>Ga0008836_100329_pt1 | contig 35004 bp, 25 predicted proteins | sample HotLakConsUCCR28_FD_62214 | JGI IMG/M metagenome (GOLD analysis project Ga0008836, IMG submission 62214) | Hypersaline microbial mat communities from Hot Lake, Washington, USA - Hot Lake Consortium UCC-R28 (Hybrid Assembly) ... | reverse complement strand
GTACAATTTTTGAAAACGAACGCCGCTTTGACCTGGCCCTGCGTCTGGATAGGGAGACGGTCAGCACCGAGGTGGTAAACGAGTTAAGTCTGCCCCTGGAAAACGGGGAAAAAATATTATTGAAACAAGTGGCTGACATCAGCTTTCAGTCGGGGCCGGCACAAATATCCCGGGATGATACCAAAAGAAGGATTGTTTTGAGTTTAAATGCCAGCGAAAGAGATGTGGAATCCATTGTCACCGATGTGCAGGCATTGCTGGATGCTGAGTTGGATTTGCCCACGGGCTATTCCATCGCCTATGGGGGACAGTTTGAAAACCTGAACCAGGCCCGGGACCGCCTGATCAAGGTGGTGCCGCTTGCCTTGTTGTTGATTGCCATTATGCTTTACTTTACCTTTCATTCTGTTTCTGAGACGATCATGGTATTCTTGTCCATCCCCCTGGCGGTAATTGGTGGAATTGTGGCGCTATGGATAAGAAGCATGCCCTTTAGTATTTCCGCAGGTATCGGTTTTATTGCTTTGTTTGGCATCGCAGTGCTCAACGGCATCGTGTTGATCAGTTACCTCAATGACCTGGAAAATAGCGGAGAAACCGATATACGCAAAAGAATCCTGAAGGGCTGTAAAAACCGTTTGCGGCCGGTACTTTTGACTGCATCCACCGATATCCTGGGATTTATTCCCATGGCGCTATCCACTTCTGCAGGAGCGGAGGTGCAGCGGCCCATCGCCACGGTAGTAATAGGTGGGCTGATCACCGCATTTTTTCTTACCCTGATCGTCTTGCCAGTGGTCTATTATGTAGTAAAATCGAAGAAAGTTCAGGGCTTTCGCCCCGGCAAAGCGCTGACGGCACTGGCCATACTGCTTGGAATCCCCTTTCTAAGCCAGGCCCAGGAGGGTCCTGTAGATCCGGAAACGGCCTGGTCCATGGCACTGGAAAATAATTTTGAATTGGCGGCCGCCAGAATATCCTTGGAAAACAGTCAGGTCCAGACCAAAACTGCCTGGGATATTGCCCCATCCCTGTTCTTTATCGGCACGGAGGAAAACCAACGAAACCTGGAGGGAGATGGAGTAAACTCTTTCGGATTCCAACAGTACATTGATTTTCCAGGAGTCTATGTTTCCCGAAAAAAGGTACTGGAAAAGGAAAGCCTGATCACAGAGGATCTTTATGACATCAAGACCCTAAACCTTAAAAAACAACTGTATAAAGCTTGTTACCAACTGGATTACCTGGTCAAAAAGAAGGAACAATATGCCGGATTTGATTCCCTGTACCAGGAACTGTATAGGGCCTCCGAAAAGCGGTATGCCGCCGGCACGACCAACCGGTTGGCCATGGTCATGGCAAGAGCCCGGTCTGAAAAAGTCCGTATGGCTTATTCTCAACTGGAGCAGGAAATCCAAATTGTCTACCGGCAAATTCAGGAAGTGGTACAGTCCCCGGATACATTACAGCTCAAGAGCCCTCCGCTGACCATGGCTTACGCCGAATTCCCAGACCTGGAAAATCACCCTTCCTACGGCTATTTGATGCATCAAAAAGAACGTTTTGAAGCGGAAAAGAATCAGATGCAAAACAAACTGCTCCCCGGGCTCTATGTGCAGTACATGTTCCAGAAAATTGATGGCGTCAGTGGTTTTTTCGGTTACCAGGCCGGCATACAGATTCCCCTTTGGTTTGGACCCTCCCGGGCAAGGGTGCAATCCGCCCGCCTTTCCGTCTACCAATCACAAAACAAAATCAATGATTTAGGTATCCGCTGGGAATCAGCCATAAACCAGAAAAAAACCAGGCTGGAAATGCACCTCAAAGAGTTGGATTACTATAACAAGGAGGGGCTACCGATGGCAGAAGAAATCATCGACACAGCACATAGAAGTTTTAACCAGGGGGAAATTGATTACCTGGAGTACATCCGCAGCCTGGAATATGCCAGCGAAATCCAAATGGATCACCTGGATCTCTTGAACGAATACCATCAAACCCTTATTGACATTCACTATTTTAACCTGCCATGATATTGAGTAAAACGAGAACGCCAGCCGGAGAGCTGAATATCAAACTATCGAACCTTTTCCTCCTATTACTACTTGTGAGCGGACTGATGGCTTGCAAGGAGGATACACGTACCACGGAAGAAAATCAGGAATCCATGGAACACAGGGAAGCAACGGTACAGTTGACACCGGAACAAGAGGTCATTACGGGCATACGTCGCGGAACTTTCGTCAAACAGCCCCTGACCAACCTGGTGAAAGCGCCCGGATTTATCGACTCCCCTCCGCAGTACAAAGCCACCATCAACTCCTTTACCACGGTCTTTGTCGAAAAAATCCACTTTATTGTGGGCGATCCCGTTAGCAAAGGACAGGTAGTAATCACCGCTTCCAGCCCTGAATTTATATCCATGCAGCAGGAATACCTGGAAACTCTCAGCAGCCTCGCCAATCTGGAAAGCGACTTTGAACGAAAACAAAGCTTGCGGGAGGATAATATCTCTTCCCAAAAAGAACTGGAAGAAGCCCGGGCGACATTTCAGGCAGCCAGGGCAAAAAAATCCGCCCTGCAAAACAACCTGCAACTGATGGGAGCGGATATTTCTTCCCTGGAACAAGGTAAGCTGCAGTCAAAAGTGCTTTTAAAAAGTCCGATTTCGGGTAAAATTTCCGCTTTGCAAACATCTGTCGGGCAGCACAGTGCGCCGCATGAGGTGTTGATGGAGGTGATCAACAGTGAACACCTGCATGTGGAGATGAAAGTATTGGAACAGGATATTCCCAGGGTAAATGAAGGACAGGCGGTGACCTTTACCTTACCTGATTTTAAAGAGCAATTGTTTTACGGGCACGTTTACCGAAAAGGAAATACCATCGATCCCAAAGGCCGTTTTGTACAGGTGCATGCGCATTTAGATACTGAAAATGATTCCTTCCTGCCGGGAATGTATATCAATAGCTATATAGTAGTGAACCAGGACTCTGTATGGACCGTACCTTCCGGGTCTATTGTCCATGAAGGAAGCGAAACCTTTCTTTTTGTATTACAGGATAGCAAGCAGGAAGGGAAAGTTTATCAAAGAAAGCAGGTTCGAACCGGAATCGAAGCCATGGGTTACACCGCCATCCTGAACCCAGATGAAGCCTTATTTAAAGATAGCGTGGTGGTGGCGGGCACCTATTATTTATCCAATGCACTGAACGAAGCCGGAGGGCACGACAACTAAATCAATCAAAGCTAATATCAGGGAAAACCTTAGCTTGGATCAGTTGAGTGATAAAGCCTGTATGAGCAAAGCACATTTTTCCCGATCATTTAAGAAAGAGCTGGGCATCAGTCATATGGAATACATCCTGGACCAACGCCTGAGCCTGGCCGCAACTTATCTGAAGCAAGGCCTGGCACAGGTGCAGGAAGTTTGCTTTATGGCTGGCTTCAATAATGTCACGCATTTTATCAGAGCGTTCAAAAACCGTTTTGGAAAAACCCCAAAAGCCTATCAGAATACCATGCTTTAAGTAATTTTTTCTGGATTTTACCTTTCTCGCATCAAGTTGCACCAGTTCTGATTCACCTACCGGAAGCCACCGTCTATCAGGATTCGAGTCTTCCGAATGGCCCTTTTCTGAAAGAAACGGTATAGGATATAGAGCGCATCATCGCAGACCCAATCACAAAAATTTATTCCATGATTCAATCGCTGAAATTCTATTCTTTTGGTCTTCTTTTATCTGTCTTTGTTTTGCCCCTGGCAGCCCAGCAAACCCTCTGGGAACCGGTAGCCGATAAGGTATTCCTCCAGGAAAAAAGTGAAATCCTTACTACCCCCTCGGCCGTCACACAGGTAGCCATTTTGTCTGGTCGTTCCTATGCCGTTTTGGATGGAAAGCTTCAGGAATTAAAAGCGAACGGACTCCAGCCGGTACCCGGCAGTCCGGCGGGAATAAGCAAAATGGAGGTGTTGGACAATACGGCCTGGGTGATGGCTTCCTCCGGATTTTACCGCTTTGCCGATAATTCCTGGGAGAAACTCAGTGAAGGCAGCTTTGTGGATGTTTGTCTGCATCTGGGCAAGGTCCATGCGGCCACCCGTGATGCCATTTATGTCTATGAGCAAGAAAATTTGACCGATATTGAGCCCGAAGGGGGCTATCTGTCCAGTGATGTGACCATGCTGATGGAAGACGGCACCCAGCTACTCGCCGATCCGGTGAAATTGGGTCCTATCACCTCCATTGCCAGTTACAGCGGCACCCTGCATGTCCTTCGACCCGGGCAACTGGTGCAGCTTTCCGGCAAGGTGGTCAACGAGCACCTGATCGACTGGGGCAACCTGCCCTCCAAAAATACGGGTGAACTGCTTTCCATGGGCAGCAGGCTGTTTATCAGCACGGACCGGGGATTAGGCGTTCTCCGGGGTGCTTCCCTGCAATCCATCCAGGGAGCCGATGGGCTTCCGGTGGAAGAAACCCGGCAATTGGTACAAGGGTTTGACCGGGATGTATGGATCGGCACGCCCAGAGGAGCGATACGGATGCTGGACGAGGACTGGCATTATTTCGGTGCCGACCACTGGCTGCCGGACAATCGGGTCAACGACATAGCCGTGGCCGAAAACGAAGTACTGTTGGCCACGGAAGGCGGCATTGGGATTATCCGCTACGAACCGTTTACCCTGAGGAAAAAGGCTGACCACTACGAATACTGGTTGGAAAATTGGGGCCATAAGCGCATGGGCTTTATTCACACCATCCGCGATTACCAGGGCGAATGGGTACGTGAAATCAGCGATAACGATGGAGCCCATACGGCCACCTACCTTTCAGCCATGAGTTATAAATACGCCGTAACGGGCGAAGAAGCCACCCGAAAAGAGGCGGTGGATGCTTTCCAAGCCATGTTGTGGCTGGAACGGATCACGCCAATCGATGGCCTGATCGCCCGCTCCATCTGGTCCCGCAAAGGAGATAAAGGCACCATGGGCCAACGGGGCTCCGGCGGCTTGCCGGCCAAATGGAATGCTACGGCTGATAGCCTCTGGTACTGGAAAGGCGACGCCTCCAGCGACGAAATCATAGCACATTTCTACAGCGTTTCCTTGTTTCACGACCTGGCGGCCGAAGGCAAAGAAAAAGAACTGGCCAAAGAACACATGCGCCGCATCGCCGGATACATCATGGAAAACAACTGGGTACTGATAGATGCCGATGGGCAACCCACCCGCTGGGGACGCTGGAATCCGGAGTACCTGCTCCGTCCCTACGGCTGGTCCGACCGGGGCGTGAATGGGCTGGAAGCACTGGCTTTTTCCTACTCCACCTATGCCCTGACTAGAGAAGAACGCTTCAAGAAAGGATACCAGCAATTGGTAGATTGGGGCTATGCGGAAAATACTATCAAGCAAAAAAATACCTTCCCTCCTTCCCAGATTGCCCCCTGGGATGACAACCTGGCCTTTGAAGCCTACAATACCTTGCTGCGCTATGAGAAGGATCCCGAAATGCGTTCCATCTACCTGAGAAGCCTGGAGCGTACTTTTGAAATCAAGCGCATGGAGAAGATCCCCTGGTTTAACTTTACCTATGCTGCCATGACCGGAAACGATGCGGATTTGGAAGCCGCCGTTCAACACCTGCGGGAATGGACCCTGGACGCTATCGAACACAATTACCGCAATTCCCACCGGGACGATTTATTTGTGGAAGAGGGCTACACTTCCTATGAAGGCGGGGTAAAAGCCATTTCCCCCCGGGAAGCGGCCGTCACCCGTGGTGCCAGAAGGGCTATAGTGTTGGATGGCGGACAAAATAGCAAGCGCATCATGGAGCCGGTGGGCTTTATCAGGGATTACTGGATGGGCCGGCACTACGGCCTGATCCTGGACCCGGAAACAAGTGATCCCGATTTGTTGGAGGTAGATAAACGTTCAGGGGAAAAAGTTGGAGCTGCGCCTTATGATGGACCGCAGCGGCCGGATTTTTTGTAGCTTAGCGAAAAATGAGGAGTCTTCACCGCCCTGAGGGCACGAGCATGTGTTTTAGGCCTGCTTCATTGCTGAATTTTGAGAAAACCATTTTTGATCAATTGCCTACCGCTTTAGCTGTTGGCATTATAGGGTCTATCAACATCATTGGCTTTAGCCAAATCATTTGGGCTTTTGGCTTTCCCAATCATATGCCCCTACATTTCCACATTTTTGGCTAAAGCCGGGGCCTTTGGAATGCTATTTTTTAGAATGGGCTATATTCCTATTGATGGGAGTATGGTATTGATTTACAGCCTATAAGTTGGATTTTGGAGCACTAAACTCTAATTGATTACTGTACTCAAATTTACCAACCTTCACACAACGGGATGCCAAACACATAGTATCGGCCAGCGTTATTCCCTCTAAATTAGCACCTACAACTGATTTAATTCAAACGCATATTCATAACTGATTAGGCCTTTGTCTTTCTCGTTTTTCTTCCACGCTTCTTCCAAATGGCTTAATTCGATGATATCACCAGTACTTGTTTCCTTGAATACACTTGCCACTTTTTCCAAGTTGTTTAGTTCCTTTTCTGTAAATAGGTCCGCATTAAACTTTCTTTCTTTTCTTACCTTGAATTGTTCGCCTGTGTAACCGTTTGGAAATTCGATGTTGTAAATTTCAATTTCATTGTTGTTAGCTAAATATTCAAATATGCTTTGAAAATTATTGGGTACTGGCCCCATATCAATGGCTTTGTATCGAACGCCACTGATGGAAAAACAACTTTGCTTGAACATTAGAAAATCGGCGTAAAACAACAACTTGTTCATCTTGGTTTTGAATGGCGATAGTTTGTCGGAAAAAAAAACCACCATCTCGGTAAATTTTTCAAAATTTGGATTCCTGTAACCCGAATAAATATCAGGTAAATGATTTCCCAATAAATATTCTTTAAAATTCAAATTGAATAGGTTCCTTTTCTTTTCTTCTGCCAGCAATTTTGCTTTTAGCGCATATTTGGACTTTACTTTTTCATCCAATGTGCCGGACAATTCCACCATATCAATAAATTTCTTTGGGTCTTCCACCAATTGAATGAGCTTTGAATTGGCCACACTGGGCATTTCACCTGCTTCGTATTGGCGGTAGCTGTTTATACCAAAACCTAAAATTTCAGACATCCTCGCAGCCGATAACCCATACTTTTCACGAATTCGGAGGATTTCATCAGGAAAGGGAATATTGAATTTGTCACGGTATTGGTTATATACCTGATTCATATTCACTTCGTCTAATGATGAAGTGGTAAATTGTTCTCCGCTATCCTCGCATTTGTAATAATGAAAAACAATTTCAAATGTTTCCTTTCTGAAAGCTATCGACCTCCGTTCTTTGGTCAATTTCATGTCTTTCCCTGTAATTGGACTTTTCATAATATTCTATTTAAAAGGATAGTTCAATTTGTATTGTGCCAGGTGAAAGGAAATGCAGATAACGCTACTGCCCTTCGCTCCCATGGTAATTTTGATATACACTACCTTTTTCTTTATTGTTTTGCCAAACACCCACATATCAACACCACCGTATAGGGTTTCGGTCAGTGGACCTTCGCTGTAGTCTTTGGTTTCTAGCAGCTCCAAAATGGCTTTTCGGTCTACAGGACGAAGTTCCAGGTCCACCAGCGCCTGGGTATTTTTGCCTCTGTCGTCACGAAAGAGTACATCCCAAAACCTCATTTTTTCTTTAAACTCTTTTAAAAAGGTGGCTACTTCCGTTTCCGTAATCATAACTTTAAAGGGTACTGCAAAGATACTGTCATTAATGTAAAATTTCCATTTTATCGTTGTTTTTTTGACACAAAAAAATATATTTTACCATCTTAACGTGAAAAAATGCAATAGGTTTAGCCGGTCGATTTTTCTCAATACTTCATTTATTTCCCGGTATTGGGTTGCTGATAGCGTATACACGGTCTTTCTACAATCGCCGATGGAATCATACTACCCAAGCTTTGGTGTTCGTTAAATTCCACCAAAACCCCGACAGATACACGTATTTTAGGCATCCAGCATTCAAATTGACCTGAATATGCAACGAAATGCCTCATTATATTGCTCAAAAACCTCCTTAATTTAACCTTTCCCCGTTCCCTGCCACTTCCCCTCATTACCGAAATACCCCCTCCGATATGCTCGCTAAACCACCTGTTTTTCCAAGGCAATTGGATTAGGTATACTAGATGGATAAGTTACGGTGTTGATGCTTAATCCAATAAGGATTGCTGGAGATAAAAAAACTTTTGATCCGCTAAACCCGGACTATGCATTAGGAATCGTAATGAGAGCTGAAACTGCAAGAAAATCAGGCAGTTTGGAGATTGAGGCATCGCATCGCTACGGAGAAATCGAAAACAGCAGCGTAGCGGCTGATTTTAAAGCAGTGTAAGGTCGTAATAGATAGGCTAGGTTAAAAGACCAGTACAGGTCTTTTTTTTACTCCCACGTCCCATTCGATTTACGCCAAAACACGCCTTAGCCTGGGTCGGTTGTACCGCTGCACTGCGATGGGGTAACTGTTCAATACGACATTCAGAAAAATCCCGCTCATCCGCAATAACTATTGCCAGTGCCGTTTGAACGTTCTTCCTTTAAGGCGTTTCGTTCACCAGCATCTTTTTAATAAATAATTTGAGCATCAACCCCATTAAAAGGCTTCCGATTTCGTGAATTTTCTCCGGATGGTTTTTTCCAGGGACACTAGCACAAACAGGCCCACACCTGCACCCAGCACCCTAATCCAGGAATCCAGGCCAATGGGAGCCGAGTGGAACAAGGAATTCATCAGCGGCGCATGAATGAATACGAGTTGCAGGAGCAGCATGGTAAAGGCTCCCACATACACCCATTTATTGGAAAACCAGCCGATTTCCCGGACCGATCTTCGCAAAGACCGGCAGTTAAACAGGTAGAAGCCTTCCAGCACTATAAATACCGTGGTCGCGACCGTCTGGGCTTCGGCCAGGCTGGCCCCCAGGGATAACTCATAACGAAATAGCAAAAACGAACTGAGCATCAGCAAGGTCCCCACCAGCAGGGTCCGCATGACCAGGGGAAAGGTAAGGATGGGCTTGTCCGAGGGAACCGGAGGCCGATCCATGATGCCCTTTTCCTTGGGTTCGAAGGTAAGCATCAAGCCCAGCAACACGGCAGTGGTCATGTTGATCCATAGAATTTGCACCGGGGCCAGCGGCAATTGGGTGGTAAAAGCAATGCTGGCAAGGATGACCAGGGCCTCTCCCAGGTTGGTCGGAAGGGTCCAGACAATAAACTTAGTCAGGTTGTCCAAGACCCCCCGTCCCTCTTCCACGGCGGCCTCTATGGAAGCGAAATTGTCGTCGGTAAGCAGCATATCCGAAGCATCTTTGGCGACTTCGGTACCTGTAATACCCATGGCAATGCCGATGTTGGCCTGCTTTAAGGCCGGTCCGTCGTTTACCCCATCACCGGTCATGGCCACCACCTTGCCACTTGCCTGCAGGGCCTTTACCAGCCGGAGTTTCTGATCCGGGCTGACCCGGGCAAAGACCGCCACCGCACCGGCCACTTCCTGCAATTGCTCGTCCGAGAATCCCTGCAGTTCCAGCCCGGTAAGGGCCAGGAGTCTTCCGTTTTCGGTTTGTCCACGGATCCCCAGTTGCTCGGCGATATTAGCTGCGGTAAGCGCATGGTCGCCTGTGATCATTTTCACCTGTATGCCTGCTTGTTGACAGAGGGAGACGGCATCTACCGCCTCTTTTCTCGGCGGATCTATCATGCCCTGAAGTCCGGTAAAGACCATGCCTTCGGACAGGTCCTGGTGGTCCAGTTGATGTTGGTCGGCGTTGCAGGTTTTAAAGGCAAAGGCCAGGACCCGCAGGCCTTCTGCAGCCATTTGATCGGCGGCCTGCTGAACAGCGGAAAAATCTAGGGGAACGATTTCTCCGGTTTTGTCCAGGGCCCGATCCGCACAGCGGAGCACCGACTCCACCGATCCTTTTAAGAAAATCACCGTCTGATCTTCGTGCCGGTGCAGGCTCCCCATGTATTGGTTTTCGGATTGGAAGGGAACCTCGTCCAGGCGGGGATATTGCGGATCGGTTTGCTGCCGGGAGATACCGGCTTTTTCGGCGGCACTGATCAGCGCTGCCTCGGTGGGATCGCCCTCCACCGTCCACCGCCCCCCTTCTTCCACAATGCGGCTATTGGAGCAAAGCAGCCCTGCGGTCATCACCTGCTGCAAGGCCGGCTTATCGGAAAGGTCCACCGCTTGCCCGTTAAAAAGAACTTTTCCTTCCGGATTGTACCCTATCCCGGTAAACTCAAAGGCCTCCCCGCCGGCCAGTATTTTTTGAACGGTCATTTGGTTTTCGGTGAGTGTTCCGGTCTTATCCGAGCAGATCACGTTGGCGCTGCCCAGGGTTTCCACGGCGACCAGTTTGCGGATAATGGCCCGCCTTTTGGCCATCTGGGCAACGCCAATGGCCAGCATGATGGTCACCGCTGCCGGAAGGCCCTCGGGTATGGCACCCACCATCAGCGCCACGGCCACCATAAAGGCATCTGCCAGGCTTTCTCCCCGCAGGTAGGCCAGAGCAAGGATCAGCAGGGCCAGGCTCAGAATGACCCAAAGTAGGGTATGACTGAATTTTTTGATTTTCAGGGTCAGGGGGGTATCCAGTTCTTCCGCAGAAGCGATGGATTGGTTGATCTTGCCCACCTCCGTGCGGTCCCCGCTAGCCACCACCAGGCCCTTTCCCGTTCCGTAGGTCACCACCGTGGTGGCAAAGCCCATGTTGTGGCGATCACCCAGCAGGGCATCCCCGGCTGTGGTCTCCGGGTTTTTTTCGGTCGCCACCGACTCTCCGGTAAGGGCCGATTCGTCCACCTGCAGGTTTTTGACGGCGAACAGGCGCAGGTCGGCGGGGATTTTATCCCCTGGCTGCAATAACACAACATCCCCGGGAACCAGGTCCAGGCTGTTTATCTCTGACTGCCTGCCGTCACGAATGACGGTGGCCCGGGTACTCATGCTTTTAGACAGCGCATCGATGGCCTTCAGGGCTTTGGTTTCCTGCACGTAGCCAATGACAGAGTTGATCAACACCACGGCAAAAATAACGGCGGCATCCGTGTATTCCTCCAGGAGCAAGGTGAGGACGGTAGCGCCCAGCAAAATATAAATCAGGGGTTGGTGAAATTGGAGCAAAAAGCGAACAAGGCTGCTCTGGCTTTTTTTGGTGGTAATGCGGTTTTCGCCGTACTGCTGCAATCGTGCCTGCACCTCATCGGACGAAAGGCCCTGTTGCAGGTTGATTTTCAGCGCTTCTGCTACCTGCTCGTAGCTTTGTGTGTGCCAGTGGTGCTGCTTCTGTTCCATTCCTATTTATATTATCCAAAAGTCAAAAAAACCGATGGTGAATATACTCCAAAAAATAGAACGAATCAAACGGATACCCCATTCCCGAAGGGAAGTAGCGGGTCCCTTCCTGTTCTGGTTTACCGTGTTCAAAACCCTTACCGTTACCCAGCCCGATGACTTTAGCCAATTTCAGCGGCAAATCACCATTTCAGCTAATCAACTTTCCCAAGTAGCGCAAGGAGGATTAACTTGCGTAAACGTCGATAAATCCATGCCGTAAATAAATGGCGCAAAAGGACTCCTCCCAACTTTCGCCAGCATCCAAAAGACTTGCATGGCACGAAAGGAGGAGAACAACTAGCGATCGGATTGAAAGACAAATCGGACCCGACAGATGGCAGCGAAACGAAAGTTCCATTGACCAACCAATGAATGGCATACCTACGAGCTACCACTTGCCAGCTTTGCTCCTAAACAGCTGGAGGAACTGTTTGTTGTAACTTCCGTCATCGTAGACAATCAGGCCTGTACAGAAGAGGTCGCATCCATTGAATTTCTATAGACAAAGTTTTTAGCCGTAATTAAAATGTTAGACCATCTACTACCGCAAGTAGTTTTTTTACCATTGGGACACTTTACGTTTAGTACCCGTCTTGATGACAAACAGCGTAGACCATGAGGAATCTCTTACTTATAGGATTAATCCTTTTTCTCTTTTCCTGTGGGGAAGACCCAGCCAATCCGTATGTGGTAATACCCTACGAGGTAGAGGCAGTACAAACCGATCTTTTCCAATCCTGGGGCTTTCTGTATTTTACCGATCGGATAAGGAACAGCCGCGATCACCCGCCAGCGGATTTGGTTCGATTCAGCAGCGAAGAGTTGTTTGGGCGCATTAGGGTGCGTTTCACCAAAGACCCATCAACCCTATCAGAGGATGAAGGGATGTGGACTTTTCACGGAGCCGGGCCCGTCAATGTCTTTGGGGGAGCGTATCAGGTGGATGAGGAAAAGGGTAAAATTTGGTCAAATGGAAGAATTGGTTCAACCTACATGGGCTCCACTAAGCCAATGATGGATTTTGAAAGCCGGTATTTTTCTGCCCTTCGGTCGATGCGCAGTTTTTCCATTCACAAAAACCTACTCACAATCCGCTTTGGCGATAGTTCCGAAGAGATGGTTTTCGCCCTGATTAATCTTCCCGAAACCCAGGAGAGTGATGAATTCGAATCAAATCCGCCTTTGCATCCTCTGTAAGTCTATACTGGCCCATTAATGATTGCCCAGTTCTTTCTTTGATTGTGCAAGGATTTCTTCGGGACTCATGTTTGTAAAGCCGCTATGTGCTGCTTTGATAAGTTTCCTACGAATCCAGTGTCTCCTATCCTATTTCGCATAAATCAGTTCTTTTTCAAGATCTACGTAAGGTTTGACATACTTGGACAAGCCGTTTGACGAAACCAAATCGACTTTTGTATTCAATACCTTTTCGAGATCAATTTGCATTTGAATAAATTCCAAACCAATCTTTTTCGTGTAATCCAAGTCAACCAAAATATCTATATCGCTATGCTGATCTGCCTGGCCTCGTGCATAGGAACCAAACAGGTATGCTTTCAAAACCGGTCGGGTTTTTAAGTATGCTTTGATACTTTCTATTTTTGATTCATCCAGCCTCATACCTACAAATATAACGTTTTCTGTAATTTACTGCACCAACAACAGGCAAATCGAATCCATTTATCACATACAGAGAATTGCTAAAACCAGCAATAAATACCCGATTTACACTCATCAAAAATTGACAGGGTTTAATGCAAAATCTTGCTTAAGACCAACGAACAAATGATGCTGCCCTGAACAAACCATCACCCCTCCTCCACAATCACCACCGAACCGGTATACTGCCAGGGGCTGATCCCTTCCATCCAGCCGGACCAGTTCCGGATGCCCTGCTCCCGGTATTCGCCGGTAAAAATATTCAACCAGGTGAGTTTTATTCAATTTCTATACAGGATAAATCATTGTATTTCTCATCACTTAAAAATTCGTCAATAACAGCTTTTCTCGAAATCAATAATTTGGCAATATCATCCGTAGTCAGATTCCCCGTTCGAATCCAGATAATTTTTGGAGGGTGACCATTAATCAAACTGATATCATAAAATTAGCATCAAACGTTACTATCGAGTGATTATTGGATTTAGCATAATCCCAAATATCGGGATCATCAGAATCTATTAGTCCACAATCAGATACATGCTTACAATCAGGGAATTGATCCATTACTTTTTTTGTGATTCGAAATGAGATGCTCTGCTCAAATAAAAATTTCATGAAATTAGGAAGGTATTATAGCTGACAGTTGCCAGCAGCTTAGCTTAATTGTGGATTTCGCTTGCTCACCCCAATAGCTACCGGGGCTATTGAGATATCCCGCTTGGCATTAAATGCCACATTCCTTCCTACCTCAGGAAGGCTGGATTTTATGAAGTAAGCTTTATTTTATGTTCTCTATCGGCAGCATACGCAAGACAGGCCTTAATATCATTAACTGTAAGTTCCGGGAAATCATTGATAATTTCATCCTGGGTCATTCCTGCAGCTAACCATCCAAGTACATCGAATACGGTGATTCTCGTATCACGTATGCATGGCTTTCCAAATCTTTTATTTGGATTGCGTTTGATGATTTCCTTATAATCGATCATATCATAATTGCTTTTTACAAAAATACTAAAATTTGAACATGAACCTATTACCAATTGGCTGACAGAAGTTTACCCAATTTTTTTCACCTTAAGAGGTAATGCTATTTGAGTTGATTAGTAGCACGTTCATCCCTCTCCACAATCACCACCGAATCCTGGTACTGCCAGGGACTGATCAGTTCCATCCAGCCGGACCAGTTCTTACTGCCCTGCTTCAAGTATTCGCCTGTGAAAATGTTGAACCAGGTAATCTTAAAGGTACCGCTTTCCGGCTTTGGAAGCACGGCATTGACCCGCTCACTGTCTTTGGGAAGGAACATGAGGTACAGGCCTTCCCCATTGCTCAGGGCATATCCATTGGTGGCCAGGTTATCGGCCCCTACCCGGCCGTTGGTGGTGATCTTGGGGTAACTGGGTTGCAGCTCGTTGAAGTTGTATCGGGTAAATAGTCCGGCCAGGTGCTTGTAGTAGTCAAACCGCGGCGGCTCAAAATCCTGTCCCTCCGCAAAAGGATCGTGGACCACGATGTTCCAGGAGCTGTTCTGCCAGTAGTAGGAACCGTACACTCCGGCAAATACGCATTCGTAGGTACGTACCAGGCAGGTTTCGGGGCTGGTGTAATTTCCAACAAAGGTGCGATAGGGGCCGGTTTCGTAGCCCCCGTGTTCGATGTTGACCACCGGCTTAGCGGCATGAACCGCCCTTCCCTGCAGCATCAGGGAATACAGATTGGAACGCCAACTCTGGATGGAAATAAAATCCACCAGCTCCCCGTACCGGGAATTGAACTCGTAATCGTGCACGGTGATCAATCGGTTGAATTGGTCCTTTTCCCGAATCCGGCGAATCCGTTCCTGAATGTAGGGCGGATCGGCCCGCTCGTAATCCAGGGCTTCTTTGGAAACATCCCAGATCACGTTGGAAAAGGCCTGGTAGCGGTGGATGATGTAGTCAAAATACAGGTTGTCCCCATGGGAGTACATTTCCGGCCAGTTGACCAATTTGTTCCAGACATAGATCATCAGATGCGCATCCAGCCCTCTGCCTTGCATGCTCGCCAGCACCCGGTCCCAATGCTGAAAAAGGTCCAGGTTCAGGCGGCTAAAATCGGGGTTATCGTTGCTGCCTTCCCAGGCGGTATAGGGTGGTTTGCCGTAGAAGTACTTTTCCGGCACATCGTCGGCCACTCCCCAACCCACATCGTAGGCGTAGATATTTGCCACCACATGATTGAATCCGTTTGCTTTTACCTGATCCAATAGTTGCTCGGTCTTAGGCAGGCCCGATTCGTTGCCGTAGTCCAGGGCAAACAGCCAATCCAGTTCAAAGGCCAGCATAAAATGGGGATCGTCGTTCTCGTAGGCAAAGGCCTGGGGATTTTCCGGGTCGATACCCACCGCTCCTTTTTGCCGGGGCCGGGAGTTGGGTGCCACCTGCAGTTCACCGGTGAGTCCACTGAGTTTGGGTTCGGAGGAATAGGTGACAAAATGCCAGGTGCCTTGCTCGGCAGCCGAAAAGCGGCTGATCCATTCGTTTTCGCCATTGTAAAACCCGGTAAGGTCTTTGGTCTGCCCATCTGGTCCTGTATAAATGGCCCCGAATGTGATATCAAAAGGATTGGTGCCGGGATCGGTTTTGGCGGAAAAGATGATGTCATTTACCTGCCATTGCTCGATTTCCAGTTGGGCTCCCTTTTTGAACGAGTCAGTTTGTATTTGAGCTATAGAGAAGGATGGGAGGATCAGTAATCCTACAAAAACGAAAGAAAAAGCTTTTTTCAACATGATCCAATAAGCTTTATTTTATGTATACGGTATACTTTTTTAAATATAAGCCATTTTATGCTGATGACCGAAAAATACCTGGGTTTTTATTCGGTTACCTGGTAACAACTTGTGTAGGTAGCTGGGGAAACGAAAGGGTTGGTGGTTTGTCCAGGTTCGAATGGTCGGGATGTGCTCGAAAAAAAAACCTTTCCCTCCGCCGCAGCGGAGGGATTTGTGCACGTTTGGGTTTATGGAATTCAAAAGCCTTCCCGTCCTTCAGCCCGATAAAAATACCTGCGGTCAGCAGCAGATCTCCATTTCAGTAAATGCCAAAGGGAGGCTTAGCCTGTTCCGATCAGTGTCTGGAGGGATTTTTTTTGCGTAAACTTCAATAAATCTGTCCTTCAAATAGTGAATAAAAACCGATTTATTTCACTTTATTCCCCGGGGTTTCGCTTCCTCCCTGAAAGAGAGTAAGGCTTTCCACCACACCGTTTTTCCGTTCAAAGGATACCTTTGCCTCCACCACTGTCAGGTAAAACAGGGAATCGCTTTCGGCATATAGTTCAAGGCGTGGCTGATCGGTGGCCTGCAAATACAACTGCTTCCCCTCCCGGCTAATGGTAATGCTGAATTCCGGCGCAAGTTCATACACCCCTACGTATTCCTCCAGCGTGGATTCGGCTACATCCGCGGCCTGAGTTCCAGATTTGAGGTCTGCCAATTCCGAACCCGGGTCGAGCAGGTGAAAGCCAATATCATCCGACCCGGTAAAGGAATTGGTAAGCAATACCACCCCAAGTCCCGTTTCTTTCACAAAACCGACAAAGGTACGGTACCCACCCGTACCCCCATTGTGCCAGATGACATCCCCTTCCTTCCCTTCCTTGATATGCCAACCAAGACCTACTTTCATCTCACCAGCCTTGCGATGCCGGACCTTGTGAGAAAGTTCCATGGCAGCTGCCAGCTCACTGTCGATGTACCCCATATTGGCGGCTATAAACCTGGCCATATCGGCAGCGGAACTTCTAATGGCACCGGCACCGGCCAGGGTGGGAATGTCCCAGTTTTCGACCACCGCTCCCCCACTGTGCCCAAGCGCCAGGTGCTCCTGCATGCGGTCCGTAAGCTGGATACGGGTATCTCCCAAATCCAGTGGATCGGCAATGACATGCACCATCAAGTCCTCATAGCTCATGTCTTTGTTTTGGGCAAGGATGTGCCCCAGCAGCCCCTGTGCAAAATTGGAATACTCGTAGGCAGCTCCTACTTCCCGGGTGGGCTCATAGCTCGAAATAAAAGCATACATCTGGTCCTCCGTGTAGTCGGCAAAGGGATTGTTGGGATTGGAAGGCTCAAAATTATCCGGCATGCGAGGAAAGCCGGAGGTATGGTCGGCCAGGTGCCCAATGGTAATTTCAGCGGCACCCTTCGTAGCGGCAGTTACCCCCTCCGGTAAAAAGCGATTGACCTCGTCTTCCAGCTTGATGTCTCCATCCAACACCTGCTTGGCGAGCAAGATTCCGGTAAACACCTTGGATATGGACCCGATTTCAAAAATGGTATAGTCATCCACCGGGCTGCCGTCCGCAGCGGTCTTCCCGAAATGATGAAAAGTGGTACCAGAAGAATCGATCAGGGCAATGGCCATTCCCGGGGTGATCCCGTCTGCGATGCGTTTTTCAATCGTTTCCAGTACTGCCGGAGGAAGTGTATCCAGGCTTTTATTACTTTTCTTTGGTTGGCACTGTAAGGTTATCAGGGATACCAAAAGAACAGTTAGCGTGATTCCTAGGCGTATCATAAAGGTTTGATTTTGACGGGATCTTCGGTTTCATTCTCTAAATTAATTATTTCGGCCAAAGAATCAAGCTCATGCGGTCCATTTTAATTGGCAACTGGAGCTCTTTCAGCAGGCAAAGAATTTTAGCCAGAATACCCTGTCCCGCCACTTTTGGCGTCGGACCCTGGTAAAACCAGGGGGAACACTCACTGTGCCGGTAAATCCGGACGACATCCGATTTGCAGCCTATTTATAAATTCAGCCAATAATTCAACTTCATCACAAAGGCCCGTTGTTTGGAAGCGAAGGTGTCGGGGAAATAATTATCCGTATATACCACAAAAAGGTCCGATACCGGGGCATAGCGCCATTGAACCCGGGTGTTGATATTGATATTGTCGATCTGGTTGTTGTATTGGATAAAGGTGGTCCAGAAAAGGCTTCGGGTAAAGGTCAGGTCGATCCGGGGGCCGATCAAAAACAAATCGGCATCGTTTTGTGGTTCGGGAAGGCGGATACGGCTGTAGCTCAGGTTCATGGAAATATTGGCCAGGTAGCCCAGCCGCCATTGGGCAACACCGGTAAAATTGGCCATGGTCCCGCTATAGTACTGTCCTATCTGTCCGGTACCCTGAAGTGCCAGGGCTTTTCTGGGGTCTGTACGAAAGTCAATGCCCAGGTAATTGTACCTGTAAGCCGTTCCATCCGCCAAAGGTTCTCCTCCTGTACGGGTGGGGTCAAAGGGGAAAAACAGGTAGGTATATTGGTTGTTGGCACTTAGGGTTACTTCGGCAAAAGAATGAAACTGTACCAGGTAATTCAGGGTATGCAACTCATCCGTAATGCCCAGGGATGCATTCCACAAGGTTTCCGATAAAACGCCCGGACCATGGCGGTTGACATGCTCGGAATCCGGAAAAAAGGTATAGCCGATTTCGGGAGCAATCCGCTGGTATCCCGTTCGTGGTGTATAGCCTACCAGCGGATTGTAGTTTTCTCCTACATAGGAATAGGCCAGACCTGCATTGAAGTTCACATCATCAAAAGCCAGACGGGCATGCCCCGTACCGGTATCCTCCTTTATCCCCTTTTCAAAGGTCCGGTGATAAAAGAATTTTCCGCTCCAGCGGTTGTCTTTGGAAAAAAGATTGTAATCTATTCCGGCCAGGCGGTTGTAATCTCCTCCTTTCAGGTTGGCCCCTCCCCTCTCCATGTCTACAGTTTCCCGGTTGATCAGCATGACACCCACATTGGACCGGTTAAAGACTTTCCGTTGGAGGGCGGCAACAGAGAAATTTTTACCGCTAATCCCCCTCAAAGGATCGCTGCCCGTTTGCATATTCATGGCCCCTATCCGCCAGTCATCGGTCAGTTTTCCACTCAGCCTGGCCCCATAAAGGATCTGGTTCTGCACGTTTTGTCCGGTAGATTCATCCCGGTCCACACCGATACGGCGCGAGAAAAACGGACGGATACGATCTGTTCCAAAATCAGCAAACAAATCCACATTCTCCAGAAAAAATTGCCTTCTCTCCGGAAAGAAAATTTCAAATCGGTCCAGATTGGTCACCTGCTCGTCTACCTCCACCTGAGAAAAATCAGGGTTGACTGTCAGGTCCAGGTTCATGGCCGGTCCCAGCCCGATTTTGGCATCTCCTCCAAAGGAAGGCTTTAAGGGTTCGCTAATGCCCTCAAGCGAATTATTCGAGGTAGCCATGGCAGCATATGGGATCAGGGAATAATTCCCCCCTGACTTCGGTAATGGTTCCGGGAAATATAAATTCCTGGAAAAAGCCATGTGGGTCACATTAAAGTTTCGGGGTATGGGTGTCCAGGTGGTTTTTTCGGAATACTTGCTATCGATCCGGTAAATGTTTACGTTCCAATTGTCCGTGGCATCCTTATAGCGCAAGGTAGAAAAGGGAATGGCTATCTCTGCCACCCAGCGGTCCTCCAATATGACTGCTTCAGAATACCATTTGTTGTCCCAGGCCAGGTTAAAATCTGTAGGCTGTAAGCCTCCATTTCCCATCATGGCTTCCCGCTGCACGCCATAGGGATTTACACCAAAAATATAGCCATTGGTTTTATCATTAAAAGTGTCAATCACAAAGCTGATCCCATCATTCTGGTTGCCCCTAAAATCGCGTCTCAGGGAGGTGCTTACGTAATCCTCCCTTGGTTCCGGACTGAGCATAATGGCCGCAATGTATAGGAACTTATCGTCATAAGCGATTTTAACCTTTGTTTTGGCGATTGCCGGCAAGGTATCTGTGGGAAAAGTCTGGATAAAATCGTCAATCCAACCCTCTTCCTGCCAAACTTTTTCATTTAATTCACCATCAATGCTAAGTGGCCCTTCTACCTTTACAGCGTACATACCCACAAGCTCCTGATTTTGAGCCAGTGCAATAAAATTAGTTAAAAAAAATATTAAATGATATAAAATTAGTTTTTTCATAAGATTTGGTATTCAAAGGTCAATTTAAGCCCTTAAACACCAAACATATTACTTTATTTACATAAATGGTATACCATTTTGAAGAAACCTACTAATCCTGGTTTTTCAGCCATACATTCATGTAGCCTTCGGGAAGTTCTAAAACTACCTTAAGGTTATCGTATCTCATTTTCAAATCCAATTCAACCGTCTCTTTCGCCAAATCTGCCTCTCCCAATAAACGGTAAAGGTCTGAATTGCCATACCTGAATTGGTTGGTAGGGGTAGCCCATATTTTAACTTTCTTTCCAGTACCGTAGTCCTTCCAGTTCAGGTTCAACAGGTTTCCATTAAGCGTACCTTTGAGGTGAGAGGCATGTGCTTCTCCCAATAGGGACACTCCATCCACTTCCATGGCCTGGTTTTTTGGAATGCCAATATGCATATAGTTCGCAATCGTGGGGAATAAATCGACAATTCCAGGGGTATTGCTTGCGATTTCATTGAAAGATTGATTAGAAATGATCCAGGTAGCCCTTTCCTCCTCAGTTTGACCTCCATGATGAAACCCTCCTTCTCCCCTGCCATGATCGGTGGTGATGGTAATCAGCCATTCTTCATCAAACTTTTCTTCGCGCTCCTTTATGGCGGACCAAATCATTCCCACCTGCCTGTCAGCTTCCTGAATGCCCAAATCCATTTCCGGACTGGCACCAAAACTATGCCCCATATTGTCTGTATATTGCAGGTAAACCCAGGTAAGGTCTGGTGCTTTTTGGGCAATATCTTTAGCCGCATAGGCGGCCACTTCCTGATCTATTTTTTTGATGTATTCGCTTTGATCATCGTGGGGAAAACTCAGTGTATCCACTTCCAAACCATCAAAATGGTAATCCAACTGCAAATGACCGGTAGCTTCCAGGTTTTCTCCAACCAGTTTGGTCCTGTTGTCCAGCCAGGTGGAATATACGGCTGAAGTTCTATGGGGATAGGACTCCTTGAAATGTCTGAAAATGGTCCAGTAATGATAATTGGGTTGACGAATGCCGTTTCCCTTAACATTGTGCTTGTTTACCCACACACCAGTGAGCAAACTATTGTACCCGACAGCAGAAATGGTCGGGGTCTCGGAATATCCCCCTGCTTCTCCTCCCACATAGGCTTCATGATAGCCCCCTCTACCGGCAATCTCATCCATATTTGGCGTTGGGTTTTTCTTCAATAACTCCCGCTGAATACCATCCAGAATAATGAAGATGGCTTTTCTTTCCTGAGCGAATAAATCAAAGGTGCTCCCTAAAAATAAGAGGGTTACCAATATGGTCTTGATATGTATGGATTTCATGTGTTTATAATTGTTTCTTTATGTTCAAATGTCTTCCTGATCAGCAGTCTGGGAATTTCGCAGGCTCCTCCCCCCTGCAGCTATTTGGGAAGCCTACAGCCTGAGATCCTCGTCATGCTCAATTTCTATTTACTCATAAGTTTAATCAAATGGTAAATGGATTTAAATTGAAGGTATCAGAAAGGTATGCTGCTACTCCCCGTTTGAAAATATAAAGAAGTTGCCTGAAAAATATTTCAGGCAACTTCTCCATCATCGTTTGTGATTTTATTCCCAGCCAAAAATCTGTTCCAGGTTGGGGTTTAAGGTAACTTGTTGTAAGGGTATGGGCCTGTAATAGTATTTGGGCTCCATGAAATTCCTATCAGCCGTTTCTGTCACCAAAGTACCTCCCTGGGCTCCATTTTCGAGGTAAACGGTTACATTGTCATCTACTGTGCCAGCTTTGTAATAAATCAGCATTTTGCCCAGTTCGTTGGTTTCCTTATCGGGATCAGAAGGCACATCTTCATCCTTGCCAATAAGGATAATGTCTTCAACGCCATCCCCGGTCATATCATATTTTCCCAAACCAGGAAAATACATGCCTTCAGGAATATTTTCCAAAAGCTTTCCGGATGCCCAACGCATCAAATCATCGTACCTGTAGCCTTCCAGGGCAAATTCCACCCTTCTTTCTCTTCTGATCTCCAGAATGGCTCCGGCCAGTGGTCCTGTCACGGCCGGATATTTTTGACTTAGCCATGCATCAGGCTGGGCATTGGCTTCCGTCAGTACCAAATCCGGCATGCCTGCCCTTTGGCGTAGCAAGTTGACAGAGGCATCCAGGTCTGCCTGTGCAAGACTTCCCAATTCCGCCATGGCCTCTGCATAGGTAAGCAATACCTCTGCATAGCGGTATACAGGAAAATCCAAACTTCCCAAGGCCACATTATCCGTGGTATTGTTGTAACCCTTCTGCTGGAAATAACCGGTGAAATTCCTGTTCATAATTGGAATAAAAGCATCGGGCTCCGGTGACCTTACCCATCCGGGGTAAACCAGGGTCTGGGCCATTCTGGGATCCCGATCCTGAAATTCGGTAACATAGGGTAAGGTTTCATATCCCGGCTGATCCGTAAACCTCGATCCATCCTGCATCAGGTAGGTTTGTACCAAATCCCTGGACGGAGATTGCTCATAGGTGCCGAAAACAGTATAATTGATATCACTGTTCCGGTCCTTGTTCAGGTCATATGGGTTAAAAAGTATTACTTCCGAATTACCTGATAGATCCTGGCTGTTAAACAGGGCCTTGTAATCACTTCCCGGATTCCCGGTTTGGTGAAGGGAAAAATTACCTGAATCCATGATTTCTTTGGCTACATCTTTGGCTACCGAGAGAAATTCGTTTGCCGTGTTTTGAAGCCCCAATTCTTCGTGGTACTTCCGAAAAGTACCTTCGTAAAGTGCTGCCCGAGCATAAAAAGCCTTGACAGCCCAATTTCCAGGCGTGCCACTGGGGACCTCTTCTCTTACGTGTGCTGCAGCGAAGTCCAGGTCTTCCATGATTCCATTCACTACGGTCTCTCTGGAATCCCGGCCCTTATACAACAACTCTTCGTCGGAAGGATTCAGCAACTGATCATACCAGGGTACATCAGAATACCTTTTCACCATATCAAAATAAAAGACAGCCCGGTAATACCGGGCCAATCCCTCATAATGCTGAATGGCTTCCATACTTGCATCCGCATTGGGGCTGTTTTCCAGAAAGTAATTGATGTTCCTTAGGTCTTCCCAATCCCAACCTTCGGTAATGTTCTGGGAATTGGGTGTTCCCGTCATCATACTCTTGATTTCAATGGCTCCTGTGGTGGCCATGTTATCGCTGCTTTGATCGGCCTGATATTCAAACATGCCAGGCATGGAAAGCAATCCATCCACATATAGCCTTAAATCTTCCTCCGTTTTGAAGAATTCTTCCGGGGAGATAGAGGTCTGTGGATACCTGTCCATGAACTCCTCATCACAGGATGCCATGAAGAACATGCTAAAGGCCAATAGGTAAATGCTATATTTTTTCATTTTATTTCTTCTTTTACAAGTCAATGTTAACACCAAATGAATACCTTCTCTGGAAAGGATATGACCAACCATAACCGTTGTTGACTGACTCAGGATCCACAAAGGACTTGATGGCTGAAAACTCATACAGGTTTTCTCCTGTCACAAAAAACCGGATCCTGCTGGCATTGATTCTCGCCGCTACTTCCTGGGGAAGCGCATATCCTAAAGTAAAGTTCTTTACCCTCAAATAAGCTGCATTCAGGAGATATTCGGTTTGAGGTATATCCAAACCGGTACCATAGTTGTTGTCTGCCAGCCAGGACTGCAGCACCGGATACCTGGAATCGGTATTGGCATCGGCCAGGCCTGCATCCAGGTAGGATTGGCTGTGTTGCGCTCTCTGGGCTTCTCCGTCGGCCTGTCCGCGGTAAAAGTCCAGGTTCCATGGATAAATATTGGCGTAAGGCTGCTGGTAGGGACCCCAAAACAGGTAATGCTGCGGATAATAATCCTGACGACCTACTCCCTGAAGGAACATGGACATGTCAAATCCTTTCCAGGAGACACTCAGGTTAGCACCCAATTGGTACCTGGGCCTGCTGTTTCCGATGATGGAAAGGTCTTTGGAATCCGATTCCGTAAGGCCCTGCTCTATTTTGCCGTCATTATTCAGATCTACATACCTTGGCCATCCGGGCACAATATCCAGGGCACCCCAGGGGACGATAGCCGTTTGATCCAACTGGCTGATTTCATCTTCGGAGCTGAACATCCCATCATTGACCAATCCCCAGATCTCTCCCACTTCTTGTCCAACCCTGTAATTGGATAGCAAGCCTTGCTCGTTCTCAAAACTGGTGATCCACGACCTGGAATCCGAGATGAAGAATTTAGAGTTGAACTGTACCGGGTTTTCATAGCTGCCAAACTGATTCCTATAGTTTAATGTCAGCTCCCATCCCTTGGTTTGCAGGTCTGCCGCATTTTGCTGAGGAGGCGAAGTACCCAATACTCCCGGTAATTCCACCGGGTTGGTCAGCATGTCTTTGGTATCCCTGATGAAATAATCGAAAGTAGCGAAGAATTTATCCTCCCACAATCCAAAATCCACCCCGAAATTGGTGGTAATGACGCGTTCCCAGGTATAGAAATTAGGATCTACTGCCAGTGCAGGAGCACTATTGACCACTACTTGTCTGTCTCCCCCGATCAGGTAACCGGAAAGCCCTGTGGGTAAAGCCTGCAAATAACCGAAATTAGATACGTTTTGGTTGCCCAGACTTCCATATGATCCCCTGAATTTGAGGGTAGGAGCTGCTCCCATGGCCATGTCCTGAAAGAACCCTTCATCACTGATGATCCAGGCACCGGAAATGGAGGGGAAAAAGCCCCATCGGTTAGAGGAAGGGAAGCGGGAGGAACCGTCATACCGTCCATTGAATTCCAGAATGTACTTGTTGTCATAGGTATAATTGGCCCTGCCAAACACACTTTGCGTCGCATAGGAGCTGTAATCCGGCCGAATAAAGGAATCACCGGTGGTCAGGCCCAGGTAAGGCAAAGAAGAGGATATCAATACCCTTCTTTCAGATTCCACGGAAGAATAGGAATAACTTTCCTGATTGTACCCGGCAAGAATGTTTATGGAGTGATCTCCAAATGATTTGGTATAATTCCCATAAAGATCAAAAATGGTATTTTGAAGATTGCCATTTCTTTCTGCCACCAGGCCATCTCCCCCTTCGGTTCTGATGTCATCCGGACCGAATCCGATATCGAATTTTCTACGGTCCCATCCGTAAATCCACTGCTCTCTTTTAAAACTTCCGTTACCCGTCACGGTAAGGTCACCATCCAGGAATGTACCTGTGGCCCGGAGGATATTGTGAAAACCGAACATGTCTTCCCGGTTTCTGCCTCCATCCACGAGTCTTGCAGCCAGCCTGCCGGCATCGGTATTGGCCCAGGTACCATCTGGGTTTTCAGCAACTTCTATTGGGGTGAGGAAATAAATGTCTGTAATGTCATTGGTTGATTCCGCCCTTTTGGTCTGGTAAATGTTCAGGTTATTATCTAGTTTCAACCATTTTTTTGGAGTGGCAGTGAGTCTGGCCCTTAAGGAATACCTGTCCCAGTTATCCGGCTGCAATTTATTCATGCCGTTTTCCCGGGTATAATCGCCTGACACATAATAGGTCATGGGCAGGTTTTCGTTATTCGAACTCCCACTGATGGCCAGGCTTTGGTTGGTGGAAAAACTGGCATCGTTGAAATAATACCCATACCAGTCATTGTTTCCCATATAGGCCCATTGATTGGGGTTATTGGGATCCACCCTTACATCTTCAACAGAAGGATCTGCAGACCTCTCTCTGGCCCATTGGTAGTGAAAGTCATTGAAGTTAATGTAATTCCATGGCGTATTGCTGGTCGCCTGATCCATCACCCGGGAATATATATAAGGATCAGTTACAGGTTCGGGAAGTACTGTCGGTTTTCCCCAGGAAAAGTTACTGTTGTAGGAGATGGTTTGCTTTTCCCCCCCTTGCTTGGTGGTGATCAGGACAACGCCAAAAGCTGCCCTTGCTCCATAGATGGCCGCAGAAGCGGCATCTCTTAAAACAGAAAACGATTCAATATCTGCCGGATTCAGCCGAAGCAAATCCTCGTATGCTACCGCAATGCCGTCGATTACAATCAAAGGACCTCCTCCATTGATGGAAGTAAATCCCCGAATGTTGATATCAGGAACGGTGCCTGGACGGCCGCCTGAGTAAGTGATGTTCAATCCCGGACTGGCACCCTGCAAGCCCTGCATGACATTGGCTACAGGCCGGTTGATGATGTCCTCCCCGGAAACCTGATCTACAGCCCCGGTAAGGTTGATCTTCTTCTGGGTACCATAGCCCACTACCACCACCTGCTCCAGCAGGGTTTCTTCGGCTGATAAGGTCACATCTATGGTACTCCTGTCTCCGACGATGATATTCTGAGTTTCGAATCCGATAAAGGAAAAAACAAGCTCAGATTGAGAAGATGCTACCTCAATACTGTAGGCTCCGTCAATATCTGTGATACTGACATTATTTCCTCCTTTTTGATATACGGAGACTCCTGGTAATGGCAAATCTTCCACCCCATCTTTGACAACACCGCTGACCGTAATCTGGGCCAGGGCTGTCCAGGTCATCATCAAACTCAGTAGCAAGGTTAACAAACCTGCTTTCTTGTTGATGCTTTTGAATTGTTGTAAAACTTTTTCCATGTACTATTTAGGTATTGGTGATAAAATATTTACTGATTCGAATGGCAAGTTAAGGTGCTACTATTACCTCAATATTAAACCCGTGTTACTTTTCGTTTATTGAATATTCATTCAATATTAAATAAATCAAAATTAAAAAAAAACTGTTATAAAGATTACTTTTATGCCTAAATTAGTCTTTTTATTTTAAAAAGGCATGAAATCGAGCATGACAAAGGGTGTACACAGTACGACATCCCTATAGTTCCGACAGCCCCGAGTCCTATCGGGGGACGAGGGACATGTGCGATTTTCCCTAAGAAATCCGGGAAGGCCTTTCCCGACCTTCCGGTAGGGGACAAGTTGGTACCATTAAGAAGAATTATAGATAAATGAAATCTACGATTAGAGAGGAAAGAAAAAAGGAAATCATTTCAGGTTTTTATGATTTATCCCGCCTGGAAGGAATGGAAAACGTTTCGATCGCTAAAATTGGAAAACACCTGGGCATGCCCCCGAGTTTGATCATGCACTACTTCCCCAATAAGCGACTTTTGGTCCTGGGCTTAATTGCACACATACTCCATCAGTACCAGCTGATCTACAAGCCCATTATCACCAAATTCGAAAAAGACCATAAAGTATATCCTGACTTACTGGTCAACCGGTTATTTTCCAGGGAATGGAATTTGCTTTTTGACGATGGTGTTTTTTTTAGTTGTTATGCCATGACGTTTCGGGATGAAACCATCAAGAAGGAATACAAGAAATTGCACCTGAAGCTCAGGAACACCTTAAAATCCATTCTGGATAATGACCCTGTTTTTTCCAGGGGAGACACTGCCCTATTGGCAGAGAAAATATTCGTAGTGATTGAAGGGGCTTATTATTACCTCTCTTTAATTGAGGATGAGAAGGAATACAACCGAAAGTTAAAAATTTTCAAAGAGCAGGTGTTTCAATTACTGCAAACATAAAGTCAATTGATCCTGCAGGAAAATGATTGAGTCCCGAAATCTTCCCCTTTTATTTTTAGGTTAAGTGAGGTATAGCCATTTCCTCTCCTTGTATTGATCTGACCCGAAACCTTTCATAAAAAAACATGCTCGAAGGCAGATACAAATGTTCTATTTTGCGGTACAAATAAAAGATATGTATTCAAGTCGTGTAAGTATTTCTATTCTTTTGTTATTTTTTTCATCAAACCTTTGGGCCCAGGATACGGGAGAAATAAAAGCCTACAGGTTGGCGACCGACGAAATCCCTGTACTGGATGGCAGACTGGATGAAACTTTTTGGACGAAGGTAGCTACAGCCACTTCTTTCCGACAGCAGGAACCGTTGGAGGGGCAACTGGCCTCTGAGCAAACTGCTGTACAGGTCGCATATGATGAGAAAAATCTATACATCGGCGTCAGGCTTTATGACAGTCAGCCAGATAAGATAAAAGCCTATCAGAGAAGAAGGGATGCAGATCTGGACACAGATGATTTTTTTGCATTTATCCTGGACACCTATGATGACCAGCGGTCAGCATTTTACTTTGAAACGAATCCCCTGGGCATGATGGGAGATGGCATTCTCCGCACAGGTCAGGGAGCGCAAATCAACAGGGACTGGAACGGGGTCTGGAGGGTATGGGTGACTAAAGATGCGCAGGGATGGGTAGCGGAGTTTAGAATTCCCTTCATGACACTGAATTTTAACCCAAATAATGAAACATGGGGGATCAATTTTCTAAGAACCATTCGTAGAAAAAATGAAATTACCCTTTGGCAGGGTCACAGAAGAAATCAGGGAATAGAAAGGCCGCAGGATGCCGGAAAACTGACAGGTCTATCGCAAATCAACCAGGGCTTGGGGCTGGAAGCCATTCCCTATGCCATAGCATCAAGATCTCAAACCCGGATCGACCCGGAAAATCCCATGAGTCAGCAGCGCACATTCAATGCCGGTGGAGAATTGAATTATAATATCAACCCAAATTTAAAAGCAGGGATAACTGTTAACACTGATTTTGCAGAAGCAGAGGTAGATGACAGGCAGGTAAACCTTACCCGTTTTCCCATTCTTTTACCGGAGAGAAGAGACTTTTTCCTTCAGGGGGCCAATGTCTTCCAGTTTGCCCCATCCAGTAATCCCAACCCTTATTTCAGCAGGCGGATTGGATTACAAGATGGAAGATCCATCCCTATCCGGTACGGAGGCAGGCTAATCGGACGGGTGAACAACACAGATATCGGCATGATTCATGTGAAAACCGGTGAGGCCGGAGCTTTACCGGGAGAGAACTTTACTGTTGCCCGTGTACTACAAAACATTTCAAGTGAAAGTACGATAGGCGCTATTTATACCCGGAGGGAAACCGAGGGAGACAGTTTACCTGTAAGGGAGACATTTGGTGCAGACATCAGCTTGAGCACTTCGAAATTTCTAGGCAACAAAAATTTTCAGTTTGAAACCTTTTTTGTAGGTCATACCCCCAGTTTCTTCAATGATAGCAGTAGCGTACTTGATCGGTCTGTGAGGGGGTTCCGGTTTAACTTTCCCAATCAACCCTGGGATGCCCATGTATCCTACCGGGAATTTGGAGTTCAGTATAATCCTGCAGTCGGTTTTGTTCCAAGGGTTGGATTCAGAAGGTTGCAACCCACCCTCACCTATAACCCATTGATGAAGAATAGCAAGGTCTTGAGGGAGTTAAGTTGGGAATATGATTTCGAATACCTGATGATGATGAATTGGGAACCGGCTACTGTAAACCATCAAATAAGGGTATTGGGATTACGGTTTGAATCCGGAGATATCCTTAATTTTTCCGCCTTACACAATTTTGAGTTTCTGGATTTTACTTTTGATATCTTAAGAGACGGGACCTATCTTATCCCCGAAGGCAGGTACCAAAACAGGGGTTATGCCATTGAAGCCATTTCTGCGCCCTTCAGAAAAGTAGGAGGGTCTGCTACCTGGACAAACATCGGCTTTTGGACAGGTAGACAATCCAGTTTGGAGGCCGATATTTTTATGAGGCCCATTGTAGGATTAAACATGACCATGAGCTACATACACAGCAAGGTAGATTTGGAGCAGGGAAGCTTCAAAACCCATTTGCTGAGACTCAACAGCAGTTATGATTTTTCACCCTGGGTTTCCATTAATTTCAATATTCAATATGATAATGTGACCGAGAGGTTAGGTACCAATAGCCGGTTTATCTGGGTCATTAATCCCGGAAACACCTTTTTTATCGTCCACAACCACAATTGGCAAAGGTATATGGACAGGCTTACCCCAATGGAAATACAAACGACCGTTAAATTGGCATACACTTTTAGATTATGAAAATTAGGCTTTTCAAGGATTTTTAGATTATTTTGAAATCCTATGCAAAAATTTTACCGGCAACAATTTTTTGGCTTTAAATACTTTTTATATGGTATTGTCACAATGACCTGCCTCCATATTTTTGGAGGTTGTTCGGAGAAGGAAGCATCCTACCAACCTTTATCGGAAAACACCTCACAAATTCTCGACAAATCAAGTAACCTGCTCAATAGTGGGCAATTCAGGAATTCTTTAAATTACCTGGATAGTGCCTATCAGCAAATGGAAAACAAAACCACTTTAGACTTATGGGAGAAGTATAATTTTCTAAGTAAAATTTACCTGAATTATGACATGGACCTGGCAATTTCCCAGCAGTACCTGGACAGCATGTTTTGGGTATTGGAAAATAACAGGCAGGTATATAAAAGAGAGTATGCCTTAACTAAATTTTTGCAAGGGGACTGGTATAAAGCTAAAAAGCAATTTGGCAATGCCATTGAAAGCTATTTTGAAGGCAGGGAATTTGCTATTAAAAATTTAAGTAGTTGCCTGATCAGCAACCTCACCTATCAATTGGGAATTTTTCGATATGATCAATTACAATTTGAGGAGAGTATTCCCTATTTCCAACAAGCTATACAGGAAAACAAGGACTGTTGGGGCAATGGCATGCTGGACCAGAATCTTTATTTCCCTCAAATGTACCGAAATACCCTTGCCCTGAGTTTTGAGAAAATGGGAATGTTGGATTCTGCCGTATTCCATTATAGAAAAGGAATTACTTTTCTTGAAAATGCTGAAAAAAAGTATCCTGGTGAAAAACACTTTATCAGTCTGGCAAAAGGGGTTTACTTTGGAAACCTTGGAGGCGCACTGGCTAAATTGGAGCAGGGTCAGGAGGCTGAAAAGTATCTGAAAAAAAGCATTGCCATCAATTCCAAACCCGAATTTGACAGGAGAGATGCCCAAACAGCGAAGGTCAAATTAACGGAACTTTTAATCCGTCAGAATAGATTAAATGAAGCCCGCTCCTACCTCAATCAATTGGACGGGGAACTTACCGATGCCGAAGTCAAAAACCGCAGCCACATCATTACTCTTATTCAACTGAACCGGGTAAAAGAAGCCTTTTTCCAAAAATTGGGAACATCTGACAGTGCTTACCTGTATGTAAAGGCCTACCATCATTTACAGGATTCTATCGAAAAAGTCGATGAAGAACTCAGGGTTGTGGATATGGAAGCATCCTATGAAAACGCAGCGCAGCAATACCAACTTTCTATTGTAAACAGGGATAATCAGATCAAAAACATCTATCTGGGAACGGCTGCAGGATTTACCCTTTTACTGGTTATTTTCCTGGCCCTTGCATGGCAGGGTTTGAAGAGATCAAAAAACATCAATAAGGTAATCAGCCAGCAAAACATAGAATTGCAGGAAACCCTGGGGGCTTTGGAACAAAGCCAAACTGAAAACACGAAAATCATGTACATGGTAGCACATGACCTGAGAAATCCGATCAGCAGCATGGTCATGATGTCGGATATCCTGTTGTCGGATCAACAAATTTCGGGTGAAAACAGGGTGCTTCTTGAACACATCAAAACCTCTTGTATTAATTCCCTGAATCTGGTATCTGAAATGATGCAATCCAATAAAAATTCCGAATCACTTTCCAGGGAACCGGTAGAAATCGACCGTATCCTGAATTACTGCGTAGAATTGCTGCAGCACAAAGCACAAGAAAAAAATCAAAAAATTTTGCTGGAGACCACACCCGTTACAGCACATGTCAGCAGGGAAAAACTTTGGCGGGTGATAAGCAATCTGATCGCTAATGCAATCAAATTCAGCCCAAAAGGCAAATCCATTCGGGTAAGCATGAAGAAAAAATTCGATAAGGTGCTAATCCTGATAAAGGATGAAGGAATTGGCATTCCTGAAGAAATAAAAAACAAGGTGTTTGAATGGTACACGGACGGGAAAAGATCCGGAACAGAAGGGGAAAAGCCTTTTGGAATGGGCCTGGCCATTTCCAAACAAATCATCAATGCTCATGGGGGAAATATTTGGTTTGAGAGTGAGGAAAATAAAGGAACAACTTTCTATATCGAAATACCCCTAAATAAACCATAAAAATAAAACTTTTTATGCGCAATCTGGTATAAGTATGTGTAGGGCACAAGCAATAATCAGTGCTATAAAAGCAAAAAGAAGATGGTAGAGGAAAAGGAAATGTACAACAAGAAGGAGGAGCTTGCAGAAATGAATTTTGATCAATTCGGCATACGCCTGGTATCATCAATGAACGAAAACCCTGATGGATTTGAGGCCATTTGTTTCGAGTTATCAGAAAAATGGTCTTCCCTTTATGGATTATTGAGAGGATTAGCTGAATTATACAAAAGTCCGGTAGCATTTTTAACCAATAATCACAACAAAAAGAATTTTACGTTTTACTATAAGGCCGCAGCTAAAAAAGAAATTTCTGCTTTTTTGCATTACATCTTTGGAACACTAGATAAAGAAATTCATTTCAGGAAAGCGCTGGGCAAACTTCTGAAAACGAAAATCAGGCAACATAAGGAAAATGAAATGCTTTTCAAGAGTTTAAGCTAAGGATTTTTATCCATTACTTTTTTCCCTAAAAAATGGTTTGATTAATCAGATTTTCGTGCAATTTTTGGACCTTCCTTAGACCAAATAGTAATTACAAGCAGGAATTATGAATAATTATATAGACCTGATTCAGCAAACTTTTGACTTTCCCACCAAAGAATTTAATGTAGCCGATAACCAACTACAATTCAACGGGGTAAACCTGATGGAGATCATAAAGGAGTATGGAACTCCTTTGAAGCTGACTTACTTGCCCAAGATTTCCGAAAACATTCAAAATGCCAAAACATTTTTCGGGAATGCCATGCAAACCCATGACTATAAGGGCAGCTACACCTATTGTTATTGCACCAAATCATCTCATTTTAGTTTTGTGGTAGACGAAGCCCTAAAAAACGGGGCACATATTGAGACAAGTTCCACCTTCGATATCCCCCTGGTGAAAAACCTGTACAAACAGGGAAAAATCAATAAGGATATCTACATTGTTTGTAATGGATTCAAACGGGAACTTTATAAGCAATATGTTTCCGAATTACTCAATGAGGGTTTCACCAATTGCATTCCTGTATTGGACAACTTAACTGAAATCGATTATTATTTGGAGCATGTCAAAGTGCCCTTCAAAGTTGGCATTAGGATAGCAGCAGATGAGGAACCAAAATTTGGTTTTTATACCTCCAGGTTGGGTGTAAGGTACCATGACATCATCAAGCTTTATGAAGAAAAAATAAAAGACAATCCAAATGTAAGCCTCAAAATGCTTCATTTTTTTATCAATTCGGGTATAAGAGATACGGCATACTACTGGTCTGAATTGACTCGTTTTATACAAAAATATGTGGAATTGAAGAAGGTAGCACCGGAACTGGATACCATGGACGTAGGAGGTGGCTGGCCCATTAAAACCAATGTTTTTTTTGACTATGATTACCAGTACATGGCCGATCAGATCATCAAGAATATCAAATGGATGTGTGCCAAAAACAATACGGTAGAGCCCAATATTTTCACTGAGTTTGGTAGTTATACTGTAGGAGAAAGCGGTGCAGTGATTTATTCGATTCTTGATGAAAAACTGCAAAATGACAAAGAATTGTGGTACATGATAGATGGGTCCTTCATCACCCAGCTGCCTGATAGCTGGGGGTTAAACCAAAAATACATCATGCTGGCCATCAACAACTGGAACAAGGAATACCATAACATTTCTCTGGGAGGGCTTACCTGCGACAGCATGGACTATTATAATTCTGAAGCCCATCAATTTAACATTTACCTTCCAAAATTAGAGAAAGGCAATCAGCAATACATTGGCTTTTTCCATACCGGTGCCTATCAGGAATCCCTAGGAGGTTATGGAGGGATACAACATTGCCTTATACCTGCTCCAAAACATATCATCATTGACCGTGGACCAGACGGATCTGTGCATCACCGGTTATTTGCACCCGAACAGAAGAGTTCGGATATGATGAAAATTCTGGGATATGAATAAAATAGGGGCTTCGGCCCTCTTTTTATTTCGAGTGATCATAATGGCAGGTTATTTGATAGGAAGTAAAAGGAACCCTTAATTGAACCATTTCTATTCCCTATCATTAAATTGGATCATTTGCATGAGAATATTTTTTCTCCTTTTTTCAGTTTTAGTTATTTCGGGCGAAACTCTCTTTGCCCAGGACAGAAGCGTTTACGAAGGCCCCTATACTTTTCAGGAAATAGAGGGTCTGGCTACTTATGAATTCTTAGATGAAAATGATCAGGAACAGGTCATGGATGGGTTCTTCCGGTTTGACTATCAGGAAAAAGACAGTTTAGATCAAACCATATTGTATAAATTTCAGGTAACAGGCGAGCATGATAAGAACAAACGATCAGGTACCTGGATTTTTGACGAGGAAAAGCACCAGATCATCATTGAAGACGTGGTGGACTTTGAGCTTATCCACAGCCTGATCAGTGAGGAAGTATATGTAGAAGCCGTCTATGAGGAAGGGATAAAAACAGGGGTCTGGACCTTTAAAGAGAATGTGTTCGTTGATGGGGAATTGGCACCCAAAGCTGATGCTACTGGAATCAGCTTTTCGGATGGGAAGATAGTTGAAAACATAGATTACAGAAATTTCGAAGGAGATTTTACCCAATTGATCCGTGGTGAAATCAATACAGAGGGATTTATGGATGGAGAGTGGTCTTTGGTCTACCTGGATAAGGAGGTGCTGGTATCAGAAGTACGAAATTACGAAAATGGATTTCTACTCGGCATCAGACGAAGAAATCTTGAATCCGGAGAAGGAATAGATGAGGTAATCTTTTATGAAACCATAGGTA
>Ga0008836_100326_pt1 | contig 35187 bp, 27 predicted proteins | sample HotLakConsUCCR28_FD_62214 | JGI IMG/M metagenome (GOLD analysis project Ga0008836, IMG submission 62214) | Hypersaline microbial mat communities from Hot Lake, Washington, USA - Hot Lake Consortium UCC-R28 (Hybrid Assembly) ... | reverse complement strand
GCGCTCTTCAAGCGTCAGGGAGACGATGTATTTTTTCGCAGGCATGGGCAGATGACAGGATTCGACAGCTCTATTATCCAATATGCCTATCCCTCAAATCAAGCCTGACACACTACTAGTTAAGAGATGAGGACCATTTAACATCCCATTTCCGCAAAGAATAGACCGAACCGGACAGGGGACAGCCGAGACGGTTACCCCAACTTATTGATTTCCATTCCTAAGCCACGTCACAGCAGGCGCATCATGCCTGCCGCTACTCAGGCTCTCCCCCCACTACCGGCATCGCCTGCCGTAGCGGCCACCTGCAAGACCTGGATGAGCCAGGCTGACATGCGCTCTGTCGATTCCGGAGTGCTCCAGGAGGCTTCTTCGACCAAACAGGGATAGACGGAGAGGTTGGGAAGGGTATGGGCGGCCTGAGTGGCGGTCATGGTCAAGGTGATGAGGGGCAGAGACGTCAACTCACCCATCTGGCTCAGGGTCTGTAAATAGGCTTGCGGAGCCGCGATCGCGGGATCTAGCACAGCCACATCCGGTTGCCAAACGCGGCGCAGGAGGCTGGCTTGTTCGAGGTCGTCGACTTCCAATACCCGACAGCCAAAATCATGGAAAATGTGGGGAAATTTGGGATTGTTGGGTTGGGGTTGCTCGTTCGATCGCAAATACAAAATCGTCAACCGATTGGGCGCAGGCATGGCCGATGGGGGCTGCAACAAGACGCTACCAAGGCGATCGGTCGGCCACAACAACTCGCGATCGACCGGCAATTCTCCTAGGTAGGCTGATAGGTGGGGGGGCACCAGGGCAATCAATAAGCTGCCAGGATGATCCAAAGCCGTTTTCAAGGCTTGCAAATCTTCCCGCATTTGGTGAGATTGCAGCAAAACCAGCACCGCCGCCACGGGCAGATGCTCCACAATTTCCAGTGCATCCTTGGGATGGGGAGTAATCAAGAGTTGGTAGTTGAGCTGATTGGCCTGCTGCCAAAGCGTGTCTAGCGACTCTAACTGGAGGGGAGCCACCACCAGCAAAAACCGACTACTGCGGGTCGCAGCGGGCAACGGGGAAATCGGTAGTAACAGGGTTGGGTAGATCATCGCCGACTGATGCACCGTCATCACTAATTCGCCTTGATGCAACTGGGCGAGTTTGCGTACTAGCAGCCACTCCAGCCAGTGCCCCATTTCCGCAGCGATCGGCGTGGCGGGCAGCGGGGTTTCGGCAAACGGCAGCAAAAACATGGCTTGGGAAAGATGCTCTAGGGCATAGGGGTCATCAACCCCTTCGACCACAAAGCCAATCCACTGATTCCACAGCAGAATGCTGAGGGGAATGGAAGCTTTGTCTGGATTGACCAGGGCTGACTGCATCAAGCAACTCAGCATTTGCTGCAACCGGGTGGGGTCGGCGACTAGGTTCAACGGTTGGTGGGTAGAGAGTAAAACGGTGGGTGCTGGCAGCGGCGGTGTGGCTTGCTCTAGACCGGCCCTCACAGCGGCTTGGGCGTAGGCTTCTGCCCACACCGAGGGCAAGTTAACCATCTGTGGGACGAGCCGCAGTGAGCCGCTTTCGATGCGCCCGAGGTCGATCAGGGTATTGACCCAGGTGGCCAAGCGCCGACAGTGCTGCTGAATCAGGCTGGCATAGCGATTTTGGCGCGATGTGAGGTTGTCGCCACCGATTTTGAGCAGGCTGGAGAGTCCGAGCAATGAGGTCAGTGGGGTTTTGAGTTCGTGCCCTAAGTAAGTCAGCAGGGCGGTGTTGCTGCGAGATGTCTGATTTTCTCGCTGGGGGGTGGGTGATAGTTCTGTGGGTGAGGTTTCCCCAGGCGGCGATCGCAACGCCATGGCCAACAGCTTAGGTTTATCGAGCAGACCTTGATAGTGTTCTTGGGCATCAACCACCACCCAGCAGCGCTCTGGAGCCTCTGCGACCTGCTGCACGGCGGTGGCGGTTGGCGTGTTGAGGTCGATCAACGCCAGGGGCAGGGTGACCTGATCTAGCCATCCTAGAGCGTCTGTCGATGCCGCTGGCACCTCGGAGGAGTAGCGCGATCGCGATGGTGAGACTGCCGCCACATTAACTACGTTCAAAATCTGATGGAGGGTGATCCCGTAGCAGGGAAAACCGTTCTCATCTAGTAAAACCAGGTGATCGGCTCCACTTTCCAGGCAGTTGTCCAACCAACGATTCGGAGAGTCCGATAAGACGCTAGCAGGAATCAATCGGATAAATTCAGCCAGAGATGGCAAAGTCATGTCCGATGCTGCCTCAGTTGACAAAAATAATGAGATAACAAAGTCGCTGTGCCTAAGATCCTAATGGAACGATCGCCCCCTGTCGCTGAGTCACTCCATCACCACTGGGCGACCGGCGATTGCTCACTGATCACCCGCTCGACTGGATAATTATGCGTGGGAGACTGGCTTAACCCCCGTCATAGCATTTCACATCGAACTCAGTAAAAATGAGTTGGCCTATCCCGACTTCTAGCGATCAGATGTACCTGACTCCGCCCCCAAATGCCGCCAAGCTTTGACTTAACTAATGATTGCCTCCAGTTACATCGAAGAATCCATGCAGTACGATTAACTTAAAGAAGTATAAAGCCTGTACTCTAGTGGCAGCACCAGGCTTCTGCAAGCTGACTACCGGTCGTCGGCTGATCTGATGTCTGGGCTCATGACTGTTTGTCTATCAGTCTTGTCCTACGGGGATCAAGGTATCCCTGCTAGCAAAGTATTGATTATGGTCGTCAACGATATTAGTTCTCTTTATTTCTCCACAGCCGAGTTCTTGATTATTGAGAGAGTTTGAACCCTTGCATTCCTATTTTTTAATCGGTGGCCTGATCCTACATGACCAGTTGCGCGAAGCCCTAGAAACCCGGTTGGATAAACATACTTATGAGATTCACACGGACACTGCGGTGAATTCATTTTTAGAGTGGGTGGGGCAAAATCGCCATCGAGTTGATTGCCTGGTGCTTGGTTTTTCTACCGATTTATCTCAGTTCCTTGAGCATTTGAAAAGTCGGGACATTCTGCTGCCGGTTTTATTGGTGCAGCATGGGGCGATCGCCGAGGCCGCTGACCAGGCTACCCAGCAGTCTTGGCAAGTGTCTTCTAGTTGTCAAACCCTGGCGTCAGGCTACCATGACAAAGTGATTTGCATCGTCCAAGCCGACCTCGTACAACTGGATAATTACATTCAGCAAGCTATTAGCCAGTTTTTAACGCTGCCCTATTCTCAGTCGACGGAGCGGGCGATCGCGCCCCTCACAGAGACCAAAACTTCGTTTACCCTCAGTCTCCAGCAACAGCGACTGGCCGAAAAACTACGGGAGCGGCTGGGATATTTTGGCGTTTATTACAAACGTGACCCCCGTAACTTTGTCCGCAACTTATCACCAGAGCAGCGTACGGCGCTCTTTGACCAGTTGAGAAAAGACTACCGAGTGTTGGTTCTGAGTTACTTCAAGGACGACGGTCATCTCAATGACCGAATCGATAGCTTAGTCAATACGGCATTCTTCGCAGACATTTCAGTTTCCAAAGTTGTGGAGATGCATATGGACCTGATGGAAACGTTTGCCAAACAACTCAAACTAGAAGGTCGCAGTGAAGAGATTTTGCTGGACTACCGACTGACGCTCATTGATGTCATTGCCCATCTGTGTGAGATGTATCGCCGCTCCATTCCCCGTGAGCGCCCTGAAGGATAAGGGGGCAGTGGGTCCGATGGCGGTGAGTCAGGCCAGCCAAAGGATTCTAAGGGCGACGATCGCTCAGTCCTGAGGCCAGTCGCTCCCGGCAAAGGCGGGATGCCCCCTCCAGTGGCAATTGATTCTGGTGCTGATGTCTGAAGAGACTGGCCAGGAGCAACCGTCTCCCTCCACAGCGCCTGATTGCCGATAAATCCGAAGAAAATCATGGGTTCGAGGGATATTGCAGTCGGCGTTGATAGGCTGGTTAATAATTGCGGGTTGCTGCCTATGAGAAGCCAGGTGACACCAGGCGATGATGCCCTCGCCCTCGGCATAGCGCTCTTTAATCATCGTTCAACCTCCATCGAGATTCGCTGATTGCACAATGACTCGTGACCTTTGGCAATCCTCTCCACTTGCGTTCCAAATGTGTCATCACTCGCCATAATTTAGCTATCTCAATCTTTTGTTCCCTATTCCGGTTGATCCATCAATGACCACTGCAAAAAAAACTTACGTCCTTAAGCTTTACGTTGCGGGGAATACTCCCAACTCAGTACGGGCGCTCAAAACCCTCAATCAGATTTTGGAACAAGAGTTTCAGGGGGTTTACGCGCTGAAGGTGATTGATGTCCTCAAAAATCCTCAACTCGCTGAAGAAGACAAGATTCTCGCCACCCCAACGCTCGCCAAAATTCTGCCCCCGCCCGTGCGCAAAATTATTGGTGATTTGTCCGATCGCGAGCGGGTCTTAATCGGGTTAGATTTGCTCTACGAAGAGCTGCGCGATGATGATCTCTATAATTAGCCAGCGATCGCTTTTCCCCTAAATGAATGCGGCGAAGGGCATTTCTGGTTCATTCCGGTATCCTTCAGCCGACATTTCAGTGACCTCCGCCCAATGTTGGCTTCTCAGGGCATTCCATCACTCCGGATAAGATTGATCTGGGCAGTTTTCAATGTGCCGCGATCGCGTTACGCTTAGGTGCTGAACCGAACTTTTTTTAAGCACCAAGTCCATTTAATAAAAAGGCTGTTTCATCAATTCCATGAGTCAACCTTCTAATAAGATTGATATTTATTCGATTACGCGCTCCAATAGCATTGCCAAACTTCGCACCCTGATTGAGGGGTTTGACGATATCACTCACGGCGGTTTGCCCGTCGGACGCACGACATTGGTGAGCGGCACTTCGGGCACCGGCAAGACCCTCATGGCGGTGCAGTTTTTGTATTTAGGGATTGTCCATTTTGACGAACCGGGCGTGTTTGTCACGTTTGAAGAATCGCCCGCCGACATCGTCAAAAATGCCCTCAGCTTTGGTTGGGATCTCCAAAAGCTCATTGATGAGGGCAAGCTGTTCATTTTGGATGCCTCTCCTGATCCCGAAGGGCAAGACGTGGTGGGCAACTTTGACCTATCGGCGTTGATTGAGCGGATCCAGTACGCCATTCGTAAGTACAAAGCGCAACGAGTGTCCATCGACTCAGTGACCGCCGTTTTTCAGCAATATGATGCGGCTTCGGTCGTGCGGCGAGAAATCTTTCGGTTGTCGGCCCGACTCAAGTTGATGGGCGTCACCAGTATCATGACCACCGAGCGGGTCGACGAGTACGGTCCGGTCGCGCGCTATGGCGTCGAAGAATTTGTGTCGGATAACGTGGTGATTGTCCGCAACGTTTTGGAAGGGGAGCGACGGCGACGCACCATCGAGATCCTCAAGCTGCGCGGCACCACCCACATGAAAGGGGAATATCCCTTCACCATCATCGATGAGGGGATCAACATCTTCCCGCTAGGGGCGATGCGCCTGACTCAGCGATCTTCCAACGTGCGGGTGTCTTCGGGCGTTAAGACGCTGGATGAAATGTGCGGCGGTGGCTTTTTCCGCGATTCCATCATTTTGGCGACGGGCGCAACGGGCACCGGCAAAACGCTGCTGGTCAGCAAGTTTTTGGAAAACGGCTGCGCCAGCGGCGAAAAGGTGATCTTGTTTGCCTATGAAGAATCGCGGGCTCAACTGTTGCGCAATGCCACCTCTTGGGGGATCGATTTTGAAGATCTCGAAGAGCGGGGCCTGCTGAAAATTTTGTGTGCGTATCCTGAGTCAGCCGGCTTGGAAGACCACCTGCAAATCATCAAATCGCAGATTTCTGAGTTCAAACCGTCGCGGATTGCGATCGATTCGCTGTCGGCCCTCGATCGCGGTGTGAGCAATAGTTCCTTCCGGCAATTTGTGATCGGCGTGACAGGGTACGCCAAGCAGGAAGAAATTACTGGCTTTTTCACCAATACCACTGAGCAGTTTATGGGGCTGCACTCCATCACCGAGTCCCATATCTCCACCATCACTGACACCATTTTGATGCTGCAATATGTGGAAGTGCGGGGCGAAATGTCTCGGGCCATCAACGTCTTTAAGATGCGCGGTTCCTGGCATGACAAGGGCATCCGTGAATATCAGATTACCGACGAAGGTCCCGATATTAAGGATTCCTTCCGCAATTTGGAACGGGTCATCAGCGGTTCGCCCACGCGCATCGCCGTGGATGAAAAGAGTGAGCTCTCGCGGATCGTGCAGGGGGTGCAAGGCGACGAGATTTGAAGCTTGTGAGCGGAGCGGCGTGTGGCTTGCCGGGGGCCAAGCTCCCCCGAAGTTGACGCGGCTTTGGATAGATGTGGCTGCACTGCCGACAGCGTTACCATGCAAAACGGTGAATCCGCATAGGAGCAGGCATCGACATGGGATTGTTAGTTGACGGGGAATGGCGCGATCGCTGGTATGACACGGACAGCACGGGTGGGCGCTTTAAGCGAGAAGAATCGTCCTTTCGCCACTGGGTAACCGCCGATGGCAGTCCTGGTCCCAATGGCGCAGGGGGCTTTAAGGCCGAACCTGGTCGCTATCATCTCTACGTTGCCTACGCTTGTCCCTGGGCGCATCGCACGCTGATCTTTCGCCGACTTAAGGGACTAGAGAGCCTGATTGACCTGTCGGTGGTGCACTGGTTTATGGGCGATCATGGCTGGACCTTCAAATCGGGCGAGGGGGTAATCCCTGATCCCCTGATGGATGCCGATTATCTGCATCAGATTTATACGGCAGCGAAATCTGATTACACCGGGCGCGTAACGGTGCCCGTGCTGTGGGACAAGCAGCAAAATACCATCGTGAATAATGAATCAGCCGACATCATTCGCATGTTTAACAGGGCGTTTGATGAGTTGGGGGCGACTCCGGGGGATTACTATCCGGAAGAATTGCGATCGGAGATTCATGAGATCAACGATCGCGTTTATCACACGGTCAACAATGGCGTTTACAAAGCCGGGTTTGCGACCACTCAGCAAGCGTATGAAGAAGCCGTGGAGCCCCTGTTTGAAACGTTGGACTGGCTAGAGCATCGCTTGGAAACGCATCGCTATTTGTGTGGCGATCGCCTCACGGAAGCCGACTGGCGGCTCTTCACCACCTTGGTCAGATTTGATCCCGTTTATTTCGGCCATTTCAAGTGCAACCGCCAGCGCCTGGTGGACTATCGCCATCTTTGGGGCTATGTGCGCGAACTGTTTCAAATGTCCGGCATTGCGGATACGGTGCACTTAGATCACATCAAGCGCCATTACTATCAGAGCCACGAAACCGTGAACCCCACCGGCATTGTTCCAGTTGGCCCGGATATCGACTTTTGGCAGCCCTCCCAGCGATCGGTAGGGCAAGTGGCGGCACGCTAGAAAAAGAGTTTGGCCATCAACTGCCGGTCTGAATGGCTTGGTGAATAAGAAGCCCGACAGCATCAAGCGACCCATGGGGGGCGGCGGCGGGGTGCATAGCCAGCAGTATGGGGAGGCGTTAGCGCCTCTTATCGGTCCTTGACGTGCGCCTCATGCCAGCTGAGGGCCTTGCTCAAACAGAAGGTCTCTAACTGTTGGTGTTGGGCTATGCGAAATCCCGACAAACAGCGTTGCTGCGTTGGGTCTGTTACTTAAGAAGATCTCTGGAAAAGAATTTCCCACTTGTAGGGTGTCATATAGCCCTATGAGCATGGCTCCGCTAAAGCGCCGCGTCATGCACCACAGCCCGGTGTTTTTGTTCCTGGAGATCTCCTAAGGAATGAGGATCAAATAACCTCCAAATTGTTAGGGCAGGCATCTTGCCTGCCTGGGGACAGCCGAGACGGCTATCCCAACTTATTTAATTCTCATTCCTAAGTGCACTTCCCTTCCCGGCAGCATGGCCGTTGTGAGAACGAGGCCATTACTCTGCGCATGAAGACCAGTCGCCCTTCGCGGTAAACTAAGCCTCGAATCAGCTGTGCAGAATGTTGTGTCGAGGTTGGCGAAATGAGCTTTGTGATTGGACTCATAGTGGGGATCGCGCTGGGAGCAGCGATCGCTTACTTTCTCACCTCCAAAAAAACGGCCACTCAATCAGCGGCTGTGCAAGACCTGCATCGGCAACTAGCCCTCGCTGAGTCAGAACACGAACGACGACTGCGGGAAGCCACTGAACAACTGCGCAAAGACTATGGGAAAGAGGCTCAGTCTGCGGGCCGGTCCACCTCAGCCCCAGTCGCATCTACACCCCCTACCTCAGCTCCGCCACCAGCCGCATCTACTGCCCCCGGTAGAATGGCCTCGCCGCCGCCGGCCTCGACCATCCCGACCGCACCGTTGCCCACCCCGACCCCCAACCCCCCCACCCCAGAAATCTCTGAACCGCCTGTGACCGCCACGGCTCCGGCCCCGATGCCGCAGTCAGTGATGCCCAGTCCGCCAGTTCCCGATGAGCCGCGCAAAAGCCCTGCCAAAGCGCTAGAAACCAGCGTTCAGATTAGCGACCCCAATGCAGTGCTGGCTGCCAGCTACTCGCCAGACGCCGATACGCGCAGTGAAGTGGCTAAGGCGATCGCGAAGATTCTGCCGACCGCTGGGGCTCCGGCCCAGGCTCGCTGGTTTCCCGTGTTGGGGCGATTAGCACGGGATCCCGTCCCCCAGGTGCGGCTGTCAGCCGTGCAGGCCCTCGCGCAAGTGAAATCTGCTAAACGGTTGCCATTGCTCCAGCGAGCACTGAAGGATGCTGACCCCGCCGTCGTGCAAGCGGCAAGTGCCATCATCAGCCAAACCAAGGGGCGATCGCAGGCTCCCCAGTCTGCGCCCAAACGCCGCCTCCCCAAAAATCAATGAGCCTTGCCGCGAGGGCATCGCGCCACAGAACTCAGCGATCGCGGTTGCCGCTAGGCGGTTTGATACTGCGCCAGTACCTGAGTAACGACTGCGGCCCAGCCTGCGGGAGCCGGTTGGGGAGCAATGAGCCAGCCGCGATCGCTCAGTTGGGGATGTGGCCCGGATGCCCCTGGCAAGACGATGGCGTGATCTACAGTTTCGAGCATGGCTAAATCGTTGGGGCTGTTGCCCAGACCAATAGTGACGATCGGTTCGCCTGGCGGCCATGTAGGCCGATAACATTCGACCAGTTGACGTACGGCAATGCCCTTACCCGCACCGCCGCCAATCAAATGCGAAAAGCGATCGCCTACCACTACTTTGAAGCCCATCTCTTCGACCGCTGCGGTCAGTTTTTCGGGCGGGGTGTTTTTGGGCGTGAGGAAAGGCTCGGTAAACTCGCGCATTTTGGCCTGATGGGCATCGGCGGCAGCCAGCCCCGTGAGTTGCTGCACTTGCTCCACCGAGAGGTCGCCAAAGCCCTTGAGGGGACGCCCCAGTTCTTGCGCGATCGCTTTCAAGCCGGCGCGGACCATGACATAGGCCACCCCCAACGCCACCACCCGATACGGCCCGTCATCTTCCCCCGCGGGCAGCTCAAACGGACAGGTGTCGCGGGGAATATAGATGGCGCTGCCGTTTTCGACGATAAAGGGATCGGTCAGCCCGATCTGCTGGATGAGCGTTTCCACCTCGGCCCGCGTCTTGCTAGTCACCGGCACCACCGGTATGCCTTGCTGCTTGAGCGTTGCCAAGACCGGCAACGCGGCATCGTAGGCATAGCTTTCGCTATTTAGTAACGTGCCATCCAGATCGGTAAACAGCATCAGCGCCGTCATGGTTCCCCCTCGCTCTCTCCTATCGCTCTTATCATCAGTGAGATTGCTGCTTAGATCAACGCCCGGCGCGATCGCCTACCACCGGCCACGATGAGTCATGGCGGAATGCAGAATTCAGGCGGTGATATTTAATCATGCCGAGGGGAGACGTTACTCCACTGACTCAATTTCACTGTCGGCGGGACCCGAAGCGAGCTGACCGGCCACCCACCAACCCAGCACCCCAGCAAAGAACAGAATCCCTGTGGCGATGGTGATGACCCACCAGCGAGGGACCACCCCAACTTTGATCACGGTATCAGCGGTGTCGGTCGCGGCTTCCGCATCTTCTTCGCCGTAGAGCAGGGCTTTAGACGCATCGGTGAGGTCATCGTCGGCCGCAGGGGCGGCATCGTCTGCCGGGGCTTCTGGAGTTGCGCCGAAGGCTTGGTCGGTCAGGGGTTTGGCGTGCATCAAGACCACGGCCACATTATCATGACCATTCTTTTGATTCGCCAACTCAATCCAAGAATCGACTGCTGATTGTAGGGCAATAATGTCTTTGGTAATTAAACCGATGTAGTTCGCCCAGGCGTTCTCAATTTGACTGTGGTCGCTCAGACCGTCAGAGCATAGCAGCAGCACGCCTTCTTCATCCAAGATCAAGCGTTGAACGTGGGGGGTGAGATAGTGGCTATTGCGGGTGCCGATCGCCTGCGTCAGGGAACCGGCCGCGGGGCGATCGCGCAAAGCACTGTAAAACGCTTGACCGGCCAGGGTTTCGCGGCCAGCAATGTCATCATCAATGGTGAGCAGGTGACAGTAGTCAGGCGTGATCCAATAGGCGCGACTGTCGCCCACCTGCGCGATGTAGAGTTCTTCCACCTGAATCCAGCCTTGGGGCGTTTTGAGGCGCTGAGGCACGACCAGCGCCATAACCAGCGTGGTCCCCATCCGCTGCCGCTCGCTACGGCTTTGCAAATCGTTTTGGCTATTCACCAGGTCATTGACCACGCGAATCGCCGCCTCAATTTGTTGGGCAATGATCTGCGGTGGCACGGCAGTTTCCTCGCGCCCACACTCCGCCAAGAGCCCCTGGAGTTGGGGTTGCAGCGATCGCACCACGATTTGACTGGCGACTTCTCCGGCTTCGTGACCGCCGACGCCATCACACACGATCGCCACGCGCGGGGTCGGAATTTCGGGCTGCTCGCCGACGGGGTAGCAGGCGTCTTCGTTGCGGGTCTGATGAGGACCGGGGTGGGTGTCTCCGGCGATGCGAAAACGGGGGCGGTAAGGGGCAGATTCTTTCAGCAATAAATAGTTGAGGTCAACCGTCAGTTGCTCCGGAGCCAGGTCGCCAGCCTTCATCAGCTCAAGGACGTGGGCCAGAGATGGGGCGATCGCGGGCTGAGCCGAGGCCACTAGCGGCTCCCAGCAGTTTGCCAAATCCTTCAGCGTCGGTGGAGCCGGGTCGGGGGTAAACTGGAGCAGCCGCACTCGCCAGCCTTCGACCCGCACGTGGTCCGGGGTGAGCAAACTCGTCGCTACGCCTAGCGGTGCCAGTGCTTGCCAGAGTTGCCAGAGCTGCCAGAGCCAGGACATTTGCCGCGCCGCTGCCCCCCTCTCCCAGCGACTCGTCAAAGAGGGAAAAAGTTCACCGGAGCGAGCATTCACTGGAGCATTTTCCAGCAAGATCCAGGGCGGTTTCCCGGCAGGTCGAGCCACCACGTCATAGACCCCCGGCACATGCACCCGATGGCGATGGGCTTTGAGATAGGGCAGCACCGAAGCGGGAATCGTGTCGGGCGTTTGGGGCGGCACCTCGGGCTTCAGGTCTTTCCAGATTTGCGGGGCGATAACTTCGTAGCGATCGCCCACCGTTTCGCCCACGGCGACAGCTTCCGTCCCTGGCCCCACGGCCCAAAGACACACCCGCGTTTGCGTCCCAACTCGCTCTGCACTCATTGTCATTGGTTTAGAGGGCCTAGCCCATCACAACACTGCTATTCATTGACCTCAGCCCACTGGGGCCAAGGTTAGATTAATCCTAGTGGATCTTTCCGTTTTCGCTCACGGAATTGGCGGCACATTTAGCGTTGCGCCCCAAACCTAAACGAATTGTGCTGATTGTAGGTGACATCTGAAAAACAGCGCCATCATATTGAAGAAGCATGACGATTTTGCTCTTTGGGAGCGACCGGCGACGGCAGCATTTCCCCTCAGGCACAGGAGCGGTGGCTATTTTTAGCCGATTTCAGGAAAACTGGGTCATGGCGATGGAGATCTCCTTGATCAGTGAGTTAATTCCCGCCTCGGTGTCAATATCTTGACCCACCGTGCGCTCAAGGTCTGGCCCTGACGGCAGCGGCTGAACTTGCCCCGGTGATCGGGAATGCCCGCGGGCTGACGCTCTCCATGCTCCACCCCCTAACCGATGTTCTAGGAGCGATACTGGATGCCGGTTGGGGGGTAATTAACGATTTTACCTTGATGGCAGGCTATGAGTCTTCCTTTGTTTTGGTTGATGGTGGGCGCAGTGCTGTTTTTGATGGAGCTGTTTTTGCCCACGGCATTTATTGAGGCGACCCTCGGGGTGAGTGCCTTAGTGGTCGCTGGGGTAGCCCTGATCGTCCCCAATTTTACGATTCAGGTAGCCCTCTGGATGGTGCTCTCAGTGCTAGCCAATTGGGCGTTGCAGCGATTCGTCCAGAAGCGCACCCCTTACACGCTGGCCGACTCGACCGAAGCCCGGACGTTGACGGCGATCGCCCCTGGTCAACCCGGTCGCGTGTTGTACGAAGGCAACTCCTGGCAAGCCCGTTGTGAAGACCGGGACGCCGCGATCGGGGCCGACGAACCGGTAATTGTCATTGGCCGCCAGGGCAACACTTTGCTGATCATGCCGGAACACAGTCTCCACTAGCGATGGCCGACGATGTTACGGTTCTACAGTTTGTTTGCATTCCCCATTGTTGAGGAAATTAACTATGAATCCCCTTGGTTTTTTGTTTGTGTTGGCGTTGGGCGGCGGCATCGCTGCCAGCTCAGTCAAGATTGTCAACCAAAGTGACGAGGCTCTGGTGGAAACGCTGGGTCGCTACAACGGCAAAAAGCTGACCCCCGGACTGAACTTCATCGTCCCCGTCATTGACAAAATGGTGTTCAAACAAACCGTGCGTGAACGGGTGTTGGATGTGCCGCCGCAGTCCTGTATTACCCGCGACAACGTATCGATTTCGGTGGATGCGGTGGTGTACTGGCGCATCGTGGATATGGAAAAGGCCTACTACAAGGTCGAAAATCTACAAGCGGCGATGGTGAACTTGGTGCTCACCCAAATTCGTGCCGAAATGGGCCAACTCGAACTGGACGAAACCTTCACCGCCCGCTCAGAAATTAACGAATCCTTGCTGCGGGAATTGGACATTTCTACCGACCCCTGGGGCGTCAAGGTGACGCGGGTAGAACTGCGGGACATTATGCCCTCTAAGGCGGTGCAGGATTCGATGGAACTGCAAATGGCGGCGGAACGGCGCAAACGGGCTGCTGTCTTGACCTCGGAAGGGGAACGGGAATCGGCGGTAAACTCGGCCAAAGGTAAAGCGGAGTCAGAGGTGTTAGCAGCAGAATCCGGCAAAAAGGCCGCGATTTTGGACGCTGAAGCTCAGCAAAAAGCGATCGTGCTCAAGGCTCAGGCTTTGCGTCAGGAGGCCGTGCTGAAGGCCCAGGCAACCTCTGAAGCCATGGCTATCATTGCCGACAAGCTCCGCAACGACCCCCAGTCTAAAGAGGCACTGCAGTTCCTTTTGGCGCAACACTATCTGGAGATGGGCCAGCAAATCGGCGAAAGCGGCAGCAGCAAGGTCATGTTTATGGATCCACGCTCTATTCCCGCTACGCTGGAGGGCATGAAGGCGATCGTGGGCGACAATGGCACCAGCGCTCCGCTGTCTTAACCTTCTTCTGGGGCGTTGCTCTCTTGTGCTCAATCCGTTGATGGTTGGGTATTAAGGAATGAGAATTGAATGTTGGGATAGCCGTCTCGGCTGTTCCAAGGCAGGCAAAATGCCTGCCCCAACAATTGGGATATTATTTGATCCTCATTCCTAAGAGCCTATCCAACTCCCTGAGTCAATGCTGGTGGGCGCTGCCCACCCTATGGTTCTGCATAGGTTCTAAAGGGAGCCGCTCCTGAGCCAGCGATAGATGATCCGTATGCCCCCGACTTTTGATGAAAGCGATCGCCCTGATCCCGAGTTGGCTCGGGGCGATCGCGCCATCCTGCCGATGCCTGAGTTAGAGATCCGCGTCTGTCAACACACCACTTGCCGAAAAGACGGTTCAGCTAAGGTCCTTCAGGCTTTTGAGGCATACCAGTCGCCTGGGATAGGCGTGGTGCCAGCGGGCTGCATAGGCCACTGTGGGAATGGGCCAATGGTGACGGTGTTGCCCGCTCAGATCAGCTATAGCCAGGTGCGATCGCGGGATGTGGCGGCGATCGTCGCGCAACATGCACCGTCGGAGCGATCACTGATCCGACAATCGGAACTCGGGCGATCGTCCAATTGGCAAGGGGGTGCCCGCCACCTACGGTCACCTCAGCAAGAAAATTTTGAGGGCAGCGGTCAAACTTCACCATCGGTAGCCGTCTTTTGGCCCTATGTCGCTCTGGGACTGGCCCTATTGATCGCCCTCGGCAGCATCCTGGGTACGGTGCTGTCACTGGGTTAAGCGCCCATCCAGTTGCAAGGGCGACTAGTCCTCGGCGGCATAAGTCTCGATACCGATCCGCCCACCCTCCGGGAACAGCAAGCTCTACATCCCCCAACTCTTTCGCCCAAAGGGCTACCTGATAAGTAGATGGGCTTAATTATTTGTCGGATGTGTTAGCACCAGCGTAACGCATCAAATCCCTGGGGCATGGTGCGTTACGGCTTCGCCTCACAGCCCCCTACAACATCGTTTATTGATGTCCACCTACTTACACACAAGTTGCCTGTGAAGTCTTTCAGTGCTGTTCGCCCCCTTTTCTGGTATGTCCGGAGGGCTTTAAGCCCCCAATTCTGGGGGACTTTGAGATCCAGCGTCATTCAGGACGGCCAGGATGGCCATCCAACCAGAGCGCTTCTGACGCATCGATCCAGAGCAGCCTTTAAAATCCCCACAGGATTAGTTTTAAGGGGGGTTGGGGGGATCTAAACCCTGACAATGACTCAACCCGAAACTTATGTGTACACAGCAGTCCGAAGGGAGAGGGATTTAGCGATTATCCACTTGTCCTACGTAAAACACATAGCCGTAATAGTCAGAATAGCGGCGAAACAAATCCATTTCTTGTTGGTGAGACTCTAGGACCTGGAGAGCGTCGGCATTGTCGGCATAGTGCGATCGCAAGCGGTTGATGCGCTGCTCTAGCGGTGTGTAGTAGTGCGTCCACCAGGCATCGGCAGGCAACAAAAAGTGGGCGATTGATCGATAGCCCATCGTGATGAGCAGCTTGATATTTTCCTCTACACTTTGCATGTGGGGGTATTCGTTTTGCCAAAACTTTACTATCGGATGAGGGGCATCTGAGCGCATCCAGGTAATTTCAGAAATGACCAGACTCCCTTTGGGCGTGAGCAGCGATCGCCACTTGCGCAGAGCACTCCCAAACCCCATGATGTAAGCTGCTCCCTCTGACCAAATGACATCAAAGCTCTCCGAGGGAAAAGGCAAGTCTTCCATAGCGGCCTGCAAAAGGGTGACGCGATCGCTCAGTCCTGCTGCCGCCAGAGACACTTCGAGCTGATCTAAATAGGGTTGGTGCAGATCGACTGCCGTGATTGGCCCATTCGTTAACCTCGCCAGTTGCAGCGTCTGCATGCCAGGTCCGCAGCCAACATCGAGCATCGCTGGCTGTGCAGGCACCTCCGGCAAGAGGGAAAACACTTTTGCCGTTGAGGCATCATCGCCTGGCCCCTCACGCGGCAAATCAGAATGCAGCTCAAAAAAGACCTGACGCGCAATTTTTTCGTTCATTTGCCATCCTCATGTTGATCTAGCCCAAGGCGAAAAGGTTCAGGGTGCAAGGTATAGGGAAGGCTTGCCCGATGGGCGATCCAGAAACTAAGACCGTTGTGACCAAAGTGCGGATGGCGATGGCAGAGTCGACAGGCAGAATTCAGAAGGCGGAATAATCGATCACCCATCACCCACTTCCCCGTTCCCTCACATCGCAGGATTCGGCACTGACAACAAGCTCCCTTTCATCACGGTGACGGCTTGCCCGCTGATATAGACGCGATCGCCCTCTCGCTGCACCTTCAAAATACCGCCTCGGTCTGAGACTTGCCTGGCCACAAAGGCAGTCTGGTCGAGACGTTTTTGCCAAAACGGGACCAGCGAGCAATGGGCGGAGCCGGTGACCGGATCTTCGTTGATGCCGACATTGGGGGCAAAGTAGCGAGAAACAAAATCGATGTTGGGCTCTTCGCCTAAGGCGGTCACGATGACCCCTTGGGCCGGGAGCAATCGCATCATGGCAAAGTCTGGCCGCAGCGATCGCACGTAGTCCTCGGAAGGAAGCTCTACCAGGTAATTGGACTCGGCGGTGCCCCCGTATTCTATTGATCGCGGCTGCAAACCTCGGAGACTCTTAAGGAGTTCGGGCGGGGCAGTCACCGGACTGGTCGGCTGCACCGGCAGATCGAGCTTAATCCACCCGTCTTTTTGAGTGGCGGTCAGTAGGCCGCTTTTGGTATAAAACCGGGCGCTGTCAGTTGGCGGTAGGTGGCCCTCACTCCACAGCACATGGGCGCTGGCCAGCGTGGCATGACCACACAAATCAACCTCCGATGTCGGCGTAAACCAGCGCAACTGATAGCCCCCTTCATCAGGATGTAAAAAGGCGGTTTCTGACAGATTCATCTCTGCCGCCACTACTCGCATCCAGGTTTCGCTGGCGGGAGCAGACAACACACAAACGGCAGCAGGATTCCCCCCAAAGGGGTGATCGGTAAAGGCATCAACCTGCAAGATCGTAGTGCTGTTAGGGATACTCATGAACTAAGAATGTCGACGAATGATTCTTATCATCATGAACCAGAAGGGTAGCAGTCGAGATCCAACTTTGAAGAAACTGCCTTCGGGTTTGACCCCAATTTGACAAAATGTGACGCCCCTCCCATTGCGGACTGCTGCCCAAATCGCCTAAAGCTATTTGAGCATACGCTTCGCGGGAAAATCAGGGGGGCAAGGCAATCCAGACGTTAAGTAGCCTCTTGCGACGGCGGCGGCGCGGCGATTTGTCGCGCTCCGTTGTAGAAATGGAATGAGGGCCGCGCTCGAAATAAAAGGGCGTTGCTGAATCCAGGAATGAATCGGTTCAGCCGATAGATTCTGCTAGCCCCCTAAAATCCCCAATTCTGGGGGACTTCAGAGAGCGATTCTTCCCCAGAATGGGGGGGCAGGAGGGCAAAATCATACCGCTATTCAGCAACGCCAATAAAAGTACTTACCCATCCACCCAACCCAATTAAGTAGATGGGCTTAATTATTTGTCGGATGTGTTAGCACCAGCGTAACGCATCAAATCCCTTTGGCATGGTGCGTTACGGCTTCGCCTAACAGCACCCTACGACATCGTTTATTGATGTCCACCTACTTACCCATCCACTGCCGCCCACCGGGATGTTATGTTCCTGCCAATCCATAAGCCCGATGGTCTACGTATCGCTGCTGGGCTAGATCGGTCGTTGCTGGGAGCGGTGATCATTTGTCCACAATTATTCAATTGCGTAAAGTAAAGGAATCAAGCTTGAGGAGAGAATGACAAAAATGGGGAGTCGCGCGATCGCACAAACAATGTGGCTGGGGCTGTGTGTCGGATGGTTGATCTTGAGTTTGGTGCTTGGCCCGACCACGGCGATCGCCGCCGAAGACTATACCTATGCAGACCTACGTCACCGCACCTTTGTCGGCGAAGACTTGACGGGCTCTTCGCTCGCAGGGGCAGATGCCCGTGACGCTGACTTTGCCGATGCCGATTTGAGCGAAACAATTCTGACCAAAGGGTCTTTTTACCGATCCCACATGCCTGGCGTGAATTTGACCCAATCCTTTGCCGATCGCGTCACGTTTGATGAAGCGGATCTGACCAACGCCATCATTGTCGATGCCATTATGTCGAGCACCACCTTTAAGGACGCGATCGTCCAAGGGGCAGATTTTTCTGGCACCATTTTGGACCGCTACCAGGTGGTGCAGCTATGTCAACGGGCCGATGGAGTCAATCCGATAACGGGTGTGGCTACCCGCGATAGCTTAGGGTGCCGCTAGAAACCGCTAGGGCCTTGCCCTCTGCCAGCGTGTTTGCCCCAAGAATGGCGAACCCACGCTTGGGGATCGAGTGCCTCACCCTTACCCACCCCCCTTTTCATGGTTTGGAACGTCGCGCCAGCGTCGTGAGCCATTGTTCCCATTTAGGGATCCGTGAGATTACGGGTTTGTCGTTCTCGATGTCAATTTGTATCCTGAACGAGGAACACTAAGCCCACCATTAGACCGGTGGCTGGTGGCGACGGGTTGAGCCAGAGCGCTCAGCACTTTGCCCCTATCTCAATTAAGGAACTTACATCAATGAAACTAATGTATCGCGGCATTCCTTATGAAGCTTCTTTAACTCAAGAGTCGGCAGCCGACATTGCTGAAACCCAAAGCTCTCGACGGGCGATCGCCAATAAAAAAGACTCCCCTAAAGAACAATTGCGTCATCCGGGACAGGAACTCACCTATCGAGGTGTGCGCTACACGCCTTAGTGCGCTGCTCTTTTCCCGATATCTTAATATCTCTCTTCTCTTGGCCCACTGATTGATGCAGTGGGCTATTTGCTGACTGCGGGTTCGTCACAATGAGACTGATGCATTCGCCAAATGCGGCATTCAGAATGCGGAATACGCAGCTAAAAAGCTTTCCGTACAAGGCTTTTAGCAAGTTAAGCTGGCCTCACGCAATTGCCGATGGCGATCGCTGCCGATCTCGCGGGCCGGTTGAGGTGGCCCAAAAGCATCTCCGGTCACAGAAATTTGAGCGTTCTCGCCATACGTTGACGAAATCTTGAGCCCTGGCATCGTAAATCTCGCTGATAAATCACGTCTAAGTTGAGAACTGGAGTTTTGTTTGATCGGGCAGAACCTCACCTAACCTCTCCTTGAGAAGGAGAGGTTAGGTGAGGTTCCCACATGCCAAAACTCCACCTCTGAATCTGGATGAGGTTTATCAGCGGTAAAGTCTATTTTGATTCGCCTTGTCATTCGATGATTATTGATCCCCATTATCCCCATATTGTGCTGACGTTCCCTTACCGGGATTTCACTATTGAGATTGAGCAAACGACCTGGAATGACGTGACCGCCTACGCTGCCTGGGTAAACTATGCAACTGGCTCCGCTGTAGCGGTGCCCAAAGCCTGGACCCGAACGGACGCCATCCAGCAGGCCAAGCGCTGGATTGACCGAAAGTATTATGGTGTTTCGCGTGGCTAGAGTGCCGGGATAAGGGCCGCGATCGCTGCACCCACAGGATTTTGTTGGCCGACCGTCGCGATCGCACCTGGCGACGGCGGTCTTTCGATCGCGATGCCCAGGCAATGATCTGGAGCCCATGAAAACGGCTGCGCGGCGTAGAGGAGGGCGATTATGGGGTCTCTAGCAATAACCCGCACTCCTTGCTGAGATCAGTGTCTTGCTGCCGTTGCAGATCATTATCTTTAGGAATAGAAATTCAATCAGTTGGGATCGCCGTCTTGGCTGTCCCTGGTCCGGTCAGGTCTATTCTTGGCGGAAATTAGATGTTAAAGGATCCTCATCCTTTATCTACTTATCAGGGACGATTGATCAAGTCTGCTTGATGATGGGCTTCGTTGCCGTCATCGTGTGCTCAAGCTTAATCGGGCGGCGACATCCGTTAGGGCCTACTACTCTAACGGCTTCACTTCAATTTTTTTTCGCCCAACTTATCACCTTAATCATCACACCCTTCACAGGACAAAAAGATGAATTTTGGGGACAAAATCTTTCGTTTGGAAGCTTGCAATCCTTAAATTAGCTTGACATCTATCCAAAGAAGGAGTCGCTAAGCATGACTAAATTAGGTCATAGAATTTAAGGATTTATTTATATTTCTAGTGTCAGTCTTTACATTTTTTGGGTGAAAGATCGAAGGTGCCAGGGAAACCCCTGCCAAAATTGACTTGGGATCAAGCCATATCAGACTTCTCAAGTTATTTTTTGTTTATTAGTTGCACATTCAATCTTGTTTGAAATACCATCTATATATGTAAACGGTTGTTTATGACTATTAAATCAGTTGTGATCCCCGTAACATATTTGGGAAAAGTTGAAGTTGACGGTTGTTCCCTCCAATTGATTTCCATAGTTGTTATTTCTATCTGCCTGACTCACCATTTTTGACCATGAACTACGCTTCTCACATTGTTAATTGTCCCAACTGCGGCGGTTATGCTGCCCGTCATTTTTTGCACACTGAGGGCCTCATTCGTACCCAGTGTCCTCATTGTGATTATTTGATGATTACCTGCAGCCACACCGGAAACGTGATCGAGGCGCATGCGCCAGGCTTGGTCCCTGTGGCTTTTCGCTAGGGTGGGCGATCGCCGAGGCCTCCGATCGCGGATGTGAACCATTCTTGAGGGGAGATGACACTAGTACTGCTCGGCGTAAATTTGCTCACCCCTTGGCCCTCACCCTCAATCCCTTTCCCAAACTTGGGAGAGGGATTGAGGGCCACGCGCTCCCCTTCTGCCAGTTTTGGGAGAAGGGGCCAGCGGATGTAGAGCTATGCTCTTCCCGCAGGGTGGGCGACCGGTATCGAGACTGATGCCGTCGAGGACTAGTGGCTCTCTGCCCTTTTGCGATCAAGATACTGACAATCCAGAATTTGCTTAGGAATGAGAATTGAATAAGTTGGGATAGCCGTCTCGGCTGTCCCAAGGCAGGCAAGCTGCCTGCCCTAACAATTTGGATGTTATTTGGTCCTCATTCCTTTAGTCAAAACGTTATCAACCCGGTCTCACCGCTCAGCGATCGCGAGCGGTTGGCTAAAAATACCGGATAAAATCTTATTCCTACAATCCACTTCCTAAATCCACTGTTACCTAACAAGATTTTGAAACCCCTCATAAATCTGATTTGGGAACTTGAAGGAGACGGGTTTTGTCAAGCTTATGAATATTGTTGGCCCCGTCCAGAAAAGCGCTGTCCCACAGGGGGTGCGCTCTTGATTGCGTTTTTATGCTGAGATCGCTGATTTAGCCAAAGCTTAACCCGGAGGCGTTCTGGCCGAGTGTTCTTGGGCACATTCCCCGCCGCTGGTCAGACCAGCCGCCGAATCGCTTCAAAATATTTATCTGTAGTGCGATCGCTGCCGTTTCGTCGCGTCTCAGCAATTTAGCAACAAAGTCAACCACGAGGAAGCTCATCTTTGAAGAAAAGATAAAGTGAGCTCGAAAGTTATAAAGCACTGATAAAGACTACGTGATTATACGAAGCCTTAAGGCTGGCATTACCGTCGCTTTACTTTGATCTGGGAAAGTTACTGGTGAACACAAACGGGCGGCGGATGACTGGCATACCGGCTCTTTTGGCAAGTTGAGGGCGGATCCCCTGCTTTCCACCCAAATCGTTAGCTTGTGGCACCTGGTTAGAGACCCTGGCCAATTGGCGCAGTTAGCACGGTCAAGCTTCCTGGCAGTCAGCGTTGCTCCATCAGCACGTACTGATTTTGGTGCGGTGAATGAATTTCGTTTCGGTTTGGTGTCAGCTCAGTGGCTGGCTCCGCTTTGTTGTGCTGTCTAATTTTTAAGCTTAAGAGGGATATCATGGACGAGTTGTTTACGCTCGAATTGCTGCACGTCGCGGATCAGGAAGCGGGAGCTGCGGCGGTGCAAGATGCTCCCCGCCTATCTGCTGTACTCAACGCCCTCAAAGCCCAAGATCTGGGTGACGATGGCATTGAAGACAACACCTTGGTGCTGTCTTCGGGGGATGCGTTCATTCCCGGTTTGTTTTACGAGGCCTCGGGGCCAGTATTTGGCACGGGTGGGATTGCGGACATTCAAATTCAGAATGAGCTGGGTTTTCAGGCGATCGCCCTCGGCAACCACGAGTTTGACTTTGGCCCTCGCCCGCTGTCTGAACTAATCACCGGTCTGAATGCCACGTCCGAATCCATCGGTTCAATTCTCGGTAGTGAGTTTACGGGCGCTAACTTCCCCTATCTGTCAACTAACCTCAACTTTGCTAGCGACGAATTTTTGGCTCCCCTGGAGGTTCCTGGCGGGCAAGCCCCTCAGCCCAATTCCGTCACTTCCTCCGTGGTGATTGACGTCAACGGCGAAAATATTGGGGTTGTGGGCGCAACCACCCCCACCCTGGCGAGCATTTCCACCGCTGGCAACGTCGGGATTTTGCCGAGTCCGTTTAATCCCAACCCGACGCCGGAACAGTTGGATGCGCTGGCGGCGGAGATTCAGGCCGAAGTGGATGCCCTCATTGCCGCTAACCCTGGCTTAGACAAAGTTGTTTTGTTGGCTCACATGCAGCAACTCGCCATTGAGTTGGGCTTAGCTGAGCGGTTGGTGAACGTCGACATCATCGTGGCTGGGGGCTCTAACACCCGCCTGTTTGACGCCAACGATCGCCCCCGCGCTGGCGACAGCAATCAGGGCGAATACCCGCAGTTTGTCACCAATGCCGGTGGCACCACAACGGCAGTCGTCAATACCGACGGCAGCTACAAATATGTGGGTCGCCTGGTGATCGACTTTGACGCCGACGGCAACATCATTCCCGGCAGCTACGATGCTGACATCTCCGGGGCGTATGCCACTGATGCCCAGGGCGTCGCTGACCTCGGCGCTGCAGGTCTGGTTGACCCTGAGATTCAGCAAATTGTTGAGGCGATCGAAGCCCAAATTATCTCTACTGAGTCCAACGTCCTGGGCATCGCCGACGTCTTCCTCAATGGTAATCGTTCGGGCACTGACGCCGCGGACGACCCCGACGGCGTGCGGACTCAAGAAACCAACCTGGGTAACCTAACCGCTGATGCTAACCTGGCGGTGGCGAAGGAAACTGACCCCAGCGTCGTCATCTCGATCAAAAACGGGGGCGGGATTCGCGCCTCAGTCGGGGAAACCTTGGTGCCCCCCGGCAGTACAGACTTCATCCGCACACCGAATGAAGCGGTGATTGATAGCGATGGCAACGTGGTGAAGCCCGAGGGGGGCATCAGCCAAAACGATATTCAAACGGCCCTCGCCTTTAACAACGGCCTGACCTTGCTCACCCTTACCAAAGCGGAAGTCGTCGCGCTATTAGAGCATGGTGTGAGCACCCTGCCCGGCGCTGCCGGGGCTTTTCCCCAAATATCTGGGGTGAAGTTCTCCTTTGATCCTGACCTGCCCGCGGGCGATCGCCTCCAAAGTGCTGCCATCTTTGACGAAGACGACACGCTCATCGCTGAGCTGGTGCGCGAGGGCGAAATCGTCGGCGACGCCAGCGAAACGTTTCGCGTAGTTACCCTAAACTTCCTGGCCGCGCCGCGCTTTGATGAAGCGACTGGGGAATTTACCGGCGGTGGCGACGGCTACCCCTTCCCCAATACCAACCTGGATCCTGCGGTGGGCGCAGTCGGCGATCCCGATGTCGTCGCTCGGGTTAACACCACGCAGTTGGCACAGGCAGGCATCCAGACCGGCGCTGCCACCTTTGCGGATGACGGTTCTGAGCAAGATGCCCTGGCCGAGTATCTGCTCGAAAACTTCTTGAATACGCCCTTTGCTGAGTTAGACACCGGTCGTGACCTTGACGAGCGCATCCAAAACCTCAACTTCCGTCTAGACAGCGTATTGGGTGAAGGTCCTGGTTCTAACCCTCAGCCTGATCCAGATGCGGAAGCCGTCCTGACGGTGCTCGGGACTTTTGAAACCGGCGCTTTTGACGAAGGAGCGGCGGAGATCAACGCTTACGATCCAGAAACCCAGCGCTTGTTTGTCATCAACGCCAATGCGGTCACCGTCGATATTCTCGACCTCAGTGACCCCAGCAACCCCACGCAGATCGGTCAAATTGACGCGACTCAGTATGGGGCTGGAGCGAACAGCGTGGCGGTGAAAAATGGCATTCTGGCGATCGCGATCGAAAATGAAATCGCTACCGACAACGGTGAGGTCGTCTTCTTCGACACTGATGGTGGGTTCCTCGGTGAAGTGGAAGTCGGTGCCCTGCCTGACATGGTGACCTTTACCCCCGACGGCAAGAAGGTCTTGGTGGCTAACGAAGGCGAGCCGGATGACGGCATCGATCCCGAAGGTTCCATCAGCATCATCGACCTGTCCAACGGGGTCGCCAATGCCACCGTTGATACGGCTGACTTCACCCATTTCAACGGTCAAGAAGAAGCGCTACGGGCCGCCGGTGTGCGCATCTTCCCAGGCGTGCCTTTTGCCCAAGATGCTGAGCCTGAGTACATCGCGATTTCTCCCGATGGCACCCAAGCGTTTGTCACCCTGCAAGAAAGCAACGCCGTCGCGGTGGTCAACATCGCCCATGCGGAAGTGACCGACGTGATCGGCTTAGGCGCTAAGGATTACAGCCTGCCAGGCAACGGCATCGATGCGAGCGATCGCGACGATGCGATCAACATTGCTAACTGGCCCGTCTTTGGGTTGTTTATGCCCGATGCGATCGCCAGCTATGAGGCCGGTGGCACCACCTACTTTGTCACCGCCAACGAAGGCGACGCCCGCGACGAAGATGCGCGGGTCAAAGATCTCGTGCTTGATCCCACCGCTTTCCCCAATGCTGCCGAGCTGCAGCTAGACGAAAACCTGGGGCGTCTGGAAGTTTCTACCATCGATGGGGACACCGACGGCGACGGGGACTACGACGAACTGTATGCCTACGGGGCCCGTTCCTTCACCATCTTTGATACTCAAGGCAACCTGATCTTCGACAGCGGCGATGAGTTTGAGCAAATTACGGCGAACCGTTTCCCCGAATTCTTCAACTTCACCAATGACGAAAACGATTCGTTCGATAGCCGCAGCGACGCCAAAGGCCCCGAGCCCGAAGGGATCGTGATCGGCGAAGTCAACGGCAGCACCTACGCCTTTGTGGGCCTAGAACGCATCGGCGGCATCATGGTCTACGACATCACCAATCCCGCAGAGGTGAGCTTCGTCGACTACGTCAACAACCGCAACTTCGAAGTGGAAGCTCAGCTAGAAGACGGCAGCACAAATCCGGCAGTCGGCGACCTCGGTCCCGAAGGCTTGACCTTCGTCTCCCCAGATGACAGCCCCACGGGTAAGGCGCTGTTGGCAGTTTCCAACGAAATCAGTGGGACCACAACCATCTTCGAATTCGAACCTCCCGCTCAGCCCGTTGAGCCGGTTGCCGAGATTCTCGATTTAACCGGCATTGATGGCAACGTCATGGCTAACGTCACCCTGCGGCGAGAAGCCGCCTTCGACAATTTGCTGCAGTTCTACATCACTGATGCGGATGGCGCTGTCAATGGCATCAAGCCCGGCGAAGCGGGGTACGAAGATGCGGTGCGGATGAGTCTGCTGGATATGCCGCAGCTCTTCGTAGAAAACCTGACGACGCAGGACACGGCTATCACCCTGGCCGGCGGGGCTTACTACGCTCCGGCCCTGATCATTGATGGCAACCTGCACAACCTGGCAACCATTGGGGATGCCGCTCTGGGCATGACCATGATCAAGCGCGAGGGCGATGTTTGGTTCTTCGAAGACTGGACGGATGCTGACTTCAATGACCTGGAGTTTGCCATCAATTCGGTGGAAGTAGCTCCGGCGGCGGTATAAGAAGGAGATCGCGCCAGGGGACGGTTCCCTTAGTCTTGACCTGTTGGCATTGGATACTCCGACAGGGAACCGTCCCCTTAACGCTGCGATCGCCCCTTCTGCGTATTGATGCTGACTTTACCGACTATTTGGGTCACTTTTTTCAAGCCGCCTCCGCCATCACTCAGTAGAAAAACGGAGGCTGCCAGGGACTTTATCTATTTTTCACAGGACACGCATTGCGGAATACACGTATTCTGCAAGTTCTAAATAATACCGTTTGCTTGAATCTTTACAGGCTCGGGATCATCAGCGTGCAGCGATCGCTCCCTACCCTCCCAGCGATTGTTTTAGGAAGGCACGGCGATCGCTACCCGATCGGATTCTCGCTGCCGCCCAAGTTTTATCGACAATCTTTCCATAGAGGTTTCTCAATCATGGGTACGATCTTGTCTCCAGGAGATCTGGCGATCGTTGGCGTCAATGCTGACGATCCCGATGCCTTTAATTTTGTCTTGCTTACCGACATCGAAGCAGGTACCGAAATTTTCTTCACCGACAACGGTGTGTTTGCAGACGGCACGTTTCGCGCTAATGAAGGGATTTTGCAATACACCGCTCCCACTGCCCTGGCTGCCGGTACCGTCATTGAATACACCGATATCAATGCCGATTTCACTGAAACGGATGCAGGTTTTGCGCTGTCTACTGGCGGCGATCAGGTGATCGCTTATCAGGGCGATGTCACGAATCCCACGTTCATCTACGCAGTGCAGACCAACAGCACCCAGTTCCAATCCACTGCCACCAGTTCCAAAACCTCCGCGCTGCCAACCGGACTCGTCGCGGGCGAAACGGCAGTCGCAGTCGGCTCTGGCAGCGGTGATGGCAGTGAATTCAATAACTCCACCTACAACCAGGCAGTCACCTCGGGCACCCAGGCAGAATTGTTAGTTGCTATCGGTGATGCCAACAACTGGAACGGCGACAACTCACGCATTGCCGCGCTAACTGATGGGCCGTTCACGGTAGGCGCAGCGCCCCTCGTGATCAACGAAGTCCTGGTCAGCACAACGGGGAGCGATGTTGAGTTCATCGAGATTTTTGGTGAACCGGGCACATCCTTGACTGGACTGAGTGTCCTCAACGTAGAAGCAAGTGACAGCGGTAATGGTGTCGGTGGCATCGACAACCGGTTTGACTTGCCCAGCGATGCGGTCATTGGCGATAACGGTTTCTACCTCATTGGTAACAGTCTGGTGGCGGGTGCCCTTGGTGTGACTCCCAACGCAGAAATTCCTGCCAACTTCTTCGAAAACAGCAGCTCAACCATTGCGCTGGTGGAAACTGCAACGATTACTGGGACATCTGTATCCGGTAATGAAACTGTAATCGATGCGGTGGCACTGCAGGATAACACTGGTGGAACCTTCTTCTACAGTGCACCCGTGCTTGGCCCAGACGGCACCTTCTACCCCTCAGCTGTGACGCGAACTCCGGATGGCGGTGCCTTCCAACTCATCGATGCCTTTAGCCCAGCGGGAGCAAACACTACCCCAACGGCAGGCACAGTCGCGGTTCAACCTCCCTTAATTAACGAAGTTTATGCCAGCCACACGGGTACGGATGATACCGAGTTCATCGAATTATTTGGGGCTCCGGGTACTTCCCTAGAAGGTCTAAGCCTAATTGTGGTTGAAGGGGACAGCGGTCCTAGCATCGGGGCCATCGATTTCCAAGTTGATTTCACTGCGGCGGATGTTCTGGGCGATAACGGCTTTTTCCTTATCGGTAACCCCACTGGATTATTGGCAAACTATGGGGTAACGCCTAACCTGGACATTGACACCAACTCCTTAGAGAATAGCAGCTTCACCATTGCCCTGGTGGAAACCAGCAGCATTAGTGACACCTTCGTCACTGGCAGTGAAGTTGTGGTAGACACTGTTGCCCTAACCGATGGTGGTGACGGAGATACCTTCTTCTTTGAGGCTCCCGTCGTCGGTCCTGATGGCCCCTTCTTTCCAGCAGGGGCTCGCCGAGTAGAAGATGGTGTGGACACTGACACTGTCGCTGATTGGGTCATTAGTGATTTCAACTTAGGACCTGCCAATACCCCCACTGCGGGTACGGGCACTGAGCCGCCCCCACCCACTGAAGTCACCAAAATTAGTGCGATTCAGGGCAGCGGTCCTGTCAGTCCGCTGGTGGGCAGCACCGTCACCATCGAGGCTGTGGTGGTGGGCGACTTCCAAGACGGAGCGGCTGGTACCAATGGTGATTTCAATGGCTTCTTTGTGCAGGAAGAAGACACAGATGCCGATAGTGATGCCGCGACGTCCGAAGGGCTATTTATCTTTGACGGAAACAACCCCGCTGTAGATGTCAAGGTCGGTGACCTGGTTCGCGTGACGGGTACGGTCAGTGAGTTCTTTGGTGAAACTCAATTCTCCAATGTCACCGTCGAGATTGTGGACAACGTTGATAACAGTGGGCTGGTGACACCGGCCATCATCACCTTCCCGATCGCCTCCACGATTACCAACAGTGATGGAGCCTTAATCGCTGATTTGGAAGCCTATGAAGGCATGCTGGTGACCATTCCCCAGGAGCTGACCGTCGCTGACCTGTTCACCCTGGGTCGCTTTGGCGATATTGGCCTTTACGCCGATGGCCGCCTGGAAACCTATACCCAGAATAATGCGCCCAGCGTGGCTGGCTTCCAGGCCTACCGAGACCTCGCTGTCCGGAATACGGTCATCCTGGATGATGGCAGCACCATCCAGAACCCCGCAACCATTCCTTTTGAGGTGGCCTCGGCACCGGGGGATGTTGTGGGTCAACTGGACGCTAACGACCAACTCCGGACGGGGGATACCATCCCAGACCTGACTGGGGTTGTACGCTTCAGCCGGGGCTCTGGCGGTTCTGGAGACGAAATCTATCGGATTAACCCCACGGAAACTCCGGTCTTCGAAAATACCAATCCCCGGCCGACTGAAGCCCCCGACGTGGGCGGCGATATTAAGGTGGCGGCCTTCAACGTGCTGAACTTTTTTACCACCCTCGATACCGGGATCGACAATGCTGGTCCCAATCAGAATCAGGAGCCTCGTGGTGCGGACAGTGCGACCGAGTTCGATCGCCAGTTGCAAAAACTGCTGGCGGCCTTCACCGAAATCGAAGCTGATATTTTCGGCTTAATTGAGCTGGAGAATGAGTTCGGTGACCAAAATGGGGACGGCGAGTTCGCGATCGGCTTCCTGGTGGATGCCTTAAATGACACCATTGCCGGTGCTAACTACCAGTACGTCGATCCGGGTCAAGGGTTCATCGATACGGGAGATGCCATTTCTGTCGGTCTGATCTACAACGCGAATACCGTCAATATTGCGGCAGGCACCAATGTTGCCATTCTGACCGATGCTCTGTTACCTGGCCTGGGAGTTGATCCTGGGGTGCCCGTGTTCGATGGTGCGGGCACCAGTCGGGCACCCCTCGCGGTCACCTTCGAGGAAGTGGCGACGGGTGAGGACTTCACAGTGGTCGTTAACCACTTTAAGTCGAAGGGTTCACCGGGACCTGCCGGGGCCGGTGATCAGGATCAGGGCGACGGGGCTGCAGCTTCGAACCAGACCCGCTTAAATGCCGCGATCGCCCTGGATGCCTGGTTGGATAATGACCCCACGGGATCCAACGATGATGATGTCCTGATCATTGGCGATCTCAACGCCTATGCCATGGAAGACCCGATTCAGTACCTGCTGGGTCAGGGCTATGAAGATCAGGTCAAGCGATTCCTGGAGACGGGGGATTTTGAGTACTCCTTTGGGTTCCCGCTGGATCTGGGTACCAGTCCGCAGGTGCAGGCCTTCGGTGCCTTAGACTATGCCCTCGCCACCGGCTCACTGGCCGCCCAGATTACGGGGGCCGCAGAATGGCACATCAACGCGGATGAAGCCTCGGTCTTCGATTACAACACCGAGTTTAAACCTGCTGCTCTGGTCGAAAGCCTGTTTGGTGCCAATCCTTTCCGGTCCTCTGACCACGACCCGATCATTATTGGTCTGGATCTGAAGCCCAGTTTCAATATCATTGACGGCACTGCTGGTCGCGACATTCTCACCGGCACTGATCAGAATGACATCATCACTGGCTTTCAAGGCCGCGATCGCATCACGACGGGCGCAGGCAATGACGTGATTGTCTTCACTAGCCTTCTGGATGCCGGGGACATCATCACCGACTTTGAAGTCGGTGCCGACCTGATTGACCTCACCGAACTGGTCGCTAGTCTCGGTGTGAGCAGTGATGACGCCTTTGACGGTGGCTATGTCGGCTTCCGCGGCGGCCAAGGCGCAACTCTCATTACGATCGATATTGATGGCACAGCCGGTCCTGGTCGGGCACGTAACCTGGCTTTAGTACAAGGTGTCGAGCTTACGGCCACTGACATTTTGGTTTAACCCTGAAGTTGGCAAGTGTAAACAAGCACGCTTCTTGACAGGAAGGTTCTGAATAGGGTGGCCGATCGCGCTGTGCGATCGCCCACCCTATTTTTTAGATTTATCCTGAGTTTAGGAACGGGAATTTAATCAGTTTGGATAACTATCTCGACTAACTGAAAGCAGACCGGAAAAATGTTTTAAATAGACGAGTTTAATTATCTACAGAATGTGTTAATGCTAGCATAATGCATCAAGTTTCTCTGGAATGGTGCCTTACAGTTTTGCCTGACAGCACCCTAAAATACCATTTGTTTGTATCCACCTACTTGCAAAATTAGATATCAAAATCACCTTGACCGCTTTAACAGCTTATAATGCGCTAAAGAGATGCAAAAATAGTCTGTTTTACAGCGTATTTTAGAATACAAACTTTAGAAAAAGCCTCCATTAAAGTTTAGATAATTGAATAAAGATTAAGTGTTAGTATTAGCTTTTTGATAACAAATAAGGGCGCTTTATTTATAGTGGAACTGTTAATTGATGTTTCTTGACTTCAGCTATTGACGATGAATTTTCTTCAGACTTCTTTACTGACAACCGGATTGCTGGCAGCCGCCGTAGCGATTAGCGCTGCTCCGGTTAGCGCCGCAACCATTACCTACGATTTCAAGGTGTTGCCTGACTCGGATCCGCTTTTAGGCAACAGCTATACGGGCAGCTTTAGCTACGATGACAGTAGTCTGAGCGGTTCCGACGAATTTCAATTTCTCGTCGTTGAGTCGCTCCGGTTTAGCTTTCTCGGCACTGATTATGACGAAACGAATGGGCTATCAGCTGCTGAAGCTGCGTTCTTGGATGGCAATTTTCTTGGGTTGAGTTATGTCGCGGATGATTTTGCCTTCGTGCCAGGATTCGTTGACTTAAGCGATGCATCCTTTGCTTACGATATCGATGCGGGTGTGGGTTTTGCTGATGTAATTTATACTCAACGCCAGCCAGAGCAGAGTGTACCTGAACCGACATCAGCGATCGCCGTTCTACTACTCGGCGCACTAGGCACCGCCACTTTCAGAAAACAAGCTGTTTAATGCAGCGGATTTGCGTTGAATAATGATTGACGATGCCTGTGTCCTAGCAATTTTGCGCGTTAGGGCACAGCTTTTTTCCAGAGCTTTAGCAACCCGACCTGTTTCAAAAGCCGGTGCCCGAGACCCTGTTGATCCCCAGGAGATTTACAATATTGGCAGATTGCAAGCAAAAGATGATCGGATATGGACAGAGTTCACCTAATTGTCCAAGGCCACGTACAGGGAGTCGGATTTCGATACCACACTCAAGTTCAGGCAAATCAGTTTGGCCTCACCGGCTATGTCAAAAACTTGCCCGACGGCACCGTTGAGATCGTCGCCGAGGGGGAAACCCTCAATGTTAATCAGTTTCTCGATTGGGTCAAACAGGGGCCTCCAGCCGCCCAGGTCAAGCAAGTTGACATTCATTATGGTGAGGCGAATGGATCGTTTAGCCAGTTTACGATTGAGCGGTAAAGGGGTAGATGAGTGGAGGCGTGATGGGCAAATGGATGGTTGAGTCGGTAGGATAGCGATATTTGAGGGCATTGATGGCAGGCCGGATTGTACAAATTAGCCTTTCCAAGGGGGGCGTGCCGAAGACGGCGGTGCCTGAGGCGGCGGTAGTGACGACAGGCTTGGTGGGCGATCGCCACAACGCCCCCGACATTCACGGGGGTCCCGAAAAAGCGGTGTGCCTCTGGTCCCTCGAAGTGATTGAAACGCTCAAGCAAGAAGGCCACAATTTGGCTCCCGGTTATGCGGGGGAAAACATCACGATCGCTGGTCTCGACTGGCCCCAGGTGGTGCCCGGTCTGCGGCTGCAACTGGGGGATGAAGTCTGGCTCGAAATCGCCAGCTACACTACCCCCTGTCGCAAAAATATGCGCTGGTTTGCCGACAAGCGCTACAGCCGCATGAGTCAAAAACACTACCCCGGCAGTAGTCGGGTTTACGCCCGCGTGCTGCAACCCGGCACCATCCGTGAAGGGGACGGGGTGACGATCGCCTCAACGCCCTCATCCCCCCAGTCCTGAATTCTCCAGCTAAATTCTGCAGGCTGAAGTCGCCGCACCCTTAACAGTTCGCGATCGCGCTCTGTACACTGAGGGAGTATCCGGGCATCGAAATCCCATCCTTTTAGCGACCTGGCGTTGTGGTCACGGTTGCAACTGCATCTTGGGTGCCAAGTCGGCAACAGTTTGAGCCCACCCATAGGGGCTTGATCAAGACTACGATGGCTCATGTTGACGTCATTTCATCCGCCTGAGCACCGCCGAGTCGACAGTTTCATACCCCGATCGCATCCGACGTTGTGTTTTACAGCGCCGGATTTGTTTAACGTCCGAAACGATGCAACCGCGATCGCGTCCTTTGAGCCATCAGCCGTGCTGTCATCAGGAGAGGCCCATGGAAAATCCCACTTCCCGTCCGACCCCCCAGCGCATCGTCAAGCGCGATGGTGAATTTCCCGACATTGTGCGCTTAGGCGACCCGAACTCGCCCTGGCGCGATCTCTACCACCGGTTGCTGACGATTTCCTGGCCGGGGTTTGTCGCCGTTTTACTCGTGGTGTACTTGCTGATTAATGGGGCTTTTGCCACTGCCTACTGGTTGGGCAACGATGCGATCGCCAACGCCGACCCTAACTCCTTTTTGGATGCGTTTTTCTTCAGCGTGCAGACCATGGCCTCCATTGGCTACGGGGCCATGTATCCCCAAACCGACTACGCCAACTTCCTGGTCGTTGCAGAATCTTTCATTGGCCTGTTGTTCATTGCCATGGCCACTGGCATGATCTTCGCCCGCTTTTCAGTGCCCACCGCTCGGATCTTGTTCAGCAATTTCGCCCTGATCGCTCCCTTTAACGGTGTACCGTGCCTCATGTTTCGCACGGCTAACAAGCGCCGCAACCGCATTTTAGAAGCGCAACTGTGGGTCACTCTCGTGCGCGACGAATTCACCCAGGAAGGCGACCTGTTTCGCCGCTTTTACGACTTAAAGTTGATTCGCGCCCATACGCCGCTATTCGCCCTCACCTGGACGGCACTGCATCCCATCGACGAAGATAGCCCCCTCCATGGCGCAACGCCAGAATCGCTACGCCGCGACCACGCCGAAATTATCGTCATCATTACGGGAATCGACGAAAACCTCTCTCAAACCATCCACGCTCGTCATTCCTTTGTCGCTGACGAAGTGCTGTGGAACTACCGATTTAAGGACGTTTTGGGCTGGACGCGACGGGATGGTCGTCGCGCCATCAACTTCAACAACTTTGACAAAGTCTACCGGGTCGACCCTACCAACGGTTATGCCGTTACCCAGGAACCGTTCGAGGATAGCGCTCCATCAAAGCCCGCACCTGCTCGGCGTGGTAAGAACTCCGAGTAAGGGGCGATGAGACCACCTGCAAAAAGCCCATTTCTTCACCGATGACCCGCCAGGCATCAAACTGCTCGGGAGTAATGAAATCCTGTAGTTGCAAATGCTTGTCGCTGGGCTGGAGATACTGACCAATCGTCAAGATATCGCAGTCCACCCGGTGCAGATCCGCCATCACCTCACGGACTTCTGCATCAGTCTCGCCCAAGCCCACCATGATGCCCGACTTGGTATAAACCCAGGGAGCCAGTTCGCGGGTGCGCCGCAATAACTCCAGCGATTGTTCGTAGTTCGCCTGAGGCCGCACGCGCCGATATAGCCGGGGCACTGTTTCCGTGTTGTGATTAAGCACCTCGGGCTGGGCTTTGAGAATGTCTGCCAGGGCATCCCAGTTGCCACACAGATCCGGTATCAATACTTCGATCGTCGTCTTGGGCGAGGCCTTACGCACTTCTTCAATGCACCGCACAAATTGGGATGCGCCCCCGTCGGACAAGTCGTCTCGATTGACCGCCGTAATCACCACATGGTTTAACCCCATCCGGTTGACGGCTTCCGCTAGCCGCCAGGGTTCCGTTGGGTCAAGGGCCTGGGGCTTTTTCTCAAAATCGATGTCACAGTAGGGGCAGGCGCGAGTGCAGGCCGGTCCCATGATGAGGAAAGTTGCCGTGCCCGCGCTGAAACATTCACCAATGTTGGGACAAGACGCCTCTTCGCAGACGGTGTTGAGCTGCAAATCCCGCAGCAAGGTTTTGACATTGCCGACTCGTTCCCACTGGGGCGCTTTGACCCGAAGCCAATCTGGTTTTACAGCCACGATGTTCTCTTTACGTACCAATTACCTGCATTCCATCCTAGCGGTTGCCACGGGGATTTTTGCGGATTTTGCGGGGCGATCGCCCCAAGCCTAATCAAGTTTGACCTCAAAGGAAAAACTAAAAAAACTAGCCTATTACCGCATGGCGGAAATAGCGTTACCCTTCGAAGAGCTTAAAATGTTCGTCCAGTCAGGGATGAAGATCATTTAACATCCAATTTCCGCGAAGAGAAGAATCGACCTGACCGGACCAGAGACAGCTGAGATGGCTAAACCTCATCCAGATTCAGAAGTGGAGTTTTGGCATGTGGGAAACCTCACCGCCTGCGGCACCTCTCCTTGAGAAGGCTGCCGCTTATACATAAGTTTCTGACTGACTGCTTCCAGTGGTTTAGCCCCCTAAATCCCCCAATTCTGGGGGACTTCAAACTCCGGTCTCCCCCCAATTTTGGGGGGACTGAGGGGGGCGAATGCGCCTGTTAAGGTGGCAATCGAGATGTGTATAAGCAGTAGCTTGAGAAGGAGAGGTTTGACAAGACTCTGGTTCCTCTCCTTTGAAAGGAGAGGTTAGGTGAGGTTCTGCCCGATCATACAAAACTCCAGTTCTCAACTTAGACGGGGTTTATCCCCTTGAATTTCCATTCCTCAGGCTGTGCATTTTGCATTCCGCGTAGCGGTACTAGGCCCCCGTGGCGGAAGTTCCCCGTCTCCGTGAAGGGTTACCCCGAATTTCTCACCAGCACGTTTTGAGGGAGGCCCCCCTCACCTGGTAAGGCCTGAACAGTGGGTTGAGGGGAGAGATTGTCGGTGGCAGGGCAAATTTTTGGGTTCCATCGGCCCT
>Ga0008836_100318_pt1 | contig 36081 bp, 35 predicted proteins | sample HotLakConsUCCR28_FD_62214 | JGI IMG/M metagenome (GOLD analysis project Ga0008836, IMG submission 62214) | Hypersaline microbial mat communities from Hot Lake, Washington, USA - Hot Lake Consortium UCC-R28 (Hybrid Assembly) ... | reverse complement strand
TCCAAATCAAGGGCTTTTGCTGGTACAGAGCATGAAGAACAAGGTCAGGAAGTGGGAGAGATACCAGATTTTTCCTTTACCCCTAGCGGGAAAATTTTCAAAAACGGGGTCAGGATCAAGCAGCTCACCGAGCAGGCCACCATGTTGATCGGCTATATGTATGAATTTGAATTACGGGCACCTGTGGAGCTGCAAGAGATGGGTTACTATGCCGGATTCGGGCATCTGGGGAGCCAGGGTTTTGGCTGTGTGGGGGTAAAAAATATACAAAATGAATGATCAAGAACTCAATGATCAATTCTATTTAGCGTTCGACTCGTTTTCTATCTTAATGGCCGTTTGTTTCAGTTTGTTTTTAATTTCATCCAACCTGCTTTCCATAAGTCTGTCTATTTCAAGGGATCTTTCCACAGATATTCTCCCCTTTGGAAGTTTGGAGTCATCGAAACTATTTGGGATGTTTTTTTTGGACATATTGGATACTAAATTTATTAAAAAAGAATAACCAAATATAATGAAAAAGTTTCAATTCCAATTCCTTTGGAGTCATTTGATTCTGAGCAATCAACTTTTCTAATTCTGCTCTGGCAATTGATTGACAGGCATAGAAAAAATTTAAAGTATCAGTTTTTTCAAAATTAATATCCCAACTCTTCCCGCTTCTATGGACTTCATAAATGAAGTCAGGCGTACTGACTATAAGTTTGGAAATGTTATGGAATAATGCCATATCTATGTCTTCAAAAGAAAAAGAAACATTATTGGGGTGGTTATGAACAACAACTGTGTCAGGCAATTGAAACAAATATTGCTCTGGAATATTTACCTGGCTTTCATCCCCGATAAATCGGAGAATTTGTTTTCCGCCTTTGAAAACATAAAGGTATTCTTCCTTCGCAAACCTGATTTTCTGAATGGCCTGCTGAATGGACTTGACTTCATCTCTGGGGAGAGGGTAATGAAATCTTTCTTTCATAGTACATCAAATATGTCAAATAAAACCGGAGGAAAACCAATTCCTCCGGGAAATCTATGGTGATGCGATTAGTCAAGATTCAATTTATGAATCTGATAATATTTCAAATCCTGTTAACTTACAAAGCTATTGAAATTTAACTTCTAATAACTATTATAATTGTAGTGGCTGTTATAAATGAAAATTACTTACTTTAATCCTATGAATGGTTATGAAAAAATAAACTGGCTAACGCATCCCACAGGTGACCCTTTTGCCGATGTTGGAGGACTTGTCATTGAATGTTTGCAAGAAAAATTCCCCGATAAGGATATTTTTCAGTTAATAGAACAAGTCACTGATATTTATGTGAGTCATTGGGAGAACAATCTCCATAGCTTTTTTCTCAACTCAACAATAACGCATAATTCCAACAAAGGAAAAAAGGGAGTTGAAAAGACAATTTCGTTTTATAAGGGATTGTCTAAAGAAGGTGCTAGGGAGGTTGGCTACTGCAGGATTACAGGTCAGTATGGATCTGTTTTTCAAGGTGCCAGGGACAATCACATAATGTCTGGGTCTGCTACACTAATCAATTTCCATCACGGATTTGAAAATGGCATTCGACTTTCAAAGGAAGCATTGATTAGAATCTTTTTCGTACCTCTAGGGGTAGAGCAGTTGGGTAACAAAGTAGCTATGGTCTTGAGCAACAATTTAGAAGTAACTCGATACTTTGTAGGGAGACGAGTTCAGAATAACCTAAATGATATAGGTAAAAAAGTTTCGAAATCGGTTTTACGATCTGAGTTTACCAATCCAGCAAATGCATTATTTGATTATGCAAGGATGTGCATCGAAGATGTTCAAACGGTTCTACATACCTCTCAGGATTTAGAAAATAATGCGGGCACTAGTCTTAATCTTTATCACTTTACCAATTTCGGAGCCAGTCCAACAATCGACCTTTATACACTTCCTGCTACGGTTTTTTCTTTCTATGCAGCGTGTATGAGTCGATACCGGAGAGATTGGCAAAACTTCATTTACAGGCAATACACAAATTCAAAGTTCAAAAATGCCAGCTTCGATCCTGCGTCCTTCTCCTGGGCCAATGACAAAGAAAGCTATAACTATGATGAATTTAAAACATGGAAGAACAGAGTTTTAGAAGCTCTACTAAATGACAACCACAAAATTGTCAGGAAGGCATTTTTGTTCCATAGCAAAAGACATATTCTGAACTTTGAAATCGTGAAAATATATCAAACAAATATTAGAAATATGGATAAAAGAACAATTTCCAAAATCAAAGAACTATCAGATTTTATGGTCATAGATCGAAGTGATGATGATATCAAGAAGTTCATCGCACGGCTGAATGGTGCAAAAAACGGCAATGTGCTTCGTGGCTTATTATTGAAGCTCATGGATAGAAATTATCAGGAGGGCAATAAGGAGCCTCTTTTTTCCTTAGAAGAATATGTGGATTACTTGTTTCCTGACGGATCATACTGGGCTGAGATACGAGATTTACTATTAATAGCCATGTATCAGCGACTTCATGAAATTGATAAAAAAGTAGCTGTTGAATTGGAAGAACCGGAAAACGAACAATTACATTAAATATTATAAATCATGAATTTGAAAACGCAAGGATTTATCCTCTTGGATGTAGACGTAGCAGCATTAAACAATGCTGGAAAAAACACAACCAGCAACTTTGATAATGCAGTTGCTACCAAGAAAATTTATAAGAATGGCAGGTCATTCACTTATGTCTCAGGCCAGGCGTGGAGATACTGGTGGCGAGAGACACTCAAGATGAACCACAATTGGGAATTATCACCAATATCGAGGGAAAGCAAAGTGGCCTTCACTGATGCTGATCCTATTTCCTATGCAGATGATGATGTTTTTGGGTATATGAGAGCAGCTAAGGCAGTTGTTCTTGATGAGAAGGGAGAACCGGAAAAGGATAAAAAAGGTAAAGATAAGATGGAAAACGTAACGGTTACTCGGGTTTCTCCGCTTAAAAATTCCGCAATCGTATCGGCTGCTTCTGTCAATACGCAGGAAAACTGGTCCAGCATGGCCAGACATGAGGGCGACAGTGTGCCATACAGCAAGGAGGAATATTCTGCCGTCATGAAGGGGATGTTCTCACTTGATCTTTTTCAGGTTGGCACCTTTTCCAATTACAACAAAACCGGATTCAAAAATCTAACTGATCTTCTGAAAGCTCAGGCGTTGGCTTCTGGAGCAACGGAAATTAAAGACCCAAAAGGTACACAGCAATTAGTTCAGCTAGACAAAAAGATTCGAACTCAGCGCGTGGTGGATACAATTTCTGCTTTGAAAACGATTTCGGGTGGAGCCATGCAAACGAATAACATGGCAGATGTAACACCAAAATTATTGGTATTGGCGACAATGAAAACCGGAAATCATCCTTTTTCACACATAATAAAGAATGATGGTGCCAGAAGTGAGCGTGCTATTTTTAATGTAGATGGTTTGAAAGAAGTACTGATAGACTATAAAGATCAATTTGTTGGCGATATCTTTATCGGAAAGAGGAGTGGCTTTATGGATGAACACAATGAGGATTTACTGGGCCTAATTAATGAATTCACCAATGTGAAGTTGCTAAGCGTCAACCAAGCTATCGACCAGTATTGTGTTCAGGTTAAAACCCAAATGCCTTAGTCAGGTATGAAAGTTTATAAAATCGATATTACAAGTTGGACAGCTAGTTTTCGATATCCGAATTTAATTAGCGGGTTACAGCCTACATTGGAAGTTCCACCCATTAGTACCGTTTTGGGTTTAATAAATGCAGCCGCAGGTCATTACCTAGAGCATAAAGACCTGTTGCTTGGGTATTACTTTCAATATGAAATGGAAAGTGAAGATCTGGAAACCATCTATCAAATCAGCAGCAAAGCGGGGAAACCAACTAATCAGGCAAAGTCTAATGTGATCAAGCGAAAGTTTCTCTACAACAATTTTTTAAGGATCTATACGCCCCATAAAGAAGTAGCCGAATATTTAGCGGAACCGTACTATCCGATTCTACTGGGGCGTATGAATGACCTGGCTACTGTGGAAAGGATTTTTCAACTTGAAAACCTCGTAGCCAAAGATAGTTCTGGTATTCGGGGCCAGGTTATTCCGTTTAGTCACCACTTACCGGGTCAGATACAGGCTCTTCCACAATATTTCACCAATGACTTTCCACGGAAAAATCTGGGTACACAGCCGTTTTCAATTATAAATCATAGGTCAAAAGTCAAAGGAAATGGCATGGAAACTTATCGTGATGTATTGCCGGATAGCTCTGAAGTAGACGTATTTTTTCACAAAATTAATTTTTAGAAATGACCCTTCTGGCAAAATCTAGAAACGCTAAAATAGGAGAAGCAGGACGGACCTTAAAGCAACACATTGAGGATTGCCTATTGATTTGGGGATACCTGAGAGAATGCTTCCCTACTGTCGAGAACTTTCAGAGTGACTACTGGGTCTTGCTACGCTGTTCAATTATTTTTCATGACCTTGGAAAGGCTCACGCAGAATTTCAAAAATTGCTTGATGGAAAACCAAATGAGTGGAACTCTCAGCGTCACGAGCTCTTCTCACTCCCCTTTGTGAATGGTGCCTCGAATCTATCTGAAAACGAACGGCAGTTAATCAATTTGGTGATTGCTGGGCATCACAAGGATATGGAAAGCCTAAGACAGTACATTTTATACTATGAGAGTAGTGCTTCTTTTGGCATGGTGTCACTGGATGAGGAAAGAGATAGCTTCCCTCAAGCTTTTGAAAAGCATGTGGATATTGAAGCTGTTCTGAGGTTGGTGAAGGAATTTTCTGTGCTAGTAGAGAAGGCTTTAGCCCAGCCTGTGGATGGTTTAATTCATGGCTATATCCGAAACCCTTATCGGTTGGAAAAACCTGACTCACTAAAATTGACTCTCCTTTTCGGAGGTCTTAAGTGGTGTGATCATTTAGGTTCGGCTTTGGTTCGGAATCTTGAGAAACTGGAAGCTTCAGATTTTGCTTTCCTATCAGATCAACAAACCAAGCTGCAAAGTAAAGGGTTGGATTTTTATGATCATCAAAAAGAAAGTGCCCGGCAATCGGGGAATTTGATTTTGACTGCCCCTACTGGGTCAGGAAAAACTGAAAGCGCATTCTTATGGCTGCATAAGCAACTGGAGAAAAACGGACAGGGAAGAGTCTTTTATGTCTTGCCATTCACAGCCTCAATAAACGCTATGTATGAAAGATTGGAAAATGCCATTGGTAATGGTAAAGTCGGGATGCTTCATGGAAAGTTGAGTGACTATCTCAATAATTACTTTGAAGATCTTCAATACGACATGCAGTCCAAAAAAGACAAAATAAAGAGTATAAGAGAAAAGTACAAAAGTCTAGCTGTACCTGTCAAAGTGGTTACTCCTTTTCAATTACTAAAACACATATTTGGTTTGAAAGGATACGAACAAGGAATATTTGAGATGACAGGGTCTTATCTCATTTTTGATGAAATCCATGCGTATCAACCAGAGGTATTTGCCCAGATCAAGGTACTTCTGGAGTTTGCGACTCAGCAGCTAAAGGCGAAAACTATGATTATGACTGCCACCATGCCCAAGGTTTTGAGAAAGGAGCTTGAGTTAAGCATAGGTGACTTTAATTCTATTAAGGCACACCCAGAATTGTATGAGCAGTTTAAGAGGCACAGAATAGAACTGCGCAAAGGTAAACTCATTAATTCGATAAGCATAATCAGAAAAGAACTAAAGGAATTCAAAAAAGTACTGATTGTGTGTAATACTGTGAAGCAAGCACAGCAGGTTTTTCAGGAGTTGGCCGGAAAAGATGACGAAAGAGCCTTATTACTGCATGGCTCATTTACAGGGAAGGACAGAAGCAGAATAGAGAGAAGATTAATGAGTCAAGAGATAAATCTGCTGGTAGGTACTCAGGCAATAGAGGTCAGTCTTGACATTGACTATGATGTCATCTTTACTGAACCAGCACCCCTTGACGCTTTGATACAGCGCTTTGGAAGAGTGAACCGTGCCAGAGGAAAGGGTATTGCACCATGTGTCGTTTTTAAAGAGGCAAATGAAGTTGATAAATACATTTACCAGCCTGAGTTTGTAAGTCGGACGATAGAGTTTCTTGACAAAATTGAAAAGGGAAGTAACGGGATTATAGATGAAAGTCTTTTGCAAAAGGCGATTGACTGGATTTATCCAGATTGGGATGTAAAATCAAAGAAACAGTTTCAAGATGCTTACAATTATATGGATGATGCCCTCAAACAACTTGCCCCCATGCAGAAAAACAGATATTCCGAAGAGGATTTTTATAAGCAATTTGATGGTGTCAAAGTACTACCTCAGTGCCATAGGTATGAATATCTTGATAGCATCAACAATTTTGATTTTATCAATGCAGAGGCATACAAGGTTCAAATAACGAAAGGGAAATTTATGCAATGGTTAAACTCTCAGAACTTGAGAAAGCAGGTTGAGGTCTTCGGACAGTCTGGTAAAGTAAATGAAGTAAGGTTTTTCGAAACTAATAAGAAATACAGTTCGATCTTAGGTTTGATTGCCGATGAGGAAGTGCCTTGGGAAAATGAAGCAATGATCTTGTGAACCTTACAATCCATTATGGCCATGTACACCTTTTCACTCTTCTCTGAAAGCAAGGTGGTAATAGAGCTAAGAAATGGTGGCAATGGCGAGCAATATGGTTTCATGTACCTGGCGAGCTACAAACAAGTGTATGAAATTGAAAAAGGCTTATTGGACCACAAGTTTAATGAGCTAATATTTATCTAAAATCATGCAGATCAACGCTACTTTGATTAATCTTTACCATGTCTGCAAACGGCAAACTTGGCTTCATGCAAATGGTATCCGAATGGAACACACTTCCCAATTAGTCGCCGAGGGTAAACTTATCGGAGAGACAACCTACCAGGACCGTTCGAAAAAATACACCGAACTGGAACTGGATGGTATCAAAATCGACTTTTACGATGCCAAAAACAAAGTCATTCACGAAGTCAAGAAAACCGATAAGGTAGAACGGGCACATATCGCACAAGTAAAGTATTACCTGTTTATGCTGTCAAAAAATGGAATAGAGGGTGCCAGTGCCTTGCTTGAATACCCCAAAATGCGGCAGACTCAAATTGTGGAATGGGAAGAAGGGGATCAATCGCTGGTGCAAGGTTGGGTACAGGAAGTGAAAGACCTTATTTCCCAAGAGAACTGTCCCCCCTTGGAGAAAAAAAACATTTGCCGCTCTTGCAGCTATTTTGATTTCTGTTATGCAACTGAAAATGAAAATAAAGCGTTAAATTAGTTCCAATTAAATTCACCATCATGGAACATACCATTACCGTAAAAACCGATAATCCGCTAATTATTGACCGGATATTGCAGTTGATCAAAGATGAGCCGGCTACCTTTACACTGGAAAACGAAAGAAAAAAAAACAGTGATGATCTGTTGAGCATCATGAATGAGATAGCGGAAAAAAAAAATATCCAGGGTATCAAAGACCCTTTAAAATGGCAAAAGGAAATCAGAAAAGACAAAGGCTTAACTGGTAGGAAATAATGGTACTGCTCGATAGCAATACTGTGATCTATTCTTTGCTTCCAGAACACCAAAAAGTCCGTAATTTTTTTATTGATAAAGCGATGGCATGTTCTATTGTGAGTAAAATCGAAGTATTGGGCTACCATCAATTGAGCCAGGATGAAACTGCGGCATTTTATCATTTTTTTGAAAACATCAATATTTTACCCTTGACTTCTGAAATAGCTGCCATTGCCATTGATTTAAGGAGTCAAAGAAAGATGACTTTGGGAGACTCCATCATTGCAGCGACAGCTTTGCTTTATAAAATAGAGTTGATCACCGCCAACATTAAAGATTTTTCCCGGATAGAAGGCCTTAATGTAACCAACCCTTTAATTTGAAAAAAACCTATTACCTCTTCAACCCCGGCCGGCTCAGCCGAAAGGATTTTACATTGAAATTCACCCCTGTTGACGAATCTGGAAGGGAAGGGCCAGCCAAGTACATCCCGGTAGAAGGGGTCTCAGACCTTTACTGTTTTGGCAGCCTGGATGCCAATTCGGCACTGTACAACTTTCTGGGGAAAGCAGGAATCAGTGTGCATTTCTTTGATTATTACGAACATTATACCGGAAGCTTTCAGCCAAAGGAATACCTGCTGGCAGGGAAAATGCAGCTCCAACAAACCCTTCATTTTGCGCAACTGGACAAACGCATCAAAATCGCAAAAAAATTTGTGGAAGGAGCGGCCTTTAACATCGCCAAAAACCTGAAATATTACCTGAACAGGGAAAAAGATGTTGCTTTACCATTGGAGCATGTGGTAAAGTTGTCCGAAAAAGTCGGTTCATGCATGGATGTGCAAGAACTGATGGGCATTGAGGGCAATATCCGGCAGCATTATTACAAGGCATTTGACATCATCCTAAAAGAACATGCCATGGAGGGACGCAGCAAACAGCCACCGATGAATGAAGTGAATGCCCTGGTTTCCTTTGGCAACATGATGTGCTATACCCTTTGCCTGGACCAGATCTACCATACACAGCTAAACCCCACCATTAGTTTTCTGCACGAGCCCGGATACCGGAGGTATTCCCTGGCACTGGATTTGGCAGAGGTATTCAAGCCGATTTTGGTGGACAGGACCATTTTCCGGGTGTTGAACAAAAGGGAGGTGAAATCGGGGGATTTTGATTTTCATGTCAACAAGGTGATATTGAAGGAATCGGGCAAAAAAGCCTTTATCCGGGCATTTGAAGAGCGGCTGAATGAGACCATTAAACACCGTACTTTAAAGAAGCAGGTAAGTTACAAGCATTTGGTCAAACTGGAATGTTACAAACTCAGCAAGCACCTCTTGGATATGGAGACTTATCAGCCGTTTAAAATTTGGTGGTGAGGGATGCTGTTAGGTTGATCCAATACCGGTTTAGCTATCAAATATAATACAGACCGGACCACTGCATCAGCATATTGTAAATTAATGAATTACCTGAAATGTACATCATTCTTGTATACGATATAGGCGAAAGGCGTGTGGGCAAGATGCTCAAACTTTGCCGGCAATACCTGAATTGGATTCAGAACTCGGTTTTTGAAGGGGAGATCACCGATGTGAAATTAAAGGAACTGATCAGCAGGGCCAGGAAGTTTATGAAGGAGGAAGATGACAGTTTGATTATCTTTAAGAGCCGGGAACAGAAATGGCTGGAAAAGGAAATTATCGGGCAGGATAAAAACGACCTGGACACGTTTATTTAAGCGTTTTGGTTGTCGATTAATTGGTCAATGTGAAAATTTTACGTAATGTACCCCTACCCATAACACAGAAATCCGGGATTCAAGCCTTAGCGGCAGGTTGTCGAAGGCAGGAAGAAATCCGGTTATTGGCCATCGACAATTTCCGTGCAAAAAACCAACAAGAAAAGCCTTTATTTTACAAGAATTTGGCCTATTTTTGATTTCAGGCCCACGGCCCTTAATCGCACCATACAGGAATTGAAATGCCTTTACAGAATTTTGCCTTAACTCTTCAATTTCACCCTTAATCGCACCATACAGGAATTGAAATGAAACTCGGCTTTATATTCCTTTTCTTCCAACTTTACCCTTAATCGCACCATACAGGAATTGAAATGATAATAAGGTTGCACTTATTAACATATCTGGACCCCCCTTAATCGCACCATACAGGAATTGAAATAATCCATACGTACCCCGCCAGTCTGCTAGGTTAAACCCTTAATCGCACCATACAGGAATTGAAATAATATAATACAACTTGTATCTACTTTGCAAACTTTCCCTTAATCGCACCATACAGGAATTGAAATATCTGATATGAAGTATAGTCCTCCTGTTCTATTTCCCCTTAATCGCACCATACAGGAATTGAAATGATATGTAGGTTACCAGCATTGAATTACCGGCGTTGCCCTTAATCGCACCATACAGGAATTGAAATGCGTAATTGTGGCCCACGTAGCAGTTGTCTCCCCGGTACCCTTAATCGCACCATACAGGAATTGAAATGGAGATAATATTTATTCAAATAAACTATCATGATACCCTTAATCGCACCATACAGGAATTGAAATATAACATGGCTGGTACCAAACTTAGGATTTAACCATCCCCTTAATCGCACCATACAGGAATTGAAATGGGAGTAGAAGAACGAATTAACGGTACTACCAACCCCTTAATCGCACCATACAGGAATTGAAATCTTCTAAAAAGACTTTAAATGACATAGGTAAAATAACCCTTAATCGCACCATACAGGAATTGAAATATCAAAGCGATCTGCTAAACATAGCAGAGGAATTGCCCCTTAATCGCACCATACAGGAATTGAAATTACATGGTAGAACGGTGCCAGGTGGCATTTTCGGATACCCTTAATCGCACCATACAGGAATTGAAATTATAATTAAATCTGTTGAATTAAATCAGGAACGAATCCCTTAATCGCACCATACAGGAATTGAAATGGTGTAACAGATCAACCATTTAACCCTGATGAATTTGCCCTTAATCGCACCATACAGGAATTGAAATAGTACACCAGTTTTGCGTCGTTGACGGGGTGGATTACCCTTAATCGCACCATACAGGAATTGAAATATTACTCTGTATTTTTTTGCCCATCCGGGAATTTTATCCCTTAATCGCACCATACAGGAATTGAAATGAAACATATTCACCAGACAGCAGCTTCTTTGTCACCCCCTTAATCGCACCATACAGGAATTGAAATACAATGACCCACTGGCCTATGATGGCAATGGCTGCCCTTAATCGCACCATACAGGAATTAGGACCGAGCGTTAAAAAATGATCCTTTTGGGTCATTTTAGCGAGGGGCCGGGTTGAAGGGCCGGTCCGTTATTTTGATTTTTATTTCCTAATCGCACCATACAGGAATTGAAATTACTATTGCATGAAAACAGGTGGTAGCAAGTGCAGCCCTTAATCGCACCATGCAGGAATTGAAATGGAGTTTTGAAACCATTGATTTTAGGACGGGGACCTGCCCTTAATCGCACCATGCAGGAATTGAAATGGAGGACGAGGAAGATGAAGAAGAAGGGGAAAACCCCCCTTAATCGCACCATGCAGGAATTGAAATTTTTTTGGATCATAGGCAAATACAGTAACCGGATTCCCCTTAATCGCACCATGCAGGAATTGAAATTTGATTTCCTGGACGTGCGGCAGGGGGGCGTCTCCCCCCTTAATCGCACCATGCAGGAATTAGGACCGAGCGTTTAAAAATAACCCCTTTGGGTTATTTTAGCGAGGGGCCGGGTTGAAGGGCCGGTCCGTTATTTTGATTTTTATTTCCTAATCGCACCATACAGGTATTAGGACCGAGCGTTAAAAAATGGCCCCTTTGGATCATTTTAGCTAGGGGCCGGGTTGCAGGGCCGGTCTGTAATCTTATTTTTATTCACATATTGCACCTACCCATAAAAAAACTTTGCTCCATTCCAATCATTAACAAAATATGATTGTTTCAAACCTGAACTTTCTCCAAAATTCAGGTTTTCTCAGAAGTAAAAGAGCAGCAATGAGAATAAGACCTGGATGGCAGCCGAAACTACAATCCATTGAATCAAATCCCATTTTGCCTGGCTTATCACCAAAAAAAGGTACGCTGGCAGATCCAGGGCATCCAGATTCCTGTCTGACTGTTTTATTCCTGAAGACTTGTATATTTCCAACATTCTTTTCATCTCCCGAATATAAACATTTTCCAGGGACCATTCGGCTGATTTGCCAATTTGCTCCCCGCATCTTAGCTTTGCCCTATGAAAATCCGACCATATACCTATCTTTTTCGGATCCAATACCTGGGCCTTCGCTACCATGGCTGGCAGGTCCAAAAAGGCGTGAAAACCGTGCAGGGCACCCTGGAAAGAAGCATCCGCTATGTATTGGGGCATGAAGATTTTAATGTTCTGGGAGCCAGCCGAACGGATAGCGGGGTTTCCTGTCTGAACGGGGCCTTTGAATTATTCCTCCGGCAACCCCTGGAAATTTCAGCCTTTGTTACCAACACCAATGCCAATCTGCCGGCAGATATTCGTCTTTTAAGCGGTGAACCGGTCCCTATTGATTTTAACATCATTCAGGATGTATGCGAAAAGCAATACGGCTACTATTTCGCCAGTGGAGAAAAGCCTCATCCTTTTTTGGCAGGCAACCTGGCCTATGGAGGAAAAGCGCTGGATATAACATCCATGACACAGGGAGCCGCTGTTTTTGAAGGGGAACATGATTTCCGCAGGTTTTGCAGCCATGGAAAAAACACCGGTGATTTTGTCCGGACCATCCACTGTGCGGACATTTGCCCGGCTGAAGCTGAGCTTCCCTTCCTGGCGGGAGAAAGGGTTTGGGTTTTCAGGGTCAGGGGAAAGGGATTCCTGATGCACCAGGTCCGTAGGATGGTGGCCGCTCTATTTCTCCTGGGGGAAGGCTTGATCAGTCTGGACGAGCTGAAACAGGCCCTGAACAGTGATGATCGAAGCCCTTTAAGTCCTAAAGCTCCGGCAAATGGATTGGTACTCGAAAGCATTTCGTTCAATAGGAATATGTTCTCCCAAGACTAAAATAAATTTCTCCAAGCCTTACAAGTTAGCAATCACCGATTCAATAGACCCATTTGATGAGAGAATATGCTGCCAACCAAAGCAAAAGGATAGCGATCAGGTTCAACCATATCCCTACCCTCATCATTTCTTTGATGCGGATAAAACCACTGGAAAACAAAATCGCATTGGGTGGGGTAGAAATGGGTAGCATAAAGGCAAAGCTGCTGGCCATGGTGACAGGAATGGCAAACACCAATACCTGCTCTCCCATGCCCTCTGCAATGGCCATAACTACCGGGAGGAAAATGGTCACCAATGCCACATTGCTCATCACCTCTGTCAAAAATAAAGAAACCGCCGTCAGGGCTAACACCAAAAGCGAGACAGACAACAGCTGGTTATCGGCAATATAACTTCCGATTTGCTGGATGATCCCAGCCGTCTCCATACCCTTGGCCAGCGTCATTCCTCCTCCAAACAGTAGCAAAATACCCCATGGCAGCCGCTGCATGCTTTTCCAATCCAGGAGTTTCGGCCCATTTAAATGTGCAGCAGGCACTAAAAACATCAGTATTCCACCTGACATGGCAATCAGCGTGTCGTTCAACAGGGGGGAAGGCAACATTTGATTGACCGGATTTCTGAATATCCACAACAAAGCCGTCAAAACCAGGACACCGGCCGTTCGGGTTTCCCCTGAACGAATGGGGCCTAATGCCTGCAGTTGATCCCGAATCACCTCTGCTGACCCGGCAAGCCTGCCGAGTTTACTGGGGTACAATATTTTCACCAACAACAAATACATCAAAAGCAACATGACAGCTGCAACCGGCACTCCTACCAATAGCCAACGGTTGAAGTCAAGGGGATAGTCATACAGTTCCTGCATGTAGCCTACCAAAACTACATTTGGTGGGGTCCCGATTATGGTGATTACCCCTCCAATATTAGCTGCGTAAGCGATCCCCAGCATCAGGGCAAAGGCAAAATTGGAAAAACCCTTTTCCTTTGTCAGTGCAGGGTTGTTGGCTTGGATCAATTGAACAATGGACATGGCAATGGGCAACATCATCACGGCTGTGGCGGTATTGCTGATCCACATGCTCAGGAATACAGTAGCCAGATAGAATCCCAATATGATACCGTCCGGTCTGGTGCCCGTGATGGTTATCAGGTTTAGAGCAATGCGCAGGTGCAACTTATTTTTTTCCATGGCCAGGGCAATGATGAATCCCCCCATAAAGAGATAAATGATGGGGTTGGAATAAGGTGCTGTGGCGGCTCCCATATCGAAGATACCCAGTAAGGGAAAAAAGACCATGGGTAAAAGAGCGGTCACAGGGATAGGAACCGCCTCTGTCACCCACCAGCAAAGCATCCAGGCCGCCAGTGCCAGGACCCGGGTAGCCGGCCAAAATTCTCCTGATACAAGGTATGAGGTGAGCAATACCATTGAGAATACAAAAGGTCCTAAAAAAAGACCCAAAATAGCCGATAGATTTACTTCCTTTTTACTTGATGCCAGGCTCATTTTAACATACCTATTGATGGGAAAGCCCTAAAATAAGGGGATTTTTCAGGAATTTAGAAATTTTACCATTAATAAGCTCCTCACCATACCTTTGAGAGGGGAGTCAACCATTTCCAGGGGTTGATTTCCGAAAAAGCTTTTTTGTTTTAGTGATTTCAGCTTACCTTCGTGGCTTCACTGAATAAAGAGGTATTAGCACTATGAGAACCTGGTTTTTGTGTAAAGTAAAGTATGCCAAAGAAAATGAGCAGGGATTGCTCAAAAATGTATCCGAGCAATATCTGGTCGATGCGGTCTCCTTCACCGAAGCCGAGGCAAGAATATATGATATGCTGGGCAGTGTGATCAGGGGAGACTTTCAGGTGACCAGCATTGGCAAAAGCAACATTGTGGATGTGTTTTTTTATGAGGATGTGGATGTATGGCACAAGTGCAAGATTACCTATATCGTGGCAGATGCAGATAGCGGAAAGGAAAAAAAGGTGACCCAATACATGTTGGTTACCGCCCATCATGTCAAAGAAGCTTATGAAAGGATCTATGAAAGCCTCAACAACATGTTGGTCAGTTTCAATGTACCGGAAGTTACAGAAAGCCCTATTGTGGAGATATTTCCTTACGAAAAAGACGATGAAGAACTAAACCCGGCTATTCCCGACAACCTGAAGCCGATAGAAAGTAACGATCCCGGAGAGCAGGAGGAAGAAAATCAATGAAAGCAACAGCAGGGAAATGATTCACAGTATTTTCCCGTCAAAATAAAAATATCCTGCAGGGCATTAGCTAGCAGGAAATTTGGACAAAAACGCCTTTATACCGCCCTTCAGATTGTACAGGTTGGTAAACCCGTATTGCTTCTCTAAACGGTTGATGGCTGCTTCGCTTCGGACCCCGGTTTCGCAGTGAATGATCACTTTCTTATGTTTGGGAATTTGTGCTTGAAACTCATCTAATTCGGAAAGGGGCATGAGCTTGCCTCCCATATTTTTTCTCCTAAACTCATGGATTTCTCGCACATCGACCAATAGAAAGTCCTCTTTCGCATTTTTCAAATCCTGTAAACCTTCCACCGATATGCTTTTCACGCCATATTCCTGCTTCAGCCCGCAAAATGCTTCATAATCAATCAACCCGGTAATGCTGGGATGATTTCCGTTTAGCGGGTTGTCAGGTTTTCTCTTGATCTTAAAGAGCCTGGATTCAAAAGCAAGCGCATCAAAAAGCCACATTTTACCTCCCATCACCGTTCCTATTCCAGTCAGGACCTTGATCACTTCCAATGCCTGCATGCTGCCTATAATTCCAGGCAAAACCCCCAAAACTCCGGTTTCAGCACAATTGGGCACCAGGCCAGCCGGTGGGGGACTGGGATAGAGATCCCTGTAATTTGGCCCCCATTTTCCATCTTGATCCTTATAGTTGAAAACCGATACCTGACCTTCAAATTGAAAAATAGACCCATAGACATTGGGTTTTCCAGCCAATACACAGGCATCATTTACCAGGTAACGGGTAGGGAAATTGTCAGAACCATCCGCTACCACCTCATATTGCCGGATGATCTCCATCGCATTACCGGTGGTCAAACGTTCTTCATAAGTTTCAATTTCTATAAAAGGATTGATACCTTGCAACCGCTTTTTAGCGGCCTGTACTTTTGGCATCCCTACTTGCTTTTCATCAAAAATAACCTGTCGGTGCAGGTTTGATGCATCCACTTTATCAAAGTCAATTATCCCAATCTGTCCCACCCCGGCTGCAGCCAGGTAAAGCAGCAAGGGACTCCCAAGACCTCCGGCCCCTACTACCAGTACTTTGCCTTTTTTAAGTTTTCTTTGTGCTTCTTCCCCAAAACCACGCAATGAAAAATGCCGGTCATACAGCTCTTGCTCTCCTTCAGTAAAGACCTGCTCCATCATTTTTTCCTGATCCATTATTTTACCGTTTCGTTTTAGTACCTTTTCTCTCCTATTTGCAAACTATATAGATCCATTTATCGTTCTTTCACGTAATTACCCTTGGTATGGACGTGCGGAACACCCCTCTTAATTTAAGCTCTAATCCATATTTATGGGTTTAAATAACAAAATATTTTATACATAAAGTCATTTTATTAACTTGCAAGCTGAAAAAAATAATCGCATGAAAAAACTTTTATTCCTTTTTTTAGGTTTCCTGTTCTTTATCAGTTTTTCTCAAGCGCAAGATGACAGGTCGGACAGGGTCGGTATTGGCGTTGGGCCAGCCAAAATGTACGGTGACAATACCGGAGTGCACAGTAAGTTTCAATTTAAAGTCCTTCCTGTTTTATCTGTGGATTACAGCAAGAAAATTGACACCTTCTTCGATATTAAAGGAACACTGGGATGGCAAATGGTGAATAGTGGTGATTTTTACAACACGGAACAAATAGATAAAATCGCTGAGTCCAATTTACCTCATGCCTTTAGAGGTAATATCTACTACGCAGATGTTATGCCGGTATACCATATCAACCCAAATCAAAGTGGGTACCTCCCCTCTCTGATAAAAGTCTATACCGGATTGGGGTTGGGTTATTATTATTCCCAAAGAACAGATGAAAAATTGATTCTTAATGATCCTGCCAGAAGAACAGAAACCTATTCTGCCAATGACTCCGGAATTTACATACCATTCAGGTTGGGAATATACAAAGATCTCCAATCAGATGCCGATATTGGATTAGAAGCAACCTTAGTGGTTAGTCCATTTTCTGAACTGGAAGGCAACGACCAACAGCAGAAAAGAATCAAGTCGGATATGTTGATGCAAATTCAGTTTTACTACCGGATTTTTATTGGAAAATAAACCGGCTCCCCTTCCACAGGTTCGCTGATAGGGTTGAAAAATTACCAATCCACATTTAATTTTCGCTTAAACTTTTTAAAAAGCACATATCTGTTTAGATTTAAAGCTTATTTGGTTAAGCGATTACTTTATGAAAATCAACAGTTATGTGTTATTTCTTTCCGTGGTTGCGGCTTTGGGAGGGTTTTTATTCGGTTTTGATACTGCCGTAATTTCCGGTGCCGAGAGGCAAATCCAGGAAGTTTGGAATTTAAGTGATTGGAGTCATGGGCTTGCGGTAGCCATAGCCCTGTATGGCACGGTGATCGGAGCCCTTTTTGGTGGAATACCAGCAGACAGGTATGGCCGCAGAAAATCACTGATTTGGATAGGTATACTGTATTTTATTTCTGCACTGGGATCTGCTATCGCTCCTGAGATTAATTCTTTCATGTTTTTTCGGTTCATTGGAGGAATTGGAGTCGGTGCCTCATCGGTAGTGGCTCCCATGTACATCAGTGAAATTTCTCCCGCCAAAAACAGGGGTCAATTGGTAGCACTATTTCAGTTTAACCTTGTTTTCGGCATTTTGGTGGCCTATTTCTCCAATTACCTGATCGATAGTAGCATAGCTGTAAATAGTTGGCGCTGGATGTTGGGGGTAGAAGCCATACCTGCCCTGATCTACACACTCCTGGTAGTAAAAGTACCCCAAAGCCCCAGGTGGCTGATTGCAAAAAAAGATGATTTCGAAACCGCAGAAAAGATCTTACAAAGAACCGACCCTGAAGGAGTTGAGGAGGCCATAAAATTGGCACTGGAGGAGAAAAAATTGACAAAAGTTAAGGTTGGATTCCTCGCCTTGTTCCATTCCAAATACATCCGGATCACCATTTTAGCTGTTTTGATCGCCTTATTCAATCAATTATCCGGAATCAATGCCATCATTTATTTTGCACCCAGGGTTTTTGAGATGGCCGGCATCAGTGCTGAAAGTGCTTTGCTGTCTACGGTGGGTATTGGGGCAGTAAATATGGTGGCTACCCTGGTGGGACTTTATTTAATAGACCGCATCGGAAGGAAAAAACTCATGTATATGGGTTCTATAGGTTACATCATTTCTTTGCTTCTGATTGCCTATTCCTTTTCGGGAGGTCAGATCAGTAGTAGTTTCTTACCTATTTTTGTGTTCATGTTCATCGCCTCCCATGCCATAGGCCAGGGGGCGGTGATATGGGTGTTTATTTCCGAAATTTTCCCCAATGAACTGAGGGCCTACGGGCAATCTATCGGAAGCTTCACCCACTGGATATTAGCGGCCATTATTGCCAATGTATTCCCTTTCCTGGCCAATCAATTCGGTCCGGTGGTCATATTTGGTTTCTTTGCCCTGATGATGGTCCTGCAGCTGCTATGGGTAGCATTTAAAATGCCGGAAACCAAAGGTAGGTCTTTGGAAGAAATTCAAAAAGATTTTATTTCAAAAAATGCATAATAAAGTAATCTGCTTCGGTGAAATGCTCTGGGATATATTTCCGAAGGAAAGTATCGCAGGCGGTGCCCCCATGAATGTAGCACTACACCTCGTACACCTCGGGATGGAGGTAAAAATGATTTCCAGTGTTGGCGAGGATAAATTGGGGAAAAAACTATTGGCATTTGTAAAAAAATATGGGCTTCCTGATGAATTAATTCAAATCAATAAGGAATTCCCTACTGGTACCGTAAAGGTAGACGATGGTGACAAGGAAAACATCAAATATGAGATTGTCAAACCTGCGGCCTGGGACCATATCAAATGGTCAGAGGACATGGATAAGACCGTCCGAAACGCAGACGCTTTTATTTTTGGTACACTTGCTGCCAGAAATGAGGTAAGCAAAGCTACCCTTGAAAAATTATTGGAAATACCTGTACTGAAAATTTTTGACATCAACCTGAGACCGCCATTTTATTCTGCAGACTTATTGGACAACCTCCTGAGAAGGGCTGATATTCTTAAAATCAATGAAGAGGAACTTACCCTATTGGCAGATTTCTATGACCTTCCCAGTAAGATGGAAGCTGCCCTCGAAAAATTGAGCGAGCTATTTGAATTTGATCTGATATGCATCACTTTAGGCAGCAAAGGGGCTGCCATCTATCAGGAAGGTGAAATCATCAATCACCCAGGATATCCAGTTGCCGTGAAAGACACCGTAGGTACAGGCGATGCTTTTTTGGCAGGCTTTGTAAGCAAATACCTTTCCAAAGAATCCCCGGAAAAAATCCTGGATTTTGCCTGTGCACTGGGGGCTCTTGTAGCTACCTTCAGTGGGGGCACGCCTCAATACAACGAAGAGGATATCCTTCGGATAAAAAACCTGTGATCAATAATAAAAAGAAAGCAACTTTACTAGCAAAGTTGCTTTCTGGATCTAATGGCACGTAGATCTGATCATTAGAAGCTTATTCCTACCGATAACTTAAAGCCCCTATTGTATACGTCGGCATTGGAATCCTTAAAAACAGGAGTTAAACCCAGGTCGTAACTGGCCTGAAGGTTCAGACCCACCGGAAGGTTATATCCCAGCCCCAAAACCAATCCTGCATCCAGGTCATTGATGTTTTCCGTTTCCCATCCAAATGTATTTCCCAAAGCCTCCGCTTCAAAAGTGGAATTTAATAGCAGGGAAGCCTGAGGACCCACAAAAAAGTTTACTCCTTCCGTCGCATAAAAACGGAACAAAACCGGAAAGTCCAAATAATTCAATATGGCCCTGGAATTAACCATATCGTCATTTTGGGTACCCTTCACGGCATAATACACTCCCGGTTCTATTGAAAATCTTTCTCCCAGGAAAGAATTCCCAAAAACCCCTGCATGGAAACCGACCCGATTGGTGTATTCGTTGCTACTGATATCTGATCCACTCCAGTTAAAAAAACTGGCTCCTCCACGAATGCCAAAGCCTGACTTGGAAGAAGGTTCATTTGAAGTGCCTTGCGCCACTGCAGTGATGGTGGCTGTTAACAACACCATTAAAGTTAATGTGATTTTTCTCATGGCAAATAATAAGTTGGTTAAATCTATTTCAAATAGAACCAATTTGATGCCAAAAATCAGAGTACGAAGCAACCAATCATGAACAATCTGGAAATGAGTATTTTATATGTATTTTTAAAGTAGAAATATAGCTTAGGACTTGAATTTTTTGGGGCTTAGACCACCCTTTTTTCAATATAACTGGAATTGAGTATGGCCAATGCCCCCATGTATTTCAGGTGAAACTTGATCAAATCTCCTACCTTATAATTTTTTGGGTTTTGACCCAGGTTGATGATGATCATATCTGAACTGGCACCTAAAATCTCAAAATCCCCGTCACCGGCTATCAGGTATTTCGGGTCCACATCCAGCAAGCCCAGGTCCAGAATGGCCCTGAAAGAAGATTTCCCATAAAGGGATTCATCTATTTCAGCCACTTCTCCCTGAGGATTATTCGCCAGATTTCCCGAGGGCAACAGGGGTTTCTCCTGCATTTCAATGATTTCTGTAAACAATTCAAAAACATTCGGATTCATTCCCTCAATGGTCTTTTCTTCAAAAAGATCTGCCCCAAAATACAAGGTCTCACCTACCCTGAAATGGTTGACACCCTTCGGAAGTTGCTGATGCAGCATCAGGGGAATGGTCACCGAAGTGCCGGCAGATACCCAGGGTATTTCCTTATTGAATTTCAATTCAATGATTTGTTTGTACAGGGAAAGCTGTATCAGCTTATCTGCCGAAGGCATCACCCCATTCAGACAATTGAGATTGGTGCCCAATCCGATTACTTCAAGATTCGGCAAGTCAAAAACCTTGGCATAAAAATCTATCAAATGGTCACCCATAACCCCTTCCCTGAGGTCACCTGTTTCTACCATAATGATGATCTTGTGTTTTTTATTCTGCTTAACGGCCTCATCACTGATCCAGCGAATGGTGTTCAACTCACTGTTTAAACTTACATCCGCATACCGGACCATATCCGAAATATTCATTTTGGAGGGAGGTTTAATATAAACCGTTTGTACGTTAGGATTGATTTCCTTAACCTTTGCAAGATTGCTGATACGGGAATCATGGATCTCATCTGCCCCCATATCTATCAATTCCTTGATATATTTTCGGTTGCCACATAAAATTTTGGAAACCACCCCCCAGGAAACATCGTTGGCGGCAAATTCCTTTTTCAAAAATTCAAAGTTCTCTCTTAATTTATCACGATATAGGTTCAAGAACGCCATGTTATTTTTTTAGTCTCATTTCAAGATACTTGTTGGTAAACCCCAATTTCTCATAAAGGAATCTGGCGGGATTATCCGGCTCCACATGTAAGGCAATGTCACCATGTGCCATGTCTATGGCGGTCTGCATCAGCTTTTTCCCTAATCCTTTACCTCTTTGGGAAGCATCAACCGCTATGTAAACCAGGATATTTTCAGGAATATAGCCTGACATGCCGGTTTTATTTACGACTACCGTTCCAACGATCTTACCCTCCTCTCTGGCCAATACGACAAAACCACCTTTGTCCCCCGCCTGATCCAGGGCATAATCCAGACAACGCATGATGTGGGCTTTGGGATCTCCGTATTGATCCAAATGTTCAAATAAAAAATCTGCTACTTCATTTTTTTGTAAATAGGTAGCATTATCAATTGCAGAAAGTGTTTCTATAGTAGACATTTACCTTATATTTTATTTATTTTTAATGTGAGCGTTACTTTTTTAGCTTATAAACAAGCAAAAACACTGCTAAAGATGAAAATACCCCAAAAAAGTTAGGATCCAGACCAAATGGCAGATTCAGGTCCAGCACGGATAGGCCAGCCGTGACACCCCCTCCAATGATCATGGAAATCATGGCAGCCAGCGGGGACCGCATGTTCCAGAAAAGCCCGGCAATGATGGGAACCAGCAACCCGGACACCATAAAAGCATAGGAGTACAGCATCAATTCCAACACATTTGTCATCTGAATAGCGATTACCAGGGCCAAGGCACCTATAATCAAGGTAAACAACTGGCTCATGCGCATGACAAATCCATCTTTTTTGTCTTTCAAATACCTTCCAAAGATATCTGTCGTAAGGTTTCCTGAAGCGGCCATCAGGCAGGAATCGGCTGTTGATAGCACCGCTGAAAAGTATGCGGACATCATCAAACCCATAATTCCGGGGGGCAAAATAGTACTGAGCAATATGGGAAGTCCCATCTCAGGGTCCAGATCGTCCTGGCTGACTGCAATGAGGCCCTGTTCAAAGGCTACCTTTGCCAATAAACCTAATGAAACTCCCATAAAAGCCATAATGGGCCATTCGAACAAACCTGCAATGAACCAGGCTTTTTTGGCAGACTTAACGTCTGTACTGGCAAAAATCCGCTGGTACAAAGTCATGCCTACAAACCAAATGGGTAAAATGGTAATGCCCCAGTTTGCCAAATCCTGCCACCGCAAATTGGTCAGTGAAAAATATTCGGCAGGCAATGTTTCCCTGATAGCCTCCCAGCCTCCGACATGATAATAGGAAACCGGCAACCCAATAAAAATAAAGCCTGCCATAAGCACAATCCACTGAACCGTGTCGGTGTAAATGACGGCTTTAAGCCCTCCCAAAACCGTATAAACCACCGCGATGATGCCCATGATCAGCAATGCCACATTCAGATCCAGTGGCTTGAAAGTTCCTGCAGCTAATTTGGCTCCTGCCAAAAGCTGGGAGGAAGTAAAACCAAGGTAACCTACAAAACAGATGATTGCAGCCAGTATACCTACCTTTCTGTCAAAAATGTGCTGGAAAATCTGAGGAAGTGTATAAAATTTTTCGAAGTCAGGGTTAGATTTAACCCTGGGGATCAAGAATACTGCTGCCAACCAGGCTCCCAAAAGACCGGTAAACAACATCCAGCTCCCTGACAGCCCCATCAAAAAACCTAAACCTCCAAGCCCTACAGAAAAACCTCCCCCCACATCGGTGGCAACAACGGAAAGCCCTATGTGCCAGCTCCCTATATTTCTTCCGCCGACGTAGTAATCATCCTGACCGGAATTTCTCCTCATGAAGTAAAAGCCTACTCCAAGCATCAGAATCATGTAAATAATGAAAATAGATAAATCTATTAAAGACATTTTTAATTGGTTAAGTCGATAAATCGCTTCTTATAAAAACAATAAATTATTGAAAATCCTAATCCTGGGTAAATTGATATCAATATTGAAGCCTTTGAGTCCGCAGAATGGGCAAAAAAAAAGACCGGAAACCCGGTCTTTAAGAATATGTTATTGGCCTTAAATATTTTCCGTACTGAGAGATGCCGAGAAATACTCCCTGTTCATCCTGGCAATATTACTCAGCTTGATTTCTTTCGGACATTCAGCAGAACAGGCTCCCGTATTGGTACAGGCACCAAAACCTTCTGCATCCATTTGAGCCACCATTTTTTCAGCCCTTTCTCTCTTTTCCACTTTTCCTTGAGGCAACAAGGCCAATTGGGAAATTTTTGCGGACACAAACAGCATGGCGGAGGCATTTTTACAGGCCGCCACACAGGCTCCGCACCCGATGCAGGTAGCTGAATCGAAAGATTCGTCTGCTATTACTTTTGGAATAGGTATTTCATTAGCATCTGGTACTCCCCCGGTGTTGACCGATACAAAACCTCCCGATTGAATGATTCTGTCAAAAGAAGTTCTGTCCACTACTAAATCTTTCACTATAGGAAAGGCACTTGCTCTCCAAGGCTCAATGGTGATGGTATCGCCATCTTTAAAGGAGCGCATGTGTAACTGACAAGTGGTCGTTTGATGGGGCCCGTGAGGTTGTCCATTGATATAAAGCGAACACATCCCACAAATGCCTTCACGACAGTCATGGTCAAAATGTACCGGATCCTCACCTTTTTCGGAAAGATCTTCATTCAATACATCCAACATTTCCAAAAAGGACATATCAGCAGAAATCCCACTTAATTTATATGTTTTAAAACCACCTTTTTCAGATGGATTTTTTTGTCTCCAAACTTTTAACGTCAGATTCATCTCTTTATGAATTTTAAGTATCTATCAATTATTTGTAGCTTCTTTGCGTTAGCTTCACATTTTCAAACACCAGTTCTTCTTTGTGAAGCGCCTCTTCTTTACCTTCACCGAGGTATTCCCAGGCAGCTACATAAGCAAAGTTTTCGTCATCCCGCAAGGCTTCCCCCTCCGGGGTCTGGTATTCATCCCTGAAATGTCCCCCACAGGATTCATTTCGGTGCAAAGCATCGTCTATCATCAATTCACCCAACTCCAGAAAATCGGCTACCCTGTGCGCCTTCTCAAGGGATAAGTTTAATTCTTCCCCAGTGCCAAGTACTTTTACATTTGACCAGAATTCTTCTTTCAGGGAGCCGATCATTTCTTTGGCTTTGGTTAGTCCTGCGGCATTTCTGGCCATCCCGCAATGGTTCCACATGATCTTACCCAGCTTTTTATGAAAATGATCTACTGTCTTGGTACCATTGATAGAAAGCAACTTTTCCACCCTCTCTTTTACCTCCTCTTCGGCTTTTCTGAACTCAGGATGATCCTCAGCAATTTTTTCATAAGGCAAATTCGCCAAGTAATCTCCTACAGTATAAGGAGCTACAAAATATCCATCAGCCAATCCTTGCATCAGTGCAGAAGCACCAAGGCGGTTGGCCCCATGGTCAGAAAAATTTGCCTCTCCAAGTGCATACAATCCTGGAACGGTAGTCATTAAATTATAATCTACCCAAAGACCTCCCATGGTATAGTGCACCGCAGGATAGATCATCATCGGGGTCTGGTAGGGGTTTTCCCCGGTGATTTTCTCATACATGTCAAACAGGTTACCATACTTACCCCTTACAGCATCTTCTCCATCCCGTTTGATGGCATCACGAAAATCCAAAAACACCGCCTCTCCGGTTTCATTCACCCCCCGACCCTCATCACAAACGTATTTGGCATTTCGGGAAGCCACATCTCTTGGTACAAGGTTACCGAAAGAAGGGTATTTTGTTTCCAAATAATAATCCCGATCTTCCTCTTTGATATCTCTGGGAGCTATTTCTCTTTTTCTCAGTTTTTCAGCTGTTTCCTTAGTCTTGGGAACCCAAACCCTTCCATCATTTCTGAGCGATTCCGACATCAGTGTCAACTTTGACTGGTGGTCACCCGACACTGGAATACAGGTAGGGTGAATCTGGGTATAACAGGGATTGCTGAAAAAGGCGCCTTTTTTATGTGCCCTCCAGGCCGCTGTAACATTGGACCCCATCGCATTGGTAGAAAGGAAAAACACATTGCCATATCCGCCAGTGCATAGCAGGACGGCATGGGCACTGTGAGATTCTATGGCACCGGTAATGAGATTTCGAGTAATAATCCCCCTGGCCTTCCCATCTGCGACCACCACATCCATCATCTCTGTCCTGGGGTAAAGTTTCACTTTGCCATTAGCTACCTGTCTGCTCAAGGCTGAATAGGCACCCAACAACAATTGCTGACCGGTTTGTCCCCTGGCGTAAAATGTCCTGGAAACCTGTGCACCCCCAAATGACCGATTGGCCAGCAGTCCACCGTATTCCCTGGCAAAGGGAACTCCCTGGGCCACACACTGATCAATGATATTTACAGATACCTCAGCTAACCTGAAAACATTGCCTTCTCTGGAACGGTAATCTCCTCCTTTAATGGTGTCATAAAACAATCGGAAAACAGAATCACCATCATTCTGGTAGTTTTTTGCAGCATTGATGCCTCCCTGAGCGGCAATGGAATGCGCTCTTCTGGGGCTATCCTGGAAGCAAAAAGCCTTGACATTGTATCCCAGCTCAGCAAGTGATGCAGCTGCAGAAGCTCCTGCCAAACCTGTTCCCACGACAATGATTTCATATTTTCTCTTATTGGCCGGATTGACCAATTTTACATTAAACTTGTGTTTGGTCCATTTCTCAGCCAAAGGACCACTGGGTATTTTTGAATCAAGTTTCATCAATATTCAAATTTAAATTCCCTTTAATTTTATTTTTAGTCAGGTCAATTGCTTTGTAAAAACATGACTATGGGTATCAGTGCAAACAATGCCGGGACAACAATGGCAAAACCTATACCCAGCTTTTGGATAAAGGGGGTATACTTTTTATGATTCAGTCCTAAAGATTGAAATGCACTTGAAAATCCATGCGATAAGTGAAAAGCCAGCACAGCCATGCTGACAACGTAAATAATCACATAGGCAATATTTTCAAAGGCCGCAGCAACAACTGCATATCCATTTTTATAGGTTTCTCCATCATAGGTTACGTAAGGGATTTCACCAAACTTAAATTCATACCAAAAACCCCTCAAGTGAATTAAAATAAAAATCAAAATCAAGGTGCCCAGAATGCCCATATTTCTGGAACTCCATGTGCTATTGGCTGAAGCTTTACTTACAGCATAAGCTACCGGGCGGGATTTCTTATTATGCCTGGTCAGAATAATTGAATAGATGGCATGCAGGGCTATAAAACCAAAATTCAAAATACCCACTACCCTGATCAAAGGATTACTAGCCATTGTTTCGGCATAAATATTGAAAGACCTCCCCTCATCTGGTAATAACAATTGTAGATTCCCAGCCAAATGAACCACCAAAAATAAAATAAGAAATAATCCGGTAAGGGCCATCAGTAATTTTTTGCCCAGTGTACTATTCAAGGTTTTGAATACCCAACTCATATAATTTTTCGTTATTACGGTTTGATCAATATTATTTAATAAGGCCAAATTTACATTTGGAATCAATAGCAAACAATCAAACCATAACCAATGCTCTTATTTTAAACAGTTCTAAATAAATCCGATCTTACATCGACAAGAATAACCGAAACACCTTTGCCATTGTTTAACAAAATACATGAACATGTTTAAAGTGAAATTAAAAAGTAGTGGTGTGCGTACAACAGGCAACAAGGATTTTGTTAAGGAGGAGGAACAAAAAAAAGATAAATATAAAAATAGTTGGAGTCTGGATGCGTTTACAGTTGATAAAGGTCCTCATGAAAGCTATCCACCTAAATAAATTTTCAAAGAAAATGAAATATTCCTGATAAAGATATAATTTAGGGTAACCATTGAAAAAATAATAACGTTTTGTTCTTAGGTCTTTACCCATTCGTACAGGCCGATTACAAACTTGACACATTGATCTGAGATTTATTTTGGATCAAAAGGCTGAAACACACCGGAAATATGAAATACTGCTATTTTCTATTGGGGTTATTGGGCATCATGATCGCCTCTGCTTCCACCTCGTGGGCTACCCACATCAGAGCGGGGGAGATTATTGCTGAAAGAATCTCAACCCAAACCCTGACTTATAAAATCACTGTAGTGGGATATACCGATACCCGATCCACTGTAGTTTTTGGTCCCGGGGAAATTGATTTTGGAGATGGCAGGACAGAGGTTTTGAATACTGAAAGTGATTTCAATACAACCGAAAGCCTTGGAGACAATATTGAAAAGAATATTTTCGTGATTACACATACCTATCAAGGGCCTGGAAACTACACTATTCGCTTTATGGAGTTTAACCGGAATGCCAATACCCTTAACATGGATCAGTCCGTTGATACTCCTTTTTACATAGAGACCATGATCAGCATTGATCCATTTCTTGGCGTCAATAATTCTCCCATCCTGACCATTGCGCCCGTAGATAATGGCGCAGTCAATCAAACTTATATCCATAACCCCGGGGCTTACGACCCGGATGGGGATAGCCTTGCCTATGTGTTGGATGTCCCAAAGCAGGCTTTTCAAAGAGAAGTAAACAATTACAGAAGCCCCGCTACCGGAGAATTTAGCTTTACCCGACAGGATGGCACTACCCCGCCATTTCTTGAACTTGACCCTGTGACCGGAGACCTGATATGGGATGCACCCGGAATTGCAGGGCAATACAATGTGGCCTTTCGGATAGAAGAATGGAGGCAGGTAGCAGGAGAATGGGTCCGCATAGGGTATGTATTGCGGGACATGCAAATCATTATTGAAAACACCGACAATCGCAGGCCGGAATTGATCATGCCTGAGGATATTTGTGTGGAAGCAGGGACCAATATTTCAGAGATATTTCAAGGTGTTGATCCTGATGGGGACCCCATCATGATAGAAGTGTTTGGGGATCCCATTGAAATTACTTCTTCACCGGCTTCCTATAATCCGGAATCAGTATTTCAAAATTCGCCAGGCATCGTTAATTTTGAATGGCAAACCATTTGCAGCCATGTCCGGGCAAGAAATTATCAGGTAAGGGTTCGTATCCGTGACCAACCTGAAACTGGTCCGTCTCTGGTAGATATACAGACCTGGAATATTACTGTAGTGGCACCACCCCCCGTGCCATATAATATTGAGCAACAACAGGGAAGGTCCGCTGAATTGGAATGGGATCCCTATGTCTGCTCCAACACAGGGGATGCCATGCAGGTATGGCGAAGGATCAATAGTGACCCCTACGAGCCTGATTCCTGCGAAACCGGAATTCGACCAGGATATGAATTGGTCGGCACCACCGCTATGGATGAAATCAGTTTTGCAGACACCAACGATGGCATGGGGCTGAGTCCTGGAAATACCTATTGTTATCGTCTGGTGGCTGGATTTCCCGCTCCGAGAAGTGGAGAAAGCTATGTTTCGGAAGAAATTTGCATTACCGTAGATGTGGATGTTCCCATCATTACCAATGTAAGTGTAGAAAACACAGATTCTGAGTCAGGAGAAATGCTCATTCGCTGGACCCCACCCTATGATATTGATACCGAACTGTACCCGGGACCCTACTCCTACGAATTGATCCGAAACCAGGGATTTATGGGTGAAAGTGAAAATGCTTCGCTGATTACCACTACAGATACAGTATTTACCGATACAGATCTGAACACTGAAAATCTGGTCTATAATTATAAAGTTATTTTGATTTCGGAAGGTGAAAAAATAGATACCAGTAGCATTGCTTCTTCTGTTAGGGTAGATCCTACCATTATCAATGAGGCCATTGAGCTCAAATGGGAATTCAATGTGCCCTGGAACAATGAAGTCGCCTCCTTTCCGCATTTGGTTTACAGAAACAGAACGGACCCTGAGGCAAATGACACTGAAAATTTCACATTGATTGCAGAAGTAGATGTCACTCAGGATGGATTCGTTTATCTGGATGATGGCAGTCATAATGGTGTTTCATTGGATACAGAAAAAGAATACTGTTATTATATTGTAACCAATGGCAATTATAACCTCGATATTCTGACCTACCCGCTGGAAAATAATTCCCAGGTAGTTTGTGCCAGACCTGATGATGACCGCCTGCCCTGTCCTCCCGTACTTACCTATGAAGGCCCTGAATGTGAAGCCTTCCTGGAGGACAAACCATGTAACTTCAGCGATTTTTATCATGATCTCAGCTGGGAACCGGATTTCTCAGGAGACTGTGATACAGAACTCAACGGCTACCGGATCTATTTTTCTGAAAATGGTGAAGAAGGAACCTTTAACCTGGTAAGTGAGGTTTCAGTAATTAACACAGAAACCCGGATTGAAGGTTTATTGGAACTGAAGGGCTGTTATTACATTACAGCCATTGACAGGTCTGGCAACGAAAGTGATCCTAGCAATATCGTTTGTGTAGATAATTGTCCCAATTACGAACTACCCAATGTATTCACTCCGGATGGAGACAATATCAATGAAACTTTCCAGGCTTTCGACAATCCATATGACAAGTGTCCCAGGTTCGTAGAAGCTGTAGACATCAATATCTACAACCGTTGGGGGGTGTTGGTACACCAGTACAACAGTACCCTTGCTGCTGAAAATAACATATACATCAATTGGGACGGCAGAGATACAGAAGGCAATGCGCTTCCGGCAGGAACTTACTACTATGAAGCCACGGTTCGGTTTAATGTTCTCGATGAAAACCTGCGGCAAAGAAAGTTAAAAGGGACCATTCAATTGATGAAATGATGTCACGGTACCCCAGGAAGAAATAGGAATCCAGCAGAACCGAAAGTGAAGAATTTTTGAAAAAAATTTAAGTGAAAAAAATAATAAATTTTAATTATGAAAGCCCACACAAAAGCGACCCAAGAAAGCCTGAACCCGGAAGAGGCACTGACTATTTTAAAAGAAGGCAACCAGCGATTTATTAAAAACCTTAGGTCCAACCGAAATTTGCTTGAAATGGTCAATGAAACCAGGGATGGACAATGGCCATTTGCAGTGGTCTTAAGTTGTATTGACTCGCGAACCTCTGCTGAATTGATCTTTGACCAGGGTTTGGGGGATATTTTCAGCGCACGTGTAGCCGGGAATGTAGTCAATGAAGATATTTTAGGCAGTATGGAGTATGCCGTTAAGTATGCTGGATCAAAATTGGTGCTGGTCCTTGGACACACCAAGTGTGGTGCAGTAACCAGCGCCTGTAAAAATGTCAAAGATGGGAACATCACCGCATTGCTGCATAAAATAAAACCTGCTATCGAAAAGGCATCTAAAACAACTCAGGCCCCGTCAGATGATCCGGAGTTTATTGAAAAGGTAGCGGAACTGAATGTATTTGAAGCGATGGATGAAATCAGAGAAAGGAGTACAATTATAGATGGCCTTGAAAAAGAGGGGAAAATAAAAGTAGTAGGTGCCGTTTATGATGTAGAAACCGGCGAGGTTACATTTTACGAAGATTAAGGCCTCTAGAGAAGGTAATTGATAAGGCAGGCTGTCCCTTAGGGTTCACCTGCCCTATTTTTTTGCCTATATTTGAAGATCAAACCAACAAAAAAATCTTTTTATCATGGTAGCTTACATATTTCCGGGCCAGGGAGCCCAATTTTCAGGTATGGGAAATGACCTTTACCAAAATAGATCTGAGGCTAAAAAATTATTTGATCAGGCCAATGAAATCTTAGGCTTTAAAATAACTGACATCATGTTTGAAGGTAGTCCGGAAGCCCTGAAGCAAACGAATGTCACCCAACCTGCTGTATTTCTACACTCAGTGATCGCTGCACTAACATCTGAGGAATTCCGTCCAGATATGGTAGCCGGGCATTCTTTGGGAGAATTTTCTGCTTTGGTAGCCAATGGGGTATTGAAATTTGAAGATGCTTTGCAACTGGTGCACCAAAGGGCCCTGGCCATGCAGGAGGCATGTGAAATCAACCCTTCTACCATGGCAGCGATCCTGGGACTGGAAGATGGACAGGTGGAAACCATTTGTGCTTCCATCGAGGATCAGATAGTGGTCCCCGCCAATTACAATTGTCCAGGACAATTGGTCATATCGGGAAGCCTGGAAGGGATACAAATCGCCTGTGACAAAATGATAGCCGCAGGAGCAAAAAGAGCTCTCCCCTTACCAGTGGGAGGTGCCTTCCATTCTCCGCTCATGGAACCTGCCAGGGTAAAACTGGAAGCCGCCATCAACAGCACTTCATTCGGCTCACCCATTTGTCCGATTTATCAAAACGTCAGCAGCGAAGCAGTCGTAGATGTAGAAACAATCAAAAAAAACCTGAAAGCCCAATTGACTGCTCCAGTAAAATGGACACAGTCGGTCCAGAATATGTCAAAAGCTGGAGCGGTAACATTTATAGAATGCGGGCCAGGCAAAGTGCTTCAGGGTTTGGTTAAAAAAATAAACAGGGAAGCAGAAGTACAATCGTTGAACTGATTACCTGCCAATTATCCGTCAGACCAGGGTCTGACGGATAATTTGTCTTCACATCTTTTTAGTAATTCACGATGCGTTAATGGTATTTGGGGATGTATCTCTTCAGGCAAAACCTCTGTTAATGGAATCAAAATAAAATTTCTCGAAAGCATTTGTCCATGCGGTACCTGGAGCCGGTCAGTATGTATGATACTGCGGTCAAAATATAAGATATCAATATCCATGGTCCTGTCACCCCATTTCAAAACTCTTTTTCTTCCCAGTACATCTTCTATGTTTTGAATAAAATCCAGGGTTTGTTCTGCTTCCATGGTAGTTTGCATCACCAGCACCTGGTTGAGAAAGGGTGCCTCGGAATTCCCTCCCCAGGCTGCTGTTTCATAAATTCCCGAAGCATGGATCAATTGCATTTGCGGTACCAATAAATTCAATGCCTGCCTCAACAAAGCGAGCCTGTCCCCAACATTTCCCCCCAAACTTAATACAACCCTGTGCATAGCTAATTTTATTGTACCGAATCCAACGGTTTTATTAAAAATAGGTTAATTTTGAAACTTAATAAAACTGATATTATTTATGAAATTTTTGAGCAACGTTTTGGCGGTAATTGTAGGATTACTCGTTTTCTGGGTGCTTGCTTTTTTCCTGATTGCCGGCATTATTGCGATTAGTGCCGGTTCCAAGGAAGTGACGGTTAAAGAAAACTCCTTGTTACATCTTAATTTAAACGGTGTTAATATCGTGGAGAGGGCTCCTGAAGATGATTTATCCTTGCCACCTTTACCTTTTTTAGGTGAAGTATCCAATGTGGGGCTAAACCAAATCATAAAAGCCATACAAGCAGCAAAAGAAAATGAGGATATTAAGGGCATTTATCTGGAGAGTGGGTTGATTGCTGCCGGTCAGTCACATATTCTTGAAATCAGAATGGCCCTGGAAGATTTTAAAGAAAGTGGGAAATTCATACTGGCTTACGGGGAGTATTTCACCGAATCCGGTTATTTTCTTTGTTCAGTAGCCGACGAAATTTATCTTAATCCAATTGGTGACCTGGAATTCAATGGTTTTGTTGCGAACAGTATTTTTTTAAAAGGTTTATTCGAAAAAATCGAAGTCGAGCCGATTATTTTTCGGGTTGGGGAGTTTAAAAGTGCCATTGAGCCCTTTATCCTGGATAAAATGAGTGAAGAAAACCGGCTTCAAACCAGGGTTTATCTGGAAGACCTGAATCAGGTTTTGATTTCAGAGGTAGCCAGGAGCAGGTCAATACCGGAGGAAAAAGTCCAGGAAATAAATGACAATATGCTGGTCAGGACCAATCAGGATGCCGTAGATTTAGGTTTGATAGATGCCCTCTGGTATGATGATCAGGTGAAGGATAACCTAAGGGAGAAATTGGGGTTGGATGAGGATGAGGACATCAATAGCATCAATGTCACGGGCCTCAACAAAACAACCAGCGAAAAAAACCGATTATCCCGAAATCAAATCGCCGTGATCATGGCTGATGGGGAAATCGTTGGAGGTAATTCACCCAACCAAATCAGTTCTGACGTCTTCTTAAAAGAAATACGAAAAGCGAGAAAAAATGAATCTGTCAAAGCTATCGTACTTCGGATCAATTCCCCCGGAGGATCGGCGGTTGCATCCGAGGTCATCTGGAGAGAGCTTTTAGAGGCCCAAAAAGAAAAGCCATTGATCGCCTCCATGTCCAATTATGCCGCCTCCGGAGGCTACTATATCGCCGCTCCGGCAGATACCATTGTGGCTCAACCCAATACGATCACTGGTTCAATAGGCGTGTTTGGTCTCATGTTTAATACCCGTGGCTTATTGAACAATAAATTGGGCATCACTACAGATGCTGTCAGCACCGGCTCCTATTCTGATTTTCTGAATCCCACCAGGGACATGCCTGAAAGCGAAAAAGCCATCATGCAAGGTAAAGTAGAAGAAGTGTACGACACCTTCATCAGCCGGGTTGCAGCAGGAAGGGGAATGAGTCGCGATGCGGTAATAGAAATTGCTGGAGGCAGGGTTTGGTCAGGTAAACGGGCAAAGGAAGTGGGTCTGGTGGATGTCCTGGGGGATTTTGAAGATGCCATCAGTATTGCTGCCAAAAAAGCAGGCGTGGAAGAGGATTACCGGGTGGTCATGTACCCCAAGCAGAAAAGTATGCTGGAACAATTGCTATCAGACTTTGGGGCCGATGTAGAAGGCAGCTACCAACGGATTAAAATGGGGCATTCCTATGAGCTTTATAAGGCCCTGGAAAAACTCCAAAGGCTTCAAGGGAAAATGGCCATTTTACCCTTTCAGTTGGAAATTGATTGATGATTTGAAAATAAATATAAAATTTACGAATTTTATATCGGAATTTATTACAAATATTGCTCAATGGATGCATTAATGAAACGGTACTTAATTATATTCTCTTTTTTAATTTTCCCCTTAAAAACCGAGCTGTTCGCCCAAGACTCCTACAATATTGCCACCTATAATATCCGGTTTGATAACCCGGGAGATGAGGGCAACCTTTGGAAAGACCGGTCCCCTCATTTGATCAACCTGATTCGTTTTCATGAAATGGATATTATCGGGACTCAGGAAGGTTTATACACCCAATTGGAAGATATCAGTAAGGACCTGCAATATCCCTATATCGGAGTGGGCAGGGACAAAGGAGGAAATGAAGGGGAATTCAGTGCCGTATTTTACAACCCTGAAAAATTTCAACTTCTGGATAAAAATACTTTTTGGCTTTCTCCTACCCCTGAAAAACCATCCAAAGGTTGGGACGCTGCCCTTAACCGCATTTGTTCCTGGGGAAAACTTCAAACCGCAGATGGAAAAGAATTTTATGTTTTCAATGTGCATTATGACCATATTGGACAAAAGGCCAGAGAAGAAAGCAGTAAATTACTTTTGCAGAAAATCAAAGAAATCAATACAGAAAACCTGCCCTGTATAGTTACCGGGGACTTTAATGTGGAAAATGATAACCCGGCCTACAAGGAACTCCTGAAAGATGGTAGACTGAAAGATAGTAAAGATGCTTCCAAAACACCCTCTCATGGTACTCCTGGTACTTTTAATGCATTTAATTGGGATTTGTTTCCTGACAGGAGAATTGATTATATTTTTGTCAGTGATGGTCTTGCGATTAGCCATCACGCTACCCTTACCGACAATTACGGAAAAAAATATCCTTCAGATCATTTTCCGGTAATGGTGCGATTGATGTTCCAGTAGTAAATTTTTGACCTCTTCTACTTGCAACTGCCCGCTTTGGTGGGAGAATGGATAATTTTTCTAATTCCGTGGCTCAAAAAGTATACCTTCAGCCATATTGTATTAATTTTGCCCTTCAAATTTAAAAATAGCATGGCACGCTCTACCAAATACAACCCCCAAATCACTGAATCCAAATGGTACCAATATTGGATGGAACATGGCATGTTCCATTCAGAACCTGATGATCAAAAGGAAGCCTACTCTATCGTCATTCCTCCACCCAATGTCACCGGCGTCCTGCACATGGGACACATGTTGAACAATACCATTCAGGATATTCTGGTAAGAAAAGCGAGGATGGAGGGCAAAAATGCCTGCTGGGTACCTGGTACTGATCATGCGTCCATTGCTACAGAGGCCAAGGTGGTCGCTATGCTGAAAGAAAAAGGCATAGATAAAAAATCCATTAGCCGGGAGGCCTTTCTGGAATACTCCTGGGAATGGAAGGAAAAATACGGGGGCATCATCCTGGAACAACTCAAAAAACTGGGGGCCTCCTGCGACTGGGAAAGGACCAGGTTTACCATGGACAAAGACTTGAGTGACGCTGTGATTCAGGTTTTTGTGGACCTACACAATAAAGGTAAAATATACCGGGGCATTCGCATGGTCAACTGGGATCCCAAAGGGAAAACAGCCCTTTCAGATGATGAGGTTGTCTTTAAGGAAGTGGCATCCAAACTTTATCACATTGCCTACAAAATTGAAGGAACTGAAGAAACGCTTACCATTGCTACTACCAGGCCGGAAACCATCATGGCAGATGTTGCCATCTGCGTGCATCCGGAGGACCCCAGATATACTCACCTGAAGGGTAAAAAGGCATTGATCCCTTTGATCAATAAATCCATCCCTATTATTGCGGATAGCTATGTAGATATGAGCTTTGGTACAGGCTGCCTGAAGATCACTCCTGCGCATGACATCAACGATTACGAAATTGGTCAAAGACACCAACTTGAGGTAATCGATATTCTGAACGATGATGGTACCTTAAACGAAAAAGCGGAAATCCTGATAGGTGAAGAC
>Ga0008836_100314_pt1 | contig 36295 bp, 38 predicted proteins | sample HotLakConsUCCR28_FD_62214 | JGI IMG/M metagenome (GOLD analysis project Ga0008836, IMG submission 62214) | Hypersaline microbial mat communities from Hot Lake, Washington, USA - Hot Lake Consortium UCC-R28 (Hybrid Assembly) ... | reverse complement strand
TTATCAAGCGGATGAGGAGGTGAATCAAATATGTAATACTCGTTGAAAGCGTATGAACTACGTTGACCTTTCAGAGCTTAACTGCCCTCTCAAGTTGTTCAGTCTCTGGGGTCCACTTCATTAATCCCATGCGATCAATTTCGCCAACTTGTAATGGGTAAGTTTGTCTCAGCAACTCAGTGACTTCTTGCGCGATCGCAATCAGGGCAGAATTAACTGAGGAGGCGCGAAGAGAATCAGTCTGAGGTGTCCCTTCATGCCCAGAATTATTCCTGCCTTGTACTAGTAAACGTGTCATAGAATTAGCCTCAATTAAATACTGATTTGTAATTTACTAAAGCAATACGAAAGAATTCAGTTGTTAGCATGGTAATTTTTGACATGCTTCCAAAAAGCGACGATTTTGTTCAGCAAAACAGGCAAAATCCAGCTATCAAAATTTGATAGCTTATAGCACTTACAGACAAGTCAGATATAAATTGAGAGCAAAGATGGGGAGCTTAATGACTTGCAGAAGTAGTGGCTGCGGTCAACTCTGCTGTGTTCCAGTGCCCGGTATACCGAGTGTTATTAATAAATAGGGCTGGGGCAGTCGTTACTCCACTCTGTATTCCGCCTTCGATATCTTCATTGATGCGATCGACATGCACTTGTTTAGACAACTCTTTGAGAAATTGAGGAATGTCAAGCCCTAAATCATTGGCGTACTCGACAAGATAACCATTCTCCAGATTTTGTTGATGGGCAAATAAAGTATCATGCATTGACCAAAACTGCCCTTGGACGGCAGCGGCTTGAGCGGCTTGGGCGGCCCGTTGAGCATGGGGATGAATCTGTGTTTGTGGAAAATGACGGAAGATGAAGCATAAATAATCCTCTCCAAAAGCAACACTAAGCTCTCGTTTGATTGCTTTAATCAGCTTGTAAACGTCCGCACTTCTAGGGTCTTGATAGTCTCCATACATCACCAGCACTACCTTGGCACTCAGAATACCTTGAATCCAATCTTGAGTTGAAGGGGGTACAAGTAAAGAACTGTGGCTACGATCGTCGCTCATCTATTTAAATCGGTATCAACCATGAAATCAGGCAATTGACTTGCACAATCTATTATCTGGATGGCTGTTTGCATAAATTCAATATAGGAGATTGCCTTCAAGCCGTCGTCTATAGTGAGTTAACTTTTTTGCAGTACAAATTGATAGAGTAACGAGGCGATCGCAGAGTAGAAAGCTAGCTATAACTTAAGTTAGAATTGGGCGCACCGATACGTTTAGGATATCCATCAGCTCGCAGATTAACTACCAGAGTAGGCAGTATTGTCCTTCAAACGTTTCTTTCCCAATAGAGCGGATTTCGAAATCGCTGAATTAAGAGATTAATAAACACCTGAACCCGCCGCGAATGCTTAGGGATGGGAATTTAATTAAGTGTGGACAGCCGTCTCGGCTGTCCAAGAGCAGGCAAGATGCCTGCCCGACAAAAGTCGGATTTTATAAAATCCTGATTCCTTAAACTTCGGTAAATACAATACATAAAAACAGTTCGCCCAGATTAAATTTGATCTGGACGAACGGGTCAATTTATAGTTGAACTTTAGTCGCGAGCCGCTACAGCTAGCAGTGTGGCCAAATCAGCATGAGCTAACACCACATCGGGGTTGCGTTGAATCGCCGCATCATACCTCACAGCAAAGTCATTTCCAGCTTCATCCGGTGTGAGTAGACTCTGAACATCAGCAATGAGAGCAGCGATCGCCTCAGAGGTGATAGGCTCATCAGCGTGAATTAACTCATCAATTTGCACAATCAATTCTGAGAGGTGATGCAACCAAGCAAATTGATCATGCTTGATCAGCAGTTGCAGCAATTCACCTTTAGAAACCCGTCCGCGCACCTGCTCGTAACGAATACGCTCTGTCTCCAACAACAGTTTATGCAGATGCAATAACTGGATGCGGATATCGGTCAGCAGTTGATGCTGGGTAATGCGGTGTTGAAGCGTGTTAAGCATGAATCTGTCCCATCCTTCCATTTCGGTAATCGTCGATCGCTTGCAGGATTTCGGCTTCAGTGTTCATCACAAAGGGACCATAGCGCACCACAGGTTCATTCAGCGGCACTCCAGCAATCAGCAGTAGATCAAGGGGTTGGGCGGCATCCGCCGGATTGGCGATCGCCACTTCCTCACCATCCGGGGCAAAAATCACCATTTGCCCATCCTCACCGCGTTCCTGCCCAGTGCCAAACAAACCAGACCCATCGAGGACATAGGTAAAGGCGTTGTACGCTTTCGGTACCGGCTGAACAAGGCTGGCTCCCGGTTGTAGCGTGAAGTGCAGGTAGATAATCGGGGTGCGGGTTTCAATCACCGCTTTTGCCCCCAACGCTGCTCCCGCAATCACGCGCACCGTCACAGACCCATCTTTGGTCTGAGCCACCGGAATCTGCGCTGATGGAATTTCCTGATAGCGAGGCGCAATCATCTTGTCCTGCTGCGGTAAGTTAACCCACAGTTGAATGCCGTGCAGTCGCCCACCCGTGCGGGTAAACTCAGCTTCTGGCATTTCAGAATGCACGACGCCTGCCCCAGCGGTCATCCACTGTACATCACCGGGATTGAGTAGTCCGGCATGACCGACTGAGTCCTGATGTTCCAGCCGTCCATCCAGGATATAACTGACGGTTTCAAACCCACGATGGGGATGATCCGGTGCACCCTTGGCTTGACCAGGCTGCAGATTCACGGGACCCAGTTCATCGAGGAGGAGAAAGGGGTCAAACTCGGAAAAGCTACTCTTGGGAAAGGGCCGACGCACCAGGAAGCCTGCTCCTTCCAGCGTTTCTACACTATTAATGATGCCAGCAACAGTTCGGAGCGTTGGAGTTTGAGTGGTCATACAGTTGCCTCCAAACAGACAGCTTATAAGATCTGTCTGATATATGATTAATCATATAGTAGCATAGAAGGATACAAATTCTATGGGTAAGGCTTGCCCTCCCTGTTCGTTCGGTAAACCGCCTATGTCTCTTGCCCATGTGATTCTGGGTCTGCTCCAACAACAGGAGCGGACCGGCTACGACCTCAAAACCGAGTGCTTTGACGATTGCATTTCCCATCTGTGGCCAGCCGATCAGGCCCAGATTTATCGGACTTTAGACAAGCTGGAGTCCCAGGCGTGGATTACCTGTACCGTTGAGATTCAGCACGATCGCCCTAATCGCAAGGTTTACCAAATTACCGAAGCCGGTGAAGCAGCGTTAACCCACTGGCTTCAGACGCATCATCCGTTGCCCGTGTTACGAGAGCCGTTGCTGGTGCAACTTTATTTGGCGGCTCAGTTGCCTGACGAGGCGATCGTGCATCTGCTAGAGCAGGAACTGGCAGCACGGCAAGCAAAGCTAGCCCAGTGTGAGGCGATCGAGGCTTCATCGTTGAGTAATCCGACGGCATCGCGTGAACAAACACTGCACCGACTGGTTTTGGACTTAGTGAAGCAACGGGAACAGACTTATTTAGATTGGTTGGAAAAGGCGATACGGGCTGTACACCTGATTGACTGACAAAACTTGCCAGAACCCATACCATTCAAAGGGTCAGGTAACCTGCCCCCTACCTTGTCCGAAATCCCGTAGGGGCGAGGTTTTCTCGCCCAATACGGAATCTTTTGTCAGTCAATCAAGCTATACACACGCTGCGCGATCGCCACAATCCGTAGCCAATCGACATAAATTCCTTGTGCTAAGTTAGGTCCGAACTCGATCGAGAGTACATTCTATAAACTGACAATGCCGCGCTTAACGGCAACAATCACAGCTTGGGTGCGATCGCTGACATCTAGCTTATTCAAAATCCGATTGACATGGGATTTAACCGTGCCTTCACCGATAGTTAAAGCAGTCGCAATATCGGCATTACTCATCCCCTGTGCCAGTGAGCGGAGTACCGCCATTTCTCGTTCACTCAGTTCTGGATTGCTGAGCCGCTGTACCAACTTTGCTCCCACGTCGGGCGGAATGTACTTCTGACCCCGATGAACGGTACGAATCGCATTCAGAAGCTCGTCCGGTTCAGTTTCTTTCAGCAGGTATCCTTTTGCGCCTGCCTGCAATCCCCGGTAAATATCTTCGTCACTATCGTACGTGGTCAGTACAATAATTCGAGCCGATTTAGCCGCCGCACAAATTGCACTGATGGCGGCAACTCCCTCCACTTCCGGCATGCGCAAATCCATGAGCGTGACATCCGGTTGGTGTTCCTGAAATAAGGCGATCGCTTGTTCCCCATTTTCAGCTTGGGCAATCACCTGCATCTCGGGGTCACGGTTAATAATCGTGGCTAATCCTTGCCGAAAAATGGCGTGATCGTCTGCAATGAGAACCCGAATTAGGGGTGTAGGGTGTGGGGTGTGGGGTGTGGAGAAGTCACTGGGGTGTGGGGTGTGGGGTGTGGGGTGTGTCAATTGTCTATCCCCCTTTGAAGGCTCTGAAGGAGGCGATTCAGTAAACGTCCTGTGCTTTCACACAAATTCATTAACTCGGTAATGTCATCGACGTAATTCAAACTATTGGTAAGGAGAAGCAAAGTTTCCAATTCTTTGAGGCTTCCATTCGCAATACCGAGGAACTGAAGATACTCCTTACGATGATTTCGTCCATACCCCTCAGCAATGTTGGCAGGCACAGAAACACAGGCTCTACGAATCTGTGAAGTTAGTCCATAGATTTCATGCTTCGGTAGTGCTTCTGTTGCTTGATAAACGGCCTTTGCCAATCGCATTGACACTTTCCATGCCTCCAAATCCCGATAACTCTCCAACCTACCCATCGCTTACATCCCTCACACCCCACAACCCCACACCCTAACTACCACCACAACATCCGTTCCTTGTCCAGGTTGACTTCTAATCGTGAGCTGTGCGCCGATGCGCTCTGCCCGTTCGCTGATGCCAAGTAAGCCAAATCCCTCAGAGGATGGAATACTGCCAACTCCAAAGCCCTGTCCGTTGTCTTGCACGCGCAAGCAAACCTGATCGCGATCGTAGACTAGCTGCACTCGAATTTCGTCAGCATTGGCGTGCCTAATCGCATTGGTTAATGCTTCTTGCCCCATCCGCAGTAGGTTACTCTCGACTTCAGCCGGTAGAGAATACACTGTACCCTCAGTCTCATAGTATAAAGTGGTATCCATTGCGGCAGTCCTGAGTTGAGCGACGAGACGGTGTAGAGCGCTCTGTAAACTGCCCTCCTCTAGAAGTTGAGGACGGAGGGCGACGACCGATCGCCGCGCTTCAGCCAGTCCAGTTCGCGCCAATTCTTTGATCAGATCCAGGTGTGCCTGAGTGGCTTCTACATCATCCGTTATCACCTGGTTTGCCGCTCCGATCTGAGCCAGAATGCCTGTAAACGCTTGAGCGAGTGTGTCGTGAATTTCGCGTGCCATGCGGTTGCGTTCTTCCAAAATTGAAGCGGCTTCAGCACGTTTGAGATTATCAATATCGGTATAAACTCCCAGTGCTCGGAGGGGTTCACCAGATTCATTCCAGGCAACAATTTTGCCGACAGAAAGAATCCATTTCCACTGACCATCCCGGGTACGCAGACGATACTCTGCCCGATAGTTGGGGGCTTCTCCAGTCATAAAACCACTGTAAACTGCAACCATTGATTCTCTGTCATCAGGATGCAAACTCTCAACCCACCTAGATTTGGTTTCGTGAAATGTTGCCGGATCGTAGCCCAGCATTAGAGCATATTCTGGGTTAACCACGATTTCTTCAGTTTTGAGATTCATATCGTAGAGTCCCTGATTTGAAGCGGTTAACGCTAAGCGTAGTCGTTCTTCACTCATCTGTAGAGCCACTTCTGCCTGTTTGCGATCGCTAATATCCGCAATCACCCCTTCGATGTAGTCATCGCCTGCATTCAAATAAGAAGAGAAAAGTCCCCAAAACACTGTCCCATCTCGTTTTCGCATCTGTGCTTCAAAGCTGCGCACTTCCCCATTCCGCTTCATCACTTCAATGCCTTGTTCGCGATCGCTGGGATTGACCCAATAGCCTGTAGTGTGTTCAATTCCAATAATCTCTTGGGGTGAGTCAAAGCCAAACAGATTCGCAAAGCGTTGATTGGCGTCGAGAATTAATCCATCACAGGTGCGGGTGCGGTAGATGCCAACCTGCGAGTTTTCAAAGATCGTTCGAAACTTGGCTTCACTGCGTTGTAACGCAGCAGTTCGTTCTGCGACCTGTTGCTCTAAAGTGCAGTTGTAGTCAGCTAGAAGTTTCTCGGCTTGTTTGCGCTCTGTAATGTCCTGAAAGGTAGCGATCGCATGAGTAATATTGCCCTGTTGATCAAAAACGGGGGTTCCCCGAGCCTCAAGTAGAATTGTGGCGTGACCTCGACGAATTTCTATATCTTCAGTCCTAAGGCGTTCGCCCTTTAAGGCCCGCACAACAGGCAAGCTCTCCGCTGGATAGATTTGATCCGTTCCCGCTACATAAAGCTGATAAGCCTCTGAGATCTGCTCCGGTGCTACGGAAGTATCAGTTTCTTTGCCCAGGAGTTGATTGCCAGATTGGTTGGCATAGTAAGGGCGACCCATCGCATCCACGATCCCAATTCCCACCGGAATCGCTTCGAGAAACTGGGTGATCTTGCTTTCCTTAGCCTGTAGTTCTGAGTAAAGGTTGGCATTTTCGATGGCGATCGCGGCTTGAGTCGATAATAGCTGCAAGACCTGCGATCGCTCTGGTGTAAAGACTCCCGCTGCCAACCGATTTTCTAAATACAATACCCCGACCAGCTTGGTTTGATTCAGCAGCGGCAAACAGAAAATAGATTGAGGCTGGTGCTGTTGAATGTATGGCTCATTAATAAAAGCACCTTCACGAGTCGCATCATTTAAGGTGACAGGCTTCAGAGTCCGCATCACATATTGAATGATTGATTCTGGCAATTGATCGGCAATTGGCATAGACTGCAACACCTGAGTCGCCCAAGCATTCTCATCGGCATTGAGTTCACAAGCCGCTTCAATCGACCATTCTCCTGAGTTTTCTAAAATCAGATATCCGGCTTGTGCGCCAGCATTCTCAATTAAAATTTGCATCAGTGATCGCAGCAGTTGCTTCAGTTCAATTTCACGAGAAATTGCCTGTGAAGCTTTCATCACTGCTGCTAAATCGAAAGCAGCATGGAAGGGATTAGAGATAGTTTTAGCAGTAATAGGAATTGATGTGGAAGCGGCTCTAGACGACTGAGGAAAGCACTGTGGATAGCGAGTTTCTAAGTCTTTAACTTTAGCAGTTGCGCCCCAGCGATCGTAGCAATAGTGCGCCTCTTTGATGTAGGTTTGAGCAATTTTCTCTCGACCTCGCGCTAGATAATGTTTAGCCGCTAATTCATAAGCGAGTGCTTCTTCCTGGATAAACTCATTTTCAGCAGCACCTGCGATCGCCCGCTCATAAAACTCTTCAGCCTCAAGAAATTTCCCTAAGACTCGCGCTTTCTCTGCCTCGACTAGATAAAATTTATGTAGATAATTCATTGGGGCGTGTTCTGCCCATTTCTGCATTTTTTCTTGGTTAGTGTCAACACAACTTAGCCAAGCTACTTTTTCAGAATTTGAAGCATTGAGCGATAGGCTCAAAAGCGCTAGAGAATGATAGAAACAAAATACAGGTAAAATCGTTATTGCCGTCGCTTCTTCAAAATTTTGCCTTGCCACAACGGCGGTTTGTAAAGCTTGATGATATTCTTCAAATAGATAACACAGTATAATTTTGTGCAAATACAGCATTTGAATTGCAGTTCCATCTTTAACTGCAATAGCGTGTGATAACGCCTCCTCTTCATTACATAGCCTACCAACTAAGCGGCTGGAATCCTCAGGCCTATCTTGTAAATTAAGAATAGTCTGCCACAATATTGCCAGCCAATTCGAGGGACTTTCCCGTCTGATCTGGTCGATCGCTTTGGTGTAAGTTGCTGTTTTTTGTTCCAGTTGAGTAAGTTCCTCTCCAGCAAAAAATGAGTTATGGCACACGTAATATGCAGCATAACCAGCAGATTCAAAGTCCCCAGTTTCCACTCCATTTTGATAGGCATCAGCCAGTATGGGGATTATGTTCCTAAGATGCATCTTCCAGTGCATGATATGGACACTCGAAAACATTAATGTTTTGGCATTTCCTTTTTTGGTATTTAATCGTTCTGCTAAATTGAGAGCCAGTTTGCCGAACTCATAACCGAGTTCAATGTCTTGACCAACTCCACATAGAACAAAACCGTAGCAAGCATAATACAGTGATGACCAGATAGCATTACCGTAGTTGATTGATAAATTTACCGTTTTGAACGTAATCAGTATCCACAGTGCTGGTAACGTTATAAATGCAGCAGACCCCATATTCGATAGGATTGACATAGCTGCCAGTGGTTCTGGTGCAGTCATCTCTGGTAAATTAATCAAGTCTTCGATTTCTCGTTCAGCAAGTAGTGCAGCCGTTGACTCCAGTTCCCTTTGAATATCTGCCTGACTTGGATTTTCTATTAAATCTATTCCCAAGAGCTTTAACGCTTCCAATCCAGTTTTTAGTGCTTTTTTCAGGTTGCCCTGTGACAAATATCCTTGAATTCTGCTATTGTAAGCCTGCACTTTATCAACCACTGTCTTAGCGCGATCGAGTACCACTTCTACTAGCTGTTCCATCTCATCAAAGCAACCCTGGAGATACGCCACTTCTGCTGCTTCTGAGTACAGCGCTAAGGTGAGGTCATACTCACTCTGCCAACTCTCTGAATTGAGGAGGTGACACCCTGTATTGAAATACTTGAAAGCTGCTTCATAAGCCGTTGCTGCCTTTGCTTTCTGACCTGCCATTAAATTCAATCTGGCAATTTCAGTTCGTTCTGATTGAGCAGTGATTAGCTCAAGTCCTTGATTGAGATGATCGACAATGGCAAACAACCAATCGGATCGTTGCTCTGGTGAAGTTTTTTCGAGCAGATTGCCACCGATTTGGAGATGAACCACCTGTTTCTGCGATTCATCAATCAAAGCATAAGCCGCTTGCTGAACGCGATCGTGCAGAAACTTATACTCTTGAACCAACAAGTCTTCGTCCAATTCAGACAGAGGTTGAATTAATCCCGCTTGTATTGCTGCTAGTAGATCCTGAAAAATTGCTTTCGGTGATTTTTCGCAAACGATCGCCAACGTTTCTAAATCAAACTCAGACCCAACACAAGCAGCGATGGAGAGAACTTGCTGTGTTGCTTCCGGTAATTTCTGCAACTGACGTAGCAGCAACTCCACCACGTTATCCGTGATATCTTGAGCTTCAATCTCTGCCAGATTCCACTGCCACCCCCCTTGACTTCCCCCCTTACCAAGGGGGGATTGAGGGGGGGCAAAGGTCAACAGGTTTTCGCTGTGCAGCAGCTTCAAAAATTCACCCACAAAGAAAGGGTTGCCCTCGGTTTTATGCAACACGACTTGGGCTAAGGAACGAACGGTATCAGGATTGCGATGTAACGTCTCGGCTACCAGTTGAGTCAACGGTTCCAGCGTTAAGGGGGACAGGGTGATTTCTTGAAGCGCTGCCCCCTGCTTTCGCAAGCTCTCCAGTATCAAAATTAATGAATGCGTTGGAGATACTTCATGATCTCGGTAGGCTCCGATCAAAAACAGAGATTGAGTTTGCTCGTCAAGCAATATGAGTTCAATCAACTTCAAAGTCGCAGAGTCGATCCACTGTAGATCGTCTAAAAAGATAACCAAGGGATGCTCTTTTGCCGCAAACACCCGCACAAATTTTTGAAACGTGAGATTAAAGCGATTCTGCGCTTCTGTTGCTCCAACTTCGGGCACAGGGGGCTGCTTGCCAACAATGAACTCAACTTCGGGAATGACATCTATGATGATTTGTCCGTTGCTTCCTAAAGCACTGAGTAGACGCGATCGCCATACTTCCACCTGTTCATTGGGTTCTCTCAAGAGTTGCTGCACCAGCTTTTGCAGAGCATCGACGATCGCGCTGTAGGGAATATTGCGTCGAAATTGGTCAAATTTACCCCAGGTAAAATAGCCGTGCTTTGCGGTGATCGGTTTAGAGAGTTCCTGTACCAAGGCTGTTTTGCCAACGCCAGCGTAACCAGAAACCAGCATCATTTCAGTGTTTAAGTTTTGAGTTTTGAATTTTGAATTTTGAGTTGGATCTTTTAACTCAATACTCAAATCTGAGAACTCAGAACTTCCGGCTACTCTGTCAAACGCTACCCATAATGCTGCAATCTCCGCTTCTCGCCCATACAGTTTTTGAGGAATGCAGAACTGCTCGGAAACATCTTGTCGTCCCAGCGATATGGCGTTAATCTGACCCGTTTCTGCCAGTTGTTGGGCACAGCGCTCTAGATCTGCTTTGATACCCCAGGCACTTTGATAGCGATCCTCCGCATTCTTCGCCATCAGTTTCATCACAATATCGGAAACGGCTTGAGGAATTGTATGCCTGGTCGATGATGAACCAGATGAACCATCCCTCCCCATCCCCCTAACTTCGTGTGGGGGAATCGGCGGTATAGCAATGTGACAGTGAACTAGCTCTAGAAGATCTTTAGTGAGAAAGGGTAATTGTCCCGTCAACAGTTCGTAGAAGGTTACGCCCAGCGAGTAGAAATCAGTGCGATAGTCGAGCATCCGGTTCATTCGCCCGGTTTGCTCGGGCGACAAATAGGCGGGGGTTCCTTCTAGAAGATGGAGACTTTTGAATGTGGGATTGGTGCGACTGAAGCGCGTGGCAATGCCAAAATCAATGATTTTGACAACGCCAGTCCTCGGATTAAAGACAATGTTGCCAGGATTAATATCTTTATGGATGACATGAGCCGCATGGATTTTGCCTAGAGTATCCGTAATGGCGATCGCCATATTCAAAAAAGCCGACAGCGGCATGGGAGAGAAACCCGGCTGCTGCCGCATCCAGCATTCTAAAGACTCTCCACCAAAGTCTTCCAAAAGAAGAACCAGCGTGCGCTGATAGTCTTGCTGGCTGTATGCCTTGATTACGCCTGCAATATTGAGAAAACGAGTAATTTCATACTCCTGCCGATAGCGAGTTAATTCCTGAGGAGAGGGATAATCCTGCTTGAGAACTTTGGCAATCACTGCACAATTATCTTGCTCTCTGATGCCCCGATATACCAAAGAAGCTAAGCTCTCATAGATTTTGCTGTGGATAGTAATTCCAGGCAGGGTAATCATTGAATGCTCCCTCGATAAAGGACTGTCATCCGTTTCCCAAAGTATATCGCTTGCCAAACTCCAGAATATAAAGCTCCTTGTGTAGCTCTTGACATCTTGATATGAATGTACTTTCGATCAAAGTCGGATTCTATCTTAAGTTAGAGCCAGCTTTCTACTCCGCGATCGCATGGTTAATCTATCAATTTGCACTGTAAAAAATTGAACTTGCTGTAGGCGACAGCTTAAAGGCGACCCCCTATATTGAATTTGTGCAAACAGTCATGCCAATGGATCGAGTAAGTAAATTGCATTTTGATTTCATTCTGCAATTCCTCATTTACCAATCGCTCAAATAGGAGAGTTTAATGTCTAAAAATCAAAAAGTCGGTCTAGAAGGACTGCTTCGTCCAGAAGATAGCATCCTGGTACTGATTGACCACCAGCCCTATCAGTTCACCAACCTGAACAGCCACGAACCCACGATGATCATTAACAATGTGATTGGTCTTGCCAAATCGGCAAAGGTGTTCAACGTACCCACAATCCTGACCACAGTCATTGAAGAAAGAGGGGGTTATATCATTAAGGGATTACAGGATGTTTTTCCTGATCAAAAACCCATCAACCGTACTTTCATCAATACCTGGGAAGATCAAAATGTGACAGATGTCGTGAAGAAAAGTGGCCGCAAGCAACTGATACTGGCGGCGCTTTGGACCGAGATCTGTCTCGCAATGCCAGCAATCCAGGCGCTGGGTGAAGGTTATGACGTATTCATCGTGACCGATGCTTCGGGCGGGGTGACTGCGGAAGCTCATGACATGGCGGTTCGCCGGATGGTTCAGGCGGGTGCAGTGCCAATCAACTGGACGGCTGTACTTTCTGAATGGCAACGTGACTGGGCACGCACCGAAACAGCTGCGGGGGTATCAGAGATTGTTCTTGAGCATGGCGGTGCTAGTGCAGTGGCCCTGGCGTGGGAATTTCAGCTCCTGGCAACAACCCCTCCAGCGGACGGCAAACCTGTCCAGGTCAGCAATTCCTCCATGGGTCAATTGGTCTAGCGTTGTAGGTAAATTGCACCGTGATTGGGCATGGCAGGAAACCTACAATGCCGTGATGGACATTGTCAAACAGCATTCTGGTGCCTACGGTTCAGGCATTGAGTATGCCTAAACCATAATCTATCAAAAAGCTCCGACGATGGCTTATGCGTAAAAGTAGCTGCACCCACGGTTGGTCTAGTGCTAACCGTCGGTTGCTCATTCGTCTCCGCTACATTCTTTATTCACAATCTGAGCTGAATCCTATGACCCACATTCTCCATTTGGATGCGAGTCCGCGTGGCGATCGCTCCATCTCCCGCATGCTCTCCAAAGAGTTCATTAACCAGTGGAAAACCACTCATCCCAGCGACACCATCACTTACCGTGATATTGGGCATTACCCTGTTCCTTTTGTGAGCGAAGACTGGATCGCTGCTGCATTTACTCCATCCGATCAACATACCCCTGAATTAGCCGCTGCAATTCAGATTTCCGATGAGTTGATCGATGAGTTCTTAGCCGCCGATCGCTATGTTTTCAGTGTCCCCATGTATAACCTCAGCATTCCTGCCAATTTCAAAGCCTATCTTGACCAAATTGTGCGAGCGGGACGTACATTCTCCGTTGATGAAGCAGGTTACAAGGGACTGGTTCACAACAAGAAGATGACGCTCATCATCGCGCAAGGTGGAGCCTATCCCGAAGGTAGCCCGACCCACGCTTATGATCTACAAACACCCTATCTAAAACTCATTTTTGGGTTTATCGGGATAACGGATATCGAGTTTGTTTATGCCGATAGCTTGAATCTGGGGGATGAAGCCCGTGAGCTGGCGATCGCCAATGCTCAGTCTGCTTTAAAGGCGGCGATCGCACATTAGTACTTATCAAGTTCCTTGCAACCAAGTTTTTCTGAGGTCATCTCTCATGTTAGAGCCAGGGGTAGTGGGTACAGAGGCAGCAACTCACCAGGTAACCGCCATCATTTCTCACTTCATTCGACCTGGGCGTGAGCCAGGGTATGAGGAATGGTTGCACGGAATTACGACGGCGGCCCATCAATTTAAGGGACATTTAGGGGTGAGTGTAATCCGTCCCGCTGATCACGCTCATCGTGAATATGTGGCAATTGTCAGATTTGACCATTACAACAACCTCAAAACCTGGCTGGAATCCAGTGTGCGGCAGGACTGGCTGGAGCGGTTGCAGCCCTTAATTGAAAAGCCTGAAACCATTCAAACTCTGACAGGTCTGGAAACCTGGTTTACGCTTCCCAACAAACCCATGAAGGCTCCACCTCCGCGCTATAAAATGGCGATCGTGACCTGGCTGGGAGTGTTTGTCACGATATCTATTCTCAATCGCTGGCTAGTACCGCTTCTGGCTGGGCTGCCGGTATTGCTCAGAACGTTGTTGGTGACAGGTCTAACGGTGGCCCTGCTCACCTACGTGATTATGCCGCGCCTCACTCAACTCTTTCGCAAATGGCTGTATCCCGCTTGATCAAGTACCTATCTTGCCCATTCACAGGAAACTTCCATGTCTTGTCAACACCTGAACGAACTGACGCTAGAGACTATGATCTCAAAAGCCAATTACCCGGTATTCCGCTGTGAGGAATGCCTGCGAGTGGGCGATCGCTGGGTACATCTAAGAATTTGTCAGACCTGCGGCAAAATGTTGTGCTGCGACTCATCCAAAAATCAGCACGCTCGCCGCCATTACGAAGAGAGCGGACACGCGGTGATTAGTTCAGCCGAATTGGGAGAACAATGGCTGTGGTGTTTTGCCGATGAACAGAAGAAGAACTACTGATCACGCTCCGCTTCCATTTACGAGGAAACCATCATGTCGAATCAGTCGCCCCCAACCTCAACGGATATTTGGCCGAGTTTACCCTTGGACGCCTGGCAAGAGACTTATACCACCTTGCACATGTGGACTCAAATCATCGGCAAAATCCGTTTGGCCCAAACGCCGTGGATTAATCATTCCTGGCATACTCCTCTCTATTTAACCGTTCGGGGACTGACCACTTCCACGATTCCCTATGGCAGCCGCATCTTTCAAATTGACTTTGATTTCATTGATCATGAGCTGCTGATTCAAACCAGCGAAGGGGCCAACCGAGCGATCGCCCTCTACCCTCGCTCGGTTGCTGATTTTTATCAGACGGTGATGGCAACGCTGAAAGAACTCGATCTTCACATCACCATTAACACCAAACCGAATGAAGTCCCTGACCCAATTCGATTTGAGCAGGATAAAACCCATGCTGCCTATGATGCGGATTATGCCAATCGATGCTGGCGAGTGCTGCTACAGTCCGATCGCGTCTTTCGAGAATTTCGCTCCCATTTTTCCGGCAAGGTTAGTCCGGTGCATTTTTTCTGGGGGAGTTTTGATTTAGCCGTGACGCGCTTTTCGGGGAGATCGGCTCCTGAGCATCCGGGAGGAGTGCCAAATTTACCCGATACAGTGGCGCAGGAAGCCTATTCCCAGGAAGTCAGTAGTGCCGGATTTTGGCCCGGAGCCGGACTATCATACCCAGCGTTTTATTCCTATGCGTATCCAGAACCCGATGGGTTTAAGCAGGCTGAGGTTCGTCCTGATGCGGCCTTTTACAGTCAAGAATTGGGTGAATTTATTTTGCCCTATGACGCTGTCCGTGAGGCAGAATCACCGGATCAGATGTTGTTAGAGTTCTTGCAAAGCACCTACGAAGCTGCCGCTAAGTTTGGCAACTGGAATCAAGAGGAACTTCAGCAGTTGACGTTTAAGTAGCAACTGCATTCCTAAATTGGCGTTTAACTCTCGACACCTTCCTCAACAACCGGACACTTGGCCCTGGAAGAGGGCGGAGATGCGATCGCGGACACATCCGTCGGTTTATGACCATTCACGTTGCGTCATCAAAGGCTATCTCACGAAATCACCCAACACGAAGGAAATCAAACCATGAATAAATTCGCGTTCAAGCACGGCATCCGGCTATTGCTCATCAAGAGTAAGGCGGCAAATAAATTAGAGAAGCTCTGGCCTGATGAATCATCGCCTCTATCTCTTTGCCTAAATGAACAGAGCAGTTGGCCATGATGACCAGGGCTATTTCATTCTAAAAATGCGCTTGAGGGTGTCTAGACCGTAGTTGCAACAACGCTCCAGCGACAGCAAATCTTTGTTTAAGGATCTACTTATGAGTTTCAAAACGGTTGTCTTCTATGGCTCGTATCGGCGCGATCGCAATGGCATTAGAGCCGCTAAATTTGTGCTGGATCAGCTCGCTAAGCGAGGCCACGCGACCGTTTTTGCTGATGCTATGGAATATGATTTTGGCCTCTTGGATCGGATGTATAAAGAGTATGAATCGGGACAAGCACCCGCCAAGATGGAAGCGCTTGCCGAACATATCCGTACTGCAGATGGCTTTGTCGTCATTACTGGAGAGTACAACCACTCTGTTCAACCAGGGCTCAGTAACTTGATGGATCACTTCTTAGAAGAGTACTATTTTCGACCTGCGGGTATCGTGTCCTATTCTGTCGGAGGATTTGGAGGGGTCAGAGCAGCCATTCAGCTCAGAGCCTTTCTAGGCGAAATGGGCATGCCAACGATTTCCTCGATATTTGCGATTTCACGGATTCTAAACTCCTTAGATCCAGAGGGAATTCCTGAAAATGAATCTCTGACCCGACGGTTCAACACTTTCTTAGATGAACTGGAATGGTATGAAGAAGCTCTGCAACGCCAACGCCATGAAAAAGGCACACCCTATTGATTAATCGAATGAGCTGTTGTCAATTCCACTGGTCTAGGAAAAATGGCTCAACCTTCAAAGAGGTCTTAGTCTGAATGCAGCTATTAATGTGGATTAAGAACGAGCCAGATATGTCACATGGGCACTGTCAACTTAAATTTCCGTATCTAATTCAAGCACTAAATTTCCGTCAATCGCCTTCGGCAGTCGTACTAAGCGATCGCCGAGAGTCGGGTGGCTAGAAAGTATTGATTTTGCAAATGCAAAAAATATCGGTGGAGACAAATTCTATGACTAGCAACCTGCTCAGTTCGCTTGAACTCAGCCAACAGTTTAATAAAACGCTGATGTTCTCCAGTCGGCAGATGAACTGGAGTGGTGTTTTCGTTGAGCAGTGTCAAAGCCCTATTTCAGCGTTTGAGGTGGAACTCTCAGCCCTCTCAGACCATTGGCTGAACTTACACATCGGAAATCCTGCCCCTTTAATTCAGCAACGGGACGATCGCCTGCATGAATCAATCCTTCACGAAGGGGACAATCTTTTTGTCCCGGCTGGACAACCGAGCTATTGGTGTCGAGATGAGAGTGGTGTTATCTGTACTCCACTGCACATTTGCCTAAAGCCAGAATTGATTCAACACGTTGCTGAAGCCTCCGATATTGATTCAAATCGGTTCGAGCTTGTGCATGGTTTCGGTCAGCAGGATATGCAACTGCATCAGCTTGGTATGCTGATGCTCGCTGAGTTGCAGTCGGGCGGGATGATGGGGCAACTCTATGTCGAATCACTCACTCAAGCCCTAGTGATTCATCTACTCCGACACTATTCGACCCTAACGCAATCGATCTCATCACCCCACAGCCGCTTTACTTGTACCCAGTTACAGCAGGCGATCGATTACATTCACACTTACTTGAATCGAGATTTATCCTTGGCAGAACTGGCAAGTGTAGTGAACATCAGCCCGACTTACTTTGCAAGTTTGTTTAAGCAAGAAATGGGAATTTCGCCTCACCAATACGTGATTCAGCAGCGAGTGGAACAGGCGAAGGTGATGCTGATGAAAACAGATTTAGCGATCGCAGACATTGCCCTACAAGTTGGTTTCTCCAGCCAAAGCCATTTAACACAACAGTTCAAACGTCTCACTGGAATGACACCCAAGCAAGTTCGTTAACGACTTAAGAATCTGATAAAGCACCGTAAGAATCTGAAAGAAGTCAAGCATTGGGGCTCACTAAACTTCAAAGAGTAACGCGAGTGGTTGTGTCGCCAAGATTGATAGTTTCGACGCTTGATTGCACTTCTGTGGAGATCTGTGATGAGAACTGGGAGCGATCCAGACCTTACCCTTTGATGCTCCTACGTCTAATCGTCTTCTAACCACCCACAAAGGAACACCATGCATAAGCCCGAATTTTTTATCACCCCTGGTTATGGGGAATACATGCTGAGTGAATTGCATTACTCCCAAGCCGTAAAAATTGGCGATCGCGTGGAGACATCAGGTCAAGGCGGTTGGGATGACAATCTGCAAATTCCCGAATTGCTTGCGGACGAGATTGCTCAGGCGTTTCGGAATGTAGAGCGAACCTTGGCAACGGCTGGGGCGAGTTGGGAGCATGTCGTCCATGTCAATTCTTACCATGCTGGCGGGTTGCCTCCAGAAGTTAACGAGGTGATGGTCAGTCTATATCGTCATTACATGCCCAACCATGCCCCAATTTGGACACAAATAGGCGTCGCGGCGCTTGGGCTACCAACGATGCGAATTGAAATCCGCGTTACTGCAATAATTCCATGAGTTTCACACAAGCGGCAGCGCTGGCCAGTGCTGCCGCTTGGGCGTAGAACGAAGACTTTTTAGCGTGACAAGATAGCATTATGAATCATCGTTTCCTTTTGTTTAGCTCTTTAGTCGCAAGTAGCACAGGAATATTGCTAGTTTCACCTATATCAGCAGAACTATCGATTAGTAATAGACCCCATATTTCGCAGATTTTACAGCAACCTAATGTCAGCAAATTGATTGCCTTAGATGATCGGTCTGTAAACATTTTAGAACGGCAAGAGCGACCGGATTGGGCTAGTTTCTTTGACAGCGTTCAGGCTCAAGGAACTATCGTGGTGTTAGATCAGCGCGGCGGTGCTCAGCAGTTGTGGGTCTACGACCAGGAACGGGCTGATAGAGCTTATTCCCCAGCATCAACGTTTAAGATTCCGCATTCTCTCTTTGCGCTCGATGCCGGTGTTGTTCGTGATGAATTTCAAGTTTTTGAGTGGGATGGCGTGGAGAGGGACTTCGCTCCACACAATCAGGATCAAACTTTGCGCTCAGCGATGCGAAATTCAGCCGTTTGGGTTTACGAAATTTTTGCTGTCGAAATCGGTGAAGCGCAAGCAAGAGAGTATCTGATGCAAATTGACTACGGCAACACAGACCCAAGTACTAGCGAAGGCGTTTATTGGATTGACGGAGCGTTAGCAATCTCGGCACAAGAGCAAATTTATTTTCTACAAAAGCTGTATCAGAATGAACTCCCTTTTAGGGTTGAGCACCAACGATTAGTCAAGGATATTATGATCGTTGAAGCAGATCGGGATTGGATTCTACGGGCTAAAACTGGCTGGGAAGGGCGCTGGGGCTGGTGGGTCGGGTGGGTCGAGTGGCCAACAGGTCCTGTGTTCTTCGCTCTCAATATAGATACGCCAAACCGACTAGACGACCTCTATAAAAGAGAGGAAATTACACGTGCTATCTTGCAATCCATTGATGCATTGCCTGCGGAAGAACACCGGAAATAGCCAAAGTGTCAGAATTCAATACTCTACCTACAAAAGAAACGGACATTAATGCTCCTGTAGATGCTAAAAGTTTGCTGCTTACTGGTGTAGCAAACTTTTTGAAGTACTGGGCTGCTGTCGGCGTTCTTGCAAAGCCTTATCAATTAATTTTGCCACCAGCCAGGAAACAGACCGTTCATCTGTCTGTGCCCATTCCTCCAGCTCTTTTTTACGCTCAGCAGGAATGTAAGCAACCACTCGCTCTAAATCTGTTTTACCGCCCATTTTAAGTTTCACTTTTACTTTACCTACCCTAAGATACCAACAATGGCCCGTCTCGTACCATGCTGGGCTATGCTGTGCTAGCATGACCCAGCATGACAAAACGAGGCTTTAATCCGTGAACCATCAAAATTTGCTTTCAATCACCGGAAATCTTGTACAACCCCCAATTAACTCAGGGCTCGTCTTGCTTTCGGCTAGAGAATTAGACAAGATGCGGCGGGTTGGACAGCTTGCGGCGAATCTCCTCGATCATCTTGAGTCAATGGTGCAGCCTGGGGTGAGTACGCAAGCTTTAAATGATGAGGCGGCGCGTTGGATGCAAGCTCATGGTGCAATCAGCGCCACCCTTGGCTACGCACCTCCTGGTTATCCCCCTTTCACAGGGTCAATTTGCACCAGCATTAATGAAGTGGTTTGTCACGGAATTCCGAACCCAAAGCAAATACTCAAGGATGGGGATATTATCAATATCGATGTGACCCTAAGGTTGGAAGGCTACCACGGCGACACATCGAGAACATTTCTAGTGGGTCCGGTATCCGCAACCGCCCGAAAATTAGTTGAAGCGACTCACGAATCGATGATGCGGGGGATTGCTGAAATCAAGCCTGGGGCAAGAATTGGTGATATTGGCGCGGCCATTCAAGCATATGCCGAGGCAAGTGGATTCTCAGTTGTTCGAGATATGGTTGGGCATGGCATTGGCAGGCAGATGCATACAGAGCTGCAAATTCCTCACTATGGTAAACGAGGCAGTGGGTTAAAGCTGCGTCCAGGAATGGTGTTTACGGTTGAACCGATGCTAAACGAAGGGACTTATGAGCTTACATTTCTCGCGGACGGTTGGACTGTGATTACGAAGGATAAAAAACTCTCTGCTCAGTTTGAACACACTGTTGTGGTGATTGAGGAAGGGGTAGAAATTTTAACGCTTGCCTAAATTTCCAGACGCAATGCCCTTAATTTCTTTTTGGGTTGAGAAGCAACATCGCTGCACAAAAGTCTTTGCTGCTGGTCAGTTGTAGCCATAAAAGTGGTCGGTTGGGACATCCCAGTAAAATTGCGCTCGATTTGTGACGACCTGTGCTTAGGAATGAGGATCAAATAATATCCAAATTGTTAGGGCAGGCATCTTGCCTGCCTGGGGACAGCCGAGACGGCTATCCCAACTTATTCAATTCTCATTCCTTAGAAGTTATCAAGGACTTCTAGACACATCCTAAGAATCTGACAAACTCTCCTAAGAATTTGAAAGAGACTGACATTCAGAACGCACTACACTTCGGTTAAATCAGATAAGCATTCAATGCGGTAAGTAGATAAACCTAATTATTTGCAGGACGGTTAGCGGCAGCATAACGCATTAAATCCTTAAGGGACGGTGCGTTACGGCTACGCCTAACGGCACCCTACAACGCGGTTTATTTGCATATACCTACTTATTTATTAGGAGATGGACCATGTCTTATGTAACTGTCGGTCAAGAAAATTCTGCAAACATCGATCTCTACTACGAAGATCTGGGGGCTGGTCAACCCATTGTTCTTATTCATGGATTTCCCCTTAACGGTCATTCCTGGGAAAAGCAGGTCTTGGTGCTGCTAAATGCCGGGTATCGAGTGATTACCTACGATCGCCGAGGATTTGGTGCTTCCAGCCAACCCTCGTTTGGCTATGACTACGATACTTTTGCCGCTGATTTGAACACGCTAATGACCAAACTTGACTTGCAGGATGCGGTGCTAGTCGGCTTCTCGATGGGAACGGGTGAAGTCACGCGCTATCTCGGCAAATATGGCTCAGAGCGGGTACAAAAAGCTGTGCTGATGGCTCCCGTGCCGCCCTTCTTACTGAAGACTGATGATAATCCTGAAGGGGTTGAGCAAAGTGTTTTCGATGGCATTATGAAAGCGATCGTTAAAGATCGTCCAGCCTACTTTTCTGACTTTTTCAGAGAATTCTTCAATATCGATGTGCTGCTGGGTGAGCGCATCAGCAACTATGCCATTCAAGCCAGTTGGAATGTGGCAGCCGGGGCTTCTGCTAAGGGGACTTTGGATTGTGTCCCGTCCTGGCTCACCGATTTCCGTGACGATCTGCCCCGCATCGATGTACCCACCCTGATCATTCATGGCGATGCCGATCGCATTTTGCCGCTTGAGTCCACCGCTGCCAGACTCCCCAAGTTGATTAAAAACAGTCAACTTGAGATTATCCCTGGCGGACCGCACGCCATCAACTGGACTCACGCTGATCAGGTCAATCCCCTGTTGCTTGACTTTCTTCAGCAGGAATAATCAGTGACCTACTACATTTTTGACTTACGGGAAAACTCTGTGATTCATTCATTGAATCAGGCTCACATGAGTCTAGATGGAGTATTGCAAATCAACAAATTGAGTTCTGAGAAAAAAGATTTTGGATGTGAGATCGCATCTTTACTCTCTGAAGATAACCGCTGGGTAAATGCTCAGAGAATTGAAGTCTCTAGCGGCATGTTTCTTTAATTCACCTTCACAAAAAAAGGAAAACTGACCATGTTGAATGTAGAAAACAAAGTAATTGTTATTACTGGAGCCAGTAGCGGTATTGGCGAAGCCACCGCGAAACTGCTCGCCCAAAATGGTGCAAAAGTCGTTTTGGGGGCACGCCGGATAGACAAGCTAGAGAAGTTAGTCAAAGAGATTCATGCATCTGGTGGGACAGCAGAATTCAAAGCGGTTGATGTCACCGATTGCGACGATGTGAAAGCATTTGTTGAGTTTGCTAAAGCCAAATTTGGCCGTGTCGATGTCATCTTTAACAATGCAGGTGTGATGCCCCTATCGCCGATGAATGTCCTGAAAGTCGAGGAATGGGACAACATGATTAATGTGAATATTCGGGGCGTATTGAATGGTATCGCAGCGGGACTACCGATTATGGAAGCTCAAGGTGGTGGGCAGTTCATCAATACCGCATCGATTGGGGCTCATGTAGTCGTTCCGACGGGGGCCGTCTATTGCGCCACAAAATATGCGGTTTGGGCTATCTCTGAAGGACTGCGCCAGGAATCGCAAAATATTCGCGTCACTACGATCTCTCCGGGTGTCGTTGCCACCGAACTTGGCTCTGATATTACAGACGGGTCGGCGAAAGGTGCTTTGCAGGAATTTCGCAAAATTTCGCTCAGCCCAGATGCGATCGCGAGAGCGGTGCTGTACGCCGTATCCCAACCCGATGATGTTGACGTGAATGAAATCATAGTCCGACCGACGGCCAGTGCGTTCTGAAGGGAATCGGTCAAAGCATAGGAGCGTTATCACCAACACAAAGGACATTGTCGTAATGAAACCATTTCATTTTTTAGCTGTTATGGCGCTTATTCTCACGGTAGGCTGTAGCGCTGTCGGACAAACTTCTGTTCCCAATGAAACACCAGCACCAAGTAAAAAGGCCGTTGTCGAGGCGAGTTTTCAGCAATGGCAAGATGGTACCAGCTCTCCTTTCGAGCTTTTATCAGAGGATATGCGCTGGACGATTAGTGGCTTTAATACATATGCCGGTACTTACACACGCGAGCCTTTTGAAGAAGAGCTGATTGCGCCTTTTAATGAGCGCGTAGAGGAGCCTTTAAGGCCAACACAGTGGCAAGTTTATGAAGATGGTGACGTTGTTATTATTCATTTTGATGCTGAAACAACCTTGATTAATGGAGAACAGTATAGGAACAGCTATGCCTGGTTTTTCACTTTCGAGGATGAAGAAGTGACTGAAGTTACCGCATTCTTGGACATGCCAGCTTTTGAAAAAGTTTTGGAAATAGAAGCTAGGTAACCAATGAATTAAATTGTGGAATTACACCTGAGGAGCGAGAAGAGGTACTCATCGTCCCAACGCACTAGACTCGCAGGGGCTTCCTGGGAAGCCAAGCGGGTGCCACAAGTTTTGGCTCATCGCTGTGCCTACCTAACCTAGATTATTCATGAGAAGCGTTAATGGCTAGTGCAGCGTCAACCCTGAGAATTAGGGTAAGCAGTTTCTGAAAAGCTTGACTTATAAAGCTTCTAGAAAAGAGCAACCCTAAAATTTAGTTTTGACTGAGCACTAGCTTGTATATTAGTGCGTAAGTGATTGTCTTGGGTTCCCAACTGGTAGACGCTTTTGCTGCGCCAGAGTAAGGCTGAGAGGTGTTGTTTTGCAAATGCAAAAAATATCGGTGGAGAGAAATTCTATGGCTAGCAACCAGCTCAACTCGCTCAAACTCAGCCAACGGTTCAATAAACCATGGATGCTCTCCAGTCGTCAGATGAACTGGAATGGCATTTTGGTTGAGCAGTGTCAAAGTCCTGCTTCAACCTATGAGGTAGAACTCCCAGCCCTCTCAGACCACTGGCTCAGCTTACACCTAGGAAATTCTACTCCTTTAATTCAGAAACGGGGCGATCGACGGCATGAATCAATCCTTCATGAGGGGGACAATCTCTTTATTCCAGCTGGGCAGCCAAGCTACTGGTGTCAAGATAAAAGTGGTATCAGCTGCTCTCCACTATTCATTTGCTTAAAACCAGAACTGATTCAACAGGTTGCTGAAGCCTCTGATATGGATTCAAACCGATTCGAGTTTATGCATTGTTTTGGTCAGCAAGATTCGCAACTTCATCAAATTGGCATGCTGCTGTTCGCTGAGTTGCGATCAGGCGGAATGATGGGGCAACTCTATGTCGAATCACTCACTCAAGTCCTGGCAATTCATTTACTTCGAAACTTTTCGACCCTAATAAAACCGATTGCATTACCCGACAGCCGCTTCACTCGTAACCAGTTGCAGCAGGCGATCGATTACATTCATACTTACCTGAATCGAGATTTATCCCTGGCAGAACTGGCCAGCGTTGTGAACATCAGCCCGACTTACTTCGCGAGTTTGTTTAAGCAAACAATGGGAATTTCGCCCCATCAATATGTGATTCAACAGCGCGTAGAACGAGCAAAAGTGATGTTGATGAAAACAGATTTAGCGATCGCAGATATTGCTTTACAAGTTGGTTTTTCCAGTCAAAGTCATCTGACACAACAGTTTAAGCGCGTGACTGGATTGACACCAAAGCAGATTCGCTAACAGCATAAGAATCTGACAAACCGCTGTAAGAATCTAAAAGAAGTCAAGCACAAGAACTCGGTACATTTAGAACACTCAGAATAGATAGAACGGCAGGATTAATATCTCCATTAATTCTATTTAGGAGTACATCTGCTTGTTTTTCATTGGAGAAATAAGGTAATGACACAAGATGGACCCAAAATTGCTCTAGTGACAGGAGCAAGTCGAGGACTGGGAAAGAATACTGCTTTGGCAGTGGCAAAGAAAGGAGTGGGCGTAATTGTGACCTATCTCAACGGTGAAGCGGAAGCAAAATCCGTTGTTTCTGAAATTGAGGCAATGGGCAATAAAGCAGTAGCCTTGCAGCTCGATATCGGCAGCATCGAAACCCTTGATGCGTTTGTGATACAAGTCAAGCAAGCCCTGCAAAACACTTGGGGTATCGAGCAATTTGATTTCCTCATTAATAACGCTGGAATTAGTGGCGGTTCGCTGTTTGCAGAAACAACAGAGGAAGAATTTGATCGAATATTCAACGTTAATTTTAAGGGTGTCTTCTTTCTCACTCAGAAGTTGCTGCCATTGCTCAAAGATGGTGGACGAATCGTGAATGTTTCATCATTTCTGACCCGCACCATCAGCCCAGGACGAGCGGTCTATGCCAGCACAAAGGGCGCGGTCGAGGTTCTGACTCGCTGCTTAGCAAAGGAACTAGGACAGCGGCAAATCACAGTGAATGTAGTCGCTCCAGGAGCGATCGCCACCGAGGGTAGCGTCGTGCAGGACAATCCAGAGATCAATAAGTACATCACGTCCCAAACTGCTTTAGGCCGGGTAGGTGAACCCGATGATATTGGCGGGGCGATCGCGCTGTTGCTGTCGGAAGAGAATCGATGGATGACTGGACAGAGAATCGAAGTCTCCGGGGGGCAGTCTCTTTAGCTCAAATCAACTTCAATCGGTAAAAAAAATTATGTTAGCCAATTAACTGATTCAGAACATCAGTTCCAGATTGCGCTGCTTACAGAGCCTCAAATCGCGAAGTTTACCCAGGTCTACTTGTGCTCTACTGCGGCAAAGCATAGATACGCAGATCAGGCAAGAGTTTGAGGAGATGAATGGGTTTGAGGAGCTGAATCAGTCCTGCCATCAGTACGTGATTCAGCAGCGCGTAGAACAAACAAAATTAATGCTGTCGGAAACAGATTTAGCGATACGTGCTATGCACAGGCTGCGCCAACGCCGACATCGCTCTACAAGTTGGCTTCTCCAGTCAAAGTCATCTGACGCAACAGTTCAAGCGATTCACTGGAATGACGCCGAAACAGGTTCACTAATACCTCAAGAATCTTACAAACCGTCATAAGAATCTGAAAGAAATCAAGCATTGAACCTTAGTACACTTCAGATAAAACAACGCGATTGACTCTCCCTTTCAAACGACTGCACGAATAGTCGATTGAGTCCTTTGACCTAGCTTTACTGCGACTGAAATGAACGATCGCACATGAAAACCTTTCAACACAGAGGAGTGAATATGAAGACTTGGATTTCGATGCTGCTAATTTTAGCAAGCGTGAGCTTGTTCGGGTGTGACGATCAACGAGCGAAAGAACAATTGAATAGCACAATGGACAGTTGGATTGGTCGGGATATCAATGAGTTTGTTCGCAGATATGGTACACCCACGACAATGCTTCCGTTACCCAATGGAAACACAATCTATTCTTACAGAACGGATCGAGAACGGGAGTTTAATCAGCCAACCACTGTGAATGAGTTTGAGAACGATCAGGGCGATACAACTACGATAATTAGCGGAGGCAACACGATTGTTGATCATGATTTCTGTGAGATTGATGTCGAGTTTGATCGCTCTGGAGAAATTCAGTCCTGGCGCTATGAGGGTAGTTCTCCAAGACATTGCGACATTAAGAGCCTGCCGAAAATGCTCCAGAAGCAATTACAAAAAGACGGCATTCTTCCGTAGGTCAAGAACAAAGTTATTGCGATTACTGGAGCCAGCAGCAGTATTGGTAAAGCAACTGCTAGATTGCTGGCTCGTCAGGGTTTACGGATTTTGTTAGGGGCGCGACTCCCAAACAGATTCGTTAGCCCCAGAAGAATCTAATCACAACCGTAAGCATCTGAAAGAAATTGAGCATTGGAACGCACTACACTCAAGTGAGCTAAGACAAAAACAATCTGTCCAGAAAGCCCCCGTCATAGTCAGCAGTAGTGCCCTCACCCCTGCTGACTATGACGGGGGCTTTCAAATGTCATTCCCTTATTGGTAGTTCCAGAGCCGAATAGCTATTTGCCGAAATGAGACGTGCTAGTTCAGTGCGGCGTAAATTTGCATACCTTTAGCCCTCACCCTAAATCCCTCTCCCAACCTTGGGAGAGGGACTTCCAACCGGTATCGAGACTTACGCCGCAGTCTACTAGTTGGCAAAGCAACCTCTTGTCACTTAGTGTCACTTAGCGCTATTGTGTCACTTAGTGACAGGCTTTGAAGGAAGACTGTCGTGGGGAGTGACGGTGCCAACGGTATGACGAAGAACAGGCGCAAATCAGGGGGGATGAGTGAGCAGCGGCAGCAGCGGATACGTCTGGAGATTTCGCGGGAGGCAGCGCGTTTGTTTTGGGAGCAAGGCGTCGCTGCCACGACCGGCGAGCAGATCGCAGAAGCGGTGGGTCTCTCGGTGCGCACCCTCTGGCGGTACTTCCGCAACAAGGAGAGCTGTGTAGAGCCGGTCTTGGCGCAGGATGGCGAGGAGTTTGTGGCGCTATTGCGCCGCTGGCCTTGGGATGTCTCCCTTGAAGATCACCTCATGGAGTGGGCGATGAATCGGACTAAAGATCCCGATCAGCAGTCCTTTGATCAGGCTGTCATCAAGATGACTGTGCTGGCCGAAAAAGAGCCGGATCTGCGGACGGTCTGGCTGATGACCAACGACCGAATAGAGCGCGCTCTGGTCGAGATCTTCGCAGATCGCCTGCGGCGATCGCCTGACGATATCGAGGTGCGACTGCACGCCGCAGCGGCCACCGCAGTTGTGCGTGTTATCAGTGAAGACATCAGTGCGGCCCTGATGGCAGGAGCCGATCCCACCTCGCTTGGCAACACGCTTGGGCAGATGGCCCGCGCCGTGCATACAGCTACAGGTGGGGCGGTCGGCGATCCTGCCGATCCTTAAACCCATTAACAACTGAAATCAGCAATAAGAGTCAAGGAGTTGATCCTCATGTCTAAATTTTTTTCTAACTATTCGCGGGAGTCAGAAAAAAATACCGTTGGGTTCTCTACTCAGCCTGTACGTAATCAGTTCACACGTCTGAGCTGGCCCGAGGGCATTGTGAGCCTTATCGTCCCTAACATAGTCGGGTACGGAGTCGGATTGCAGCTCTCGCGACTCGGACTCGGTCCCGTGATCTATCGGCACTTACCATCCCTGGAGTCCTACGTAAAAGCAATCGGTGAGAGCAAACTTCATGACTAGCAATCGGCTGAACTCGCTCGACCTTAGCCAGCAATTCAATAAAACGCTGATGTTCTCCAGTCAGCAAATGAACTGGAATGGCGTTTTCGTTGAGCAGTGTCAAAGCCCTGTTTCAGCCTTTGAGGTGGAACTCTCAGCCCTCTCAGACCATTGGCTGAACTTACACATCGGCAGTCCTGCCCCTTTAATTCAGCAACGGGACGATCGCCGGCATGAATCAATCCTTCATGAAGGGGACAGTCTTTTTGTCCCGGCTGGACAACCGAGCTATTGGTGTCGAGATGAGAGTGGTGTTATCTGTACTCCGCTGCACATTTGCCTAAAGCCAGAATTGGTTCAACACGTTGCTGAAGCGTCTGACATTGATTCCACACGGTTCGAGCTTGTGCATGGTTTCGGTCAGCAGGATGTGCAACTGCATCAGATTGGTATGCTGATGCTCGCTGAGTTGCGGTCGGGCGGGATGATGGGGCAATTGTACGTCGAATCACTCACTCAAGCCCTAGTGATTCATCTACTCCGACACTATTCGACCCTAACGCAATCGATCGCATCACCCCACAGCCGCTTTACTCGTATCCAGTTACAGCAGGCGATCGATTACATTCACACTTACTTGAATCGAGATTTATCCTTGGCAGAACTGGCAAGTGTAGTGAACATCAGCCCAACTTACTTTGCAAGTTTGTTTAAGCAAGAAATGGGAATTTCGCCTCACCAATACGTGATTCAACAGCGGGTAGAACGAGCGAAAGTGATGCTGATGAAAACGGATTTGGCGATACGTGCTGCGCACAGGCTGCGCCAACGCAGATATTGCTTTACAGGTCGGTTTCTCTAGCCAAAGCCATTTAACGCAACAGTTTAAGCGCCTCACTGGCATGACACCGAAACAGATTCGCTAGCTCCATAGGAATCTAATAAATCACCGTAAGAATCTGAAAGAACTTGAGTGTTAAAACTCACATACTCAAGTTAGCTAAGACAAAGACAATCTGTACCAAAAGTATATAAACACAGCACAACAATTCCGTTGATAGGGGCCGTCGACACTCGGATGGTGGTTCGAATAAGGGCAAGCGCATGTCCAACGATGCCGGATTTGGTGACACCAGATCTATCGAAGTCATCGTTAAATCCTGAAACTATCGGCAACTGTGATTAGCAACTAGATCCAAGCACTACAGAATTTACCCATAAAGGGAACGGAGATGAAGATGAAGATGCAAAATACCGAAAGAACAGAGGGAATCAGAACAGAAGCGAAAAAAGTTACCTACGTGGAGGCTGCCGGGTGGGGTAAGTATCGGTGGTGGCGGTATGTTCTGGGATTAGTCGTCATCTTCTTTGTGGGGCTGGTCGTCAACGGCATCACCGTCCCGCGCGTCGCGTTCTTGCTCGGCGGTCAGGAGGCGCTTGCGGCATTCAGTCGGCTGGATTACGCTGCGCTCGGCCTCGTGGGGGGCTTCGTTGCGTTCAGGGCGAGTTTTCCGTTCTTCCTCGCGGGAATCCTGATCGCCGTCACCCTCATTCACCAGCGTCATCCCCGGACGCTGGTCACAGCGCGGGAAAAGATTAGCTGGCGGCGTATCGGTCATGGGTTTGTGGCGTGGTTCGTGCCAGTCTGGCTGATCGCTGGGCTGGGACAGTACCTCTTCTATCCCGACACCTTCTCTTTTAACTTTGACCTCACAACGTTCGCGCTCTTCGTGCCGATCGCACTGATTTTCGTTGCGATCCAGACCACCACAGAAGAACTTTTCTTTCGCGGCTACGTTGTGCAGGGCGCGAGTATTGTTTGGTCTAACCGCGTCTTTCTGGCGCTGGTGCCAGCCGTGACCTTCGCCCTGGCGCACCTGCTCAACCCGGAGGCGAGCGCTGGCGGCTGGCTCACGGTCTTCTTCAACTACTTCCTCGTTCCGGGGCTAGTGTGGACCGTGGTTTCGTTGATTGACGGCACCACCGAACTCGCCATCGGCGCACACTTCGCGAACAACATCGGCGGCAATCTCTTGATGGGCGTAGCCGGAAGCGACGTGACCGGAAGCGCCGTGACCCCGCCGACTCTATTCACCGTCAGCGAGTTCCACGCGACCTACACGGCGCTATCAATGCTGGTTGTCGTACCCGTGTTTCTGGCGATCGCCTACAAGGTGTTCAAACGCGACGAGGCATCCGAACCCGTTTCCCAGAGTTATCGGAGTGGTCGTTGGTAATCTCGTCAGTTCGTAAAACCATCAGCAGAGGATAAAACCATGGTTAAGGATAAAAATTCTAGGCTGCGACTGTTTGGGCTGCTGTGGTTAGCAGGCATGGCTGGGGTGATGTCCCTGGGGTTGCTGCCTTTGCCCTTGCTCCCAGAGGGTGCCCCACCTGCCGCTGTGGTCAGACTACTGATGCTGGTGCAGCCCACGGTTTTGGTAGCGGTAGCGGTACTGATAGGCGTGCTCTTGACTCCCCAGCTAGGACTAATGGCACCGGGGGCAGAGGCTTTAGCCGTTGGGCGATCGTGGCGGCAAGCCATCATGCCTCAACTGCGGCCCGGTGTGGTGGGTGGGTTGATCAGCGGTGGACTACTAACGGCGATCGCCCTGCTGTCTCGCCCGCTGCTGCCACCCGCCTATGGAGCGGCTGAGCCTACACCGCTGCTAGTGCGATTTCTCTACGGTGGTATCACCGAAGAAATTTTGATTCGCTGGGGGCTGATGACACTGCTGCTCTGGCTGGGCTGGCGATTTGGGCAGCAGCGCCAGGGTAAACCCCAGGCCCGATGGGTGGTCGTCGCCATTGCCGTCTCCTCGCTGGTGTTTGCGATGGGCCACTTTCCTGCTGCGATCGCCCTAGAACTGCCGTTAACCCCAGCCCTAGTGGGGTTCTTGCTGATCCAAAATTCTTTATTTGCAGGGGTCGCAGGGTATTTGTTCTGGCGCTACGGGCTAGAGGCCGCCATGATCGCCCACCTGATAGTTCATGCCGTGCTGGCCCTCATCGGCTGAGGCATTGGTTGTGTGTACCACAACAGCCAGTGGGCGCTGGGTGGTCGCCACAGAAATGCTGCCGGATGGGCTGGACGGCAAGGAGTTCACCTCATGTCTCAAATTTCTTCTAACAGCTCACGAAATCGTGACCGACGCACGCACGACTCAAGACCAACAGCTTCCACTCGGAGGAGAATTATGCACGTTCCCAAGACCTACGTCAGGCGCTTATTAACAGGCACAGCAGTGATGTTGCTTGTCCTCGCTGGGGCACCTGCCGCATTGACACAGTCAGAGGCGACCGCGAGTGCTGTGGTTGCCACCGCTGACAAAGCGGTCACGCACGCCGAGAACAACCGCGTTCCCCAAGGTGCGGCCTGGACGCAGCACTACTTTCCGTCCTCAGACGGCTCCGACGTTGAACTGCACGCCGACGTTCTGTTGCCCGAAGGACTGGCCGCAGGCGAGAGGGTGCCGGTGATCCTGTCGGTCGGAGCGTACTTCGGGCACTCCGGCCAAATGGCACTGGAAAACCACGCGCACACCGGCCCCTCGAACCGCTTCAACGACCTGATCGAAGGTACCGATCTATTCAACCGCGGCTACGCCCTGGTGATGGTTGACCTGCGCGGCTTCGGCGGCTCCACCGGATGTCTAGACTTCATGGGTCCCGGTGAGCAGGCCGACGTGCAGGCCGCGATCGATTGGGCTGCGAGCCAGCCCTGGTCTACGGGTGCCGTCGGCATGTATGGCAAGTCCTATGATGCCATCACCGGTCTAGTTGGCAACAACCTCGACCAGGACGCGCTCAAAGCCGTCGTCGCCCAGGAGCCGATCTGGGATCTGCACCGCAGCGCCTGGTCGAACGGCGTTCCCCGCTCGACCATCGTGGATGTGTCGCGCACCTATAACGAGATTGCTATCTTGCCGCAGCTGCCCGACGATGACGAGCGCTACCGGACCAATGCCGCCTACGAGCAGGTGAACCCGCTGTGCCTGCCGTTGAACTCGCTCGGCTACCAGGACGCTGACCCGAACTCGGAGTTCTGGCAGTTCCGTAACCTAGCCGAGCGCGCCAAGGGCACCGACACTCCGCTATTGTTCACGCAGGGTTTCCTTGAATGGAAGGCCGAAGCCGAGGCGGTGGAGGAGTTTCTCGCCAACCACCAGGAGCCGCAGCGCGGCTGGCTCGGCCCTTGGGAGCATTACCGGGGCAACGAGCGCACTGCCGATGGGAAACTGGAAATGGGCCGCGAGGGCTGGTTTGACGAGGTAATGTCCTTCTACGACCAGCACCTCAAGGGCATTGAACCGACCGTGGACTACCCAGCCTACGTCGTGCAGGACAGTACCGGCACCTGGCGTGCCCAGGACACCTGGCCGGTCGTGGAGTACTCCGCCACCATCCCGCTTGGCGGCGGGTCGTACCTGGACGACGGCCTGCTCGCCGACCCCGCAGCCGAGGCTCCCAACCGCTTCTTCGTCTGGTCTGAGCCACTTGGGCAGTCGGTTCGGATCACTGATACGCCGCAGGTGTCTCTGAATACCGAGGGCCACGGCAACGTCATGGTCGAGCTGTACGACGTCGCCCCAGACGGCAGCGCCGTTGCGTTCAACCGGCAAGTGGCGGTGGTGAAACCCGGCACGACCAGCTTCGACCTCAGATCGACGGACTGGACGCTGCAAGCTGGTCACGCGTTGGCTGTCGAGATTGGCACCATTCAGCCCTCGCTGGCCCCCGACAACGACTGGATTGATACACCGTCATTTGAAAGAATCACCGTCAGCGACGCCCGGCTCGAGCTGGCCCTGGACGACCCAGCCAACGACACCGTCATCCCTGGCGATCGCGCGCCGTGGCTGGACATCTACCGGCAGGCGTACACGGAGCAGATGTCCCCTGGGGTTCCCAGCTTCATGCTGCCGACGGCAGACCGCTGAACCCACATCCCAGGCTGGGTCTTGCTGTATGCACGCGGAGGTTAACGATGCAGTGGTCAGGCTATATCGCCACTACATGCCCAACCACGCCCCCATTTGGACACAGATAGGCGTCGCGGCACTGGAACAGCCAACGATGCAGATGGAAATCTGCATGACTGCAATTGTCCCGTGAGTTTTGCCTCATCGACAACGCTGCTCTACGCGGCGGTTCTCACTCTTAATCATCACTACATCTATCACCAAACATTGGAGCTAAAAATATGTCACGCAAAGCGATCGCCAAAAAGCGCCTCATTCACCCGAATCATGGAGTAAGCCACATCCGCTTGCTTCGCAAACCCTTCCAGATCATTCGCACCAATTTTCGCGCCTACCTCATCATCAACGCCATTGTGTATGGCTTGGTCATCACCGGGGTGGTAGCGGCGCTGGTCTTCCCCAACCTGGGCGCAACTCAGTTGGCCACCATGGAAGACAACGGAACGGCAGATCTTGTCCGATCGCTAATCAACAACCCTTGGCTGTTCTCGCTGACCATCCTGGGAGTCAACGTCATGACCGGCGCGCTGCGGATCGTGCTCCCTTCGCTGCTCGTTCCCTTCACTGGCATCGCCATATTTGCGTATAAAGCATTCACTTTAGGTTTAGCCATGGCCCCGTCTACCGAGATTATGGCGGTAGCCCTGATCCCGCACTCGCTGACGGTACTCATCGAACTCCAAGCTTACGCCCTCTTGATGTTTGGTGCATACATCCTCGGTCGGTCTTGGGTTCGCCCCGCCACCATCGGTGCTCGGAACCATCGTCAGGGTTACGTCCGGGGGCTAAAACAGCTCGGTTGGCTGAGCCTGTCTACACTCCCACTGTTTATCATCGGCGCGATCTGGGAGGCGTTCTCGCTCCGCTACCTGGTTCCTCTGCTAACCCAATGGTTGTTGTAGCGCTAAACAAACCAAATCATGATGGTTTCTTGAATCGATTGTCAACTCTACAATTTTCAATTTTAAGATGGTGAATCAAATGATTAAGCACAAAGATTTCGCGCCTCGAATTACTGAACGAGGACCCTTCGGCGGCCCTTCCGGGTATGAATCTTTTTCGGAGGTTATGAGTGCTGTAAATCAGTGGATCGAAAGTACAACGATACAGGTAATCAATGTTGAAACGGTTGTTTTACCTGATCGCATTGAAGGCACCGGTGATGGTGACTACGGAGTGAAGACCAGTCATGCTTTCTACCCAGTGATGATCAGTCAGGGTCTTGCAATCAATTGCTTTCAATGTGTGCGTGTTTGGTACCGAGAATAAGCTTCACCAGAGAAGAAATAATGAAACGATCTACCTTATTTACTTTCCTGTATCTGGCGCTGGGAGTCTGTCTGACAGCGATCGCATTTGGATACTCAAACCTGCCTTCGGGTCTTCAAACCAGCTTGTTCGTCAGTGCAGGAATATCCTACATCGTTTGTATTTTCAATCCATCTTGGCGGGAGAGGACAATCCGCTTCTATCGCCGCCGCAATTCATCGGTCATCTTATCCTCGTTGGTGATTGGATTCACTATTATTGGGATAATTTGGCAGGTTCAAAGTCAGAACTGGGCGATGGAAGCTATTTTAGGAGCGTTTTCGCAGCTAATCGTTGTTTTACTGTTTGCTGAAAACATTGTGATTATAAGGCAAGTAAATTCTGAAGATTAGGGTCTAAATCGGATGATGCCGAAACAAACTCGTTTCAGCAACGCGAGTTCGTACGGGCAAGCCACCGCAGGCAACACAGGCGATGAATTCTTAGATCGACACTTCAATGAGGTTCTGGCATCGTCTCGACCTCGAAGTGCAAGGTTCTGGGTGACTCGTTGGAGACGAAGATACAGATGGTTTCAGCCGGTGGTGTTGCAGAACTTAGTTGATTTAGGTGTTTTGCAACGACAGGAGCAACGCATTCTTGGACTGTTCCCAACGCAGCGATATTTTCTAACCGATGAATCCATGCAACGCGAAATTGTCCAGCAAGTTCGTGCAGCCGTATTAAAAGGGATTGGACTGGATTCTCGGATGGCAGCATTGATTAGTTTGATGCAAGCCTCTCATCTGACCGATGCGGTGTTCAGACCTGAAGAGCGATCTCGAATTAGCGAGATCGTAGAAGGGGAGTTGGTCGGCAAAACAGTTTCAAAGGCAATTTTCACCATTCAAGCAACCACGCTTTTGGGCGCAGTCAATGTCAGATGAAATTGTTAGATCGCAGCCAATAGGGTGGGCACTGCCGACAAAATCTTACTGGACAATCGCTAGTGATTGATGGTGGATACATAGCGAACTGAAAACCATCAAGCTAGTCGTTTTTGGACAATTGCAACTCGTCGAATATTTGTTTCAAAAAACTTCTGCTATGTAGAGCAGAAGAATGCTCAAAATCTAATTAGGAGATTCAAATGATCCTAGTAACTGGCGCAACCGGAAATAACGGGCTGGAGATACTCAAACGTCTCGCCTCGCAAAACGTTCAAGCTCGCGCGATGGTGCGCGATCGCAATCGAGCCAAGGCAATTACAGATCTGGGCTTCGAAATGGTCGAGGCTGATTTCGATCGTCCTGAAACACTGCCCTCTGCCCTGGCAGGGGTTGATCGAGCCTTTCTTGTTACCAACTCGACAGAACACGCCGAAACACAACAACTGGCGTTTGTCGAAGCAGCGAAACAAAGCGGCGTCAAGCACATCGTTAAACTGTCGCAGTTCGCTGCCAACGCTGACTCACCCGTGCGTTTTTTGCGCTACCATGCGGCTGTCGAATCGGCGATCCGAGCAACCCAGATGGCGTATACGTTTCTGCGCCCCAATCTGTTTATGCAGGGCTTGTTAAACTTCCGATCGTTGATCGTCGAGCAAAACACCTTTTACGCTGCGATCGGTGATGCGAAGGTGAGCGTCGTAGATGTCCGTGACATTGCTGACGCTGCTGTAGCGGCTCTGACCGAAGCTGGGCATGAAGGAAAAATTTACGATCTCACGGGTCCGCAGGCGCTAACACATACCGAGATGGCAGAATATCTCTCTGCTGCCCTGAAGCGTCAAATTGCGTTTGTCGATATCCCACCCGAACAGATGCGGGAGGCCATGGTTGGCTTTGGGATGCCAGCTTGGCAAGCCGATGGACTGATTGAAGATTACGCCCACTATCGACGCAATGAGGCAGCAGCGATCGCTTCAGGGATAGAGGATGCGACTGGCCAAGCACCGCGTCAGTTTGAGGACTTTGCTCGCGATTATGCAGCGGTATTTAGCTGACTTCCAAAATTGAACGATCAACAAGTTTAGCTTTGACTTCTCTCCCCACTAGAAGCGGAGAGATTCTTTAAGAGGATGTCTGAAGGTGGGGTGGTGAACCCACACCCTCATCTGCTTTGGCTGAGTCAATGCTGACTCCAGTATTGGAAACACAGCGTTTGCACCGAAACGCTCGATGACGCGTTGGCGAAGCCTCTCGGAACGAGAATCGCCGCCAAAGATGGCCGCATCGCGCAGTTCAACGCTCAGGGCATCTTCCGGCGTTGCTCAGTGGCGGGATGAATGAGATTGCTCAGAAACGACTTTTCCGCTATCAAAGATCTCAACGTCTCATCAAAGCGAGGAATCCCGATGCAATGTCCTGAATGCGGTCAT
>Ga0008836_100313_pt1 | contig 36315 bp, 34 predicted proteins | sample HotLakConsUCCR28_FD_62214 | JGI IMG/M metagenome (GOLD analysis project Ga0008836, IMG submission 62214) | Hypersaline microbial mat communities from Hot Lake, Washington, USA - Hot Lake Consortium UCC-R28 (Hybrid Assembly) ... | reverse complement strand
CATGGTTGGTTTGCAACTCCATGGAATACCAGAATGGGCAGCCCCTGCTGGGGCGCGCCCCAGCAGGGGCTCATGGCCCCCAACTCGAGCGAATTTCCAGACGTCAGGTTACAGTACCTGTTGCGCCAGCGGAATATCCTCCAGCTGCGTGATCGCATCTGCGGCGGCATCGTCGAGATCATCGACGAAATCGCCATCTGCCCAGTGCTGCAGCATGGCGTATTGCAGCTTGGGAAACTGGAACCATTGTAAGGGGCTGCCATCGAAATTGATGCCGTCGCCGAGCATCATCGGGATCCGCAAATGCTGATCCTTGAAGGCATCCGGGCCATCGGCATGGGGATCGCGGAACTTCGCGAAGACGGCCTGGCGCAGCGCCGCCGCACCAGGCCCCGGATCGGCCAGGCGGGCGATATAGGCGGGATCGGAGAAGTCGCCGATATCGAGCCAGCCCTGACGCAGGAAGGATGCCGCGCTGACCCATTCCATCAACGCGAGACGGCGGAATACCGGGTAGATGTGCTTGCGGAACGACAGCGGCAGCGCCGGCTTCTCGCTCCAGCCCTCCCGCACGTTCATGTCCTCGATCACGTCGTAGAGCGTCGTGATCGGCGGGATTTCCGGCGCGAAATTCGGGCCGACACAGGCGATCCAGCCGTGATCGGCCTCGAGTTCGCGCCCGTCAGGCAGCTTCACCCGTGCCCTGACCGGCCCGTCGCACCAGTCGTCGTGCCAGCCGTCATTATCGGCGAAACTGGTGATTGCGGCACCGACGGGGCTGTGCGAGACGCCGTCCGGCGGGAACACCATCAGACGCCCCGCCTCATCGGTACGCAGCTGACCGAGACCGACGCGCACTTCGTCATAGAAGCGCCCGCCCATGGCATATTGCGGGTCGTCGCCCTGCGCATTCACGTCTGCGCCGGCGATCTGCGTCGCGCCGCCATCGATGACGAGCATGTGTTCGCGCGCGGCATCATCGACGAAGAACTGGTTGCGCAGTTGCCCGGGCAGGCCAGGGGCCAGATCACCATTGTCGAGCGGGTTGTTGAAGCCGTACCAGGCGGCCTTGGTATTGGCGACATGCACGTCCCAGGCGATCTCGGCGTCATCCGCCGTGACCTCCCCGATGACGCGATCCTGATCGTCGAAGGCGTAGAGACGGAAACGCTGGACCTGCTTCTTGATGAGCTGGTCGCCATCCTTGAAGCCGCCCTCCGGGCGCGGCGGCAGACCCGGCACTTCCGGCGCGAGGAACCACAACGCGCTGCCACCGACACGCGAGATGCCCAGAGCCGGATACACAGAGACACGGGCGATTTCCGCCCCCTCCGGCGCCGCCTCGACAGCCCCGACCGCAATCGCGGCCTTGGGCAGAAGCGGCATCCCCAACGCCAGCGCACCAATGCCGGCGCCCGCCAGAAAATCCCTGCGTCGCATGCCCTGATCGCGCGTCGCGTCGGTACGCTTGTTTCGCGAATTCATGATGTCGCCCCCTGCCCGATCGAACCTGTTGCCCGTTACCGCGTCAGCTAAAAAGCCCGAGACCGGCTGATCTCGTTGCCAGTCGCAGCGCTCCCCTCCATAACGCGATTCGCGTTAACAGAAACAACCCAGGCTTGATTCAATGCCGTTTAATGCGTGCGATCAGATCCGACACCATCCTACCGGGACCGCGTGAATACGATCAGCTTCGCGCGAAGGGGCATCCGCCGGGACAGGCATGTCCGGTGGCGGCGTGGAGATCGCAGGAGCGGGCGCCGGTCGGGCAATAGCTGGGCGGAAGAGGGCGGGCACTGATATGGGCACGTCCGTCGTGCAAGATGGCGAGCGCATGCGCGGTGAGCCAGGTCTCGTCCTCGCTGCACCAGCGCGCCCCGGAGGGATGCCAGGCGAAGGCGTTGCCGAAATGATCATCGATCCCGGCAACGAGATCATGCAGAAAACCGAGCAGATGATACGCATCCGGCGTCGGCAGGAGGGTCAGGAGCATGGAGCGGGCGCGATCCGCAGGCTCGAAATCACCGCTCATGCGCGCGCCGGCCAGCAGACGGCACAGGTTGAGCAGATCATCGACGGAAAGATGCAAACGGACCCTGTCCGTCGCCACCGGAGGGAAGACATGCGCGCTCATTCTGTCGGCCCCGATAAAATGTGAAGACTGGATTCAGTGCTGTGGCTCAAAAACACTCCAAACGGAATTTATCAAAGTATTGATTTATGTCAATACTCTACTTCAGAAATCAATACTCCAGTTTTTAATTATTCTACTCAAAAAACGGTCGATAAGAGCCTCTGGTAACGCATGTCCAGAACAGGAGCCGTTCTATTTGCCCGCTGAAGCATGGACACCTCGATTTACCCCTCCATCCGAGCCATGAAGGGATTTCAGCCAGCCTGAGCGACGGCAGGAACGTGAGTTCGCGTTAATTCTCTCGCCGCCTGGGGGGCGATTTCACGCGACGCGGCGGTTCGCGCCGCCGGCTTCGGTGTCATGCCGATGCTTTTCTGCCCTCGTGCCAGACATAGCGGCGGAGATTGCAGGCGAGATTGGCCATGCCGATCTTCACCCTGGCGCGTCCGATGCCGATGGTGCGCACGAACAGGCCCATCCTCGCCTTCTGATGGGCGAAGACGTGTTCCACGAAAGCACGAATCTTCGAGCGGCGCCCGTTGGCCCGAGAGGTCGCCTCGCTCATTGGCCGGCCCTTCGGCTTCTTGTGGTGAATATCCGAGACATAGCCGTTGCGGTCGAGCCAGACCTCATTCTTCCTCGACCGGTATGCGCTGTCAGCCCACACTTTCGAGCCGGTATTGCCCCGGTCGGGAACATTGCCGAGTTGCGCCCCGTCATAGGCGGCAGCGCTCGTCACGCTCCAGCCGCGGATGAAGCCGTGCCGACGGTCGATGGCCGCATGGTTTTTATAGCCGAAGGCCGGGACGGCAATGTCGCGCAGCGTCGTCTTCCCGCCCTGATCAGGCTTTGCCTTCGAGAACTTGACCGTCCAGCGGGCGTCGCGATCCTTCTGACGCCGCTTCGCCGGCTTGTCCCGCCATGCCTGCGGAACCTCGCCGCGTTTGATGGCCGCCTTCTCGCCATCGGTGTTGCGCTGTTTCGGTGCGGCCACGACGATTGAATCAGAAAGAAGCCGATTCGGGGAGGTTTTTAGAGACGTCCAGTCGCTGATATTTCATTTCCGGCGGCGAGGCCATTTGCGACAGAACGGCTCATGTCCTCAATGTATGTCATGATACTGTCATGCCGGGCGCAGAAACACGGCGGCGACAAACCAGGCACATGGTCACGTGACCGTAGGTACAATTTGTCTGCGAACGGAAGGTTGGGGGCCTTATGCGGGATCGTGCGAGGGCGGGAAACGGACCGGATGGGGGACGCTCAGGCGAGGTTTTCAAGGCCTTCCTCAAGCTCGGGCTGACCGCCTTCGGCGGGCCGGTGGCGCATCTCGGCTATTTCCGGGACGAGTTTGTCCAGCGCCGGAAATGGCTCGACGAGAAGGCTTATGCCGAGCTCGTGGCCCTGTGCCAGTTTCTGCCCGGCCCCGCCTCGAGCCAGGTCGGATTCGCACTCGGCCTGCTGCGGGCGGGCCCGCTCGGGGCCCTTGCGGCCTTCATCGCCTTTACCCTGCCCTCCGCCCTGCTGATGCTCGCCTTCGCTCATGGCGCCGCATCGTTCGGCGGACCGATCGGAACAGGAGTCATCACCGGATTGAAGATCGTGGCTGTCGCCATCGTGGCCCATGCCGTCCGCGGCATGGCGGGGACGCTGTGTCCGGACCGCCCCCGGGCAGGGATTGGGCTCGCCGCGCTGCTCGTCGTCCTGGCGCCGACCGGTTCCGCCGGACAGATCGGCGCCATCGTGGCGGGAGCCGTGGCGGGGTATCTCGTCCTGGACAAGAGCCAGGAGCGGATCTCGGGACAGGCCCGGTTCGGCGTGTCCCGGGCAACCGGCATTGCGGCTTTGGCGATCTGTGCGATCCTCCTGGCCGGATTGCCGCTGGTGGCAGCCACCGCGTCAATCCAGGGTTTGGCGCTGTTCGATGCCTTTTATCGCGCGGGCGCCCTCGTCTTCGGTGGCGGACACGTGGTGCTGCCGTTGCTCGAAGCGGAAACCGTACCCACCGGCTGGACCTCCTCTGACACTTTCCTTGCCGGCTATGGCGCAGCCCAGGCCCTGCCGGGGCCGCTCTTCACCTTCGCGGCCTATCTCGGCGCGGTCGTCGATCCCGGACCGAACGGGATCGTCGGCGCCATGCTCGCGCTTTCCGCAATTTTCCTGCCCGGCTTCCTGCTGCTGGTCGGCATCATTCCCTTCTGGGACGGGCTGCGTCGGCGACCCGATGCGCAAGCGGCAATCGGCGGGGCGAATGCCGCTGTCGTCGGAATTCTGGCCGGCGCGCTTTACGACCCGGTCTTTACCAGCGCCGTGGTCGGGCCTGCATCGTTCGGCGTCGCGGCTGTATGCTTCCTTCTGCTTGAGGTGTGGAAGTTGCCGCCATGGACCGTGGTCATCGTCGCGGCAGCGGGCGGCATTCTGCTCACCGCCATCTGAACCCGGACACCCCCTGACTCAACTCAGCCAGACCGGAATGATCGAAAGCGCCAGCAAGGCGGCCATCACGAGATTGAAACGGCGCAGATTGAGGGGTGAAGCGATGAAGTGCCGCATCCCCTGCCCGGCCCCGGCCCAGGCAAGATTGGCCGGCATCCCGACCGCGATCGCCAGCAAGACCAGCAGGGCGAGAGCGTCGAGACCGGATCCCGAGGGCAAGTACAGCGAGACCGCCGTGATGCAGATCAGCCAGGCCTTGGGATTGACGTACTGGAAGGCGGCGCCGGTCCAGAAACCCATCAGCGGGCGCGCCTCGTCGCCGCGCACCGCCCGCGCCGTAACCAGCCTCCAGGCCAGCCAAAGGAAGTACGCGGTCCCCAGAATCTTGAGTGCGATCTGTGCCTCGGGGACGCGCAGAAAAAGCTGACCGAGTCCGGCGCCGACAAGCCCGAGCAGCGTCGCGAAACCGAGACTGATACCGAAGACGAATGGCAGCGTTTGCCGGAAACCGGCGCGTATCCCCGATGCGAGCAACAGGAAGTTGTTCGGCCCGGGCGTCGCCGCCCCAACGAAAGCAAAGACGATATATGCGGCGATGATCTCGACAGACATAATGTAATACTACACTTTAATGACTTGAGGTGATTTCCATGCATGGTAATGAGACATTTTTCAAGTTGTCATTGATGTCTTCACATCATTTTTGACGTTCCTCGCATGGAGAGCGTGATATGCTCGGCGAAGAGATCCGGGCGGCCATCCGTGACGCCGTGCTTTCCTGGTTCACCACCGTGTCTTCCGGCGGCGAACCGAATGTCAGCCCCAAGCAAATCTCCGCGTCCTACGGCGAGGATGGCCCCGTCATTGCCGACTTCGCGACCCCGGTCGCGGTGCGCAACGTACGAGCCGGCTAGACGCTCTGCGTCAGCTTCATCGCCATTTCCCTCCAGAAAGGCTGGAAACTTTAAGATACCGGGCGCGTTATTGCCGGATATGGAACGGACTTTGCGGCATACGTTCAGGAGCTTGCCGCGATCGCGGGGCCGCATTGTCCGATCCGCAGCGTCATCGCGATGCGCATCAGCCGGCACAGACATCATCGCGCCGAGCCGTCGCTTCCGCCCGGATATCTCGGAGAAGAAACGCATCAGGTCCGCGATGCATGCCTATGGCGTTCGTGTCCGCGACAACGCACCTCTCGACATCCCTTGACGCAAGACACAATATCATTGATTGTATCGAAACACTCGCTGACGATCTTCCAACACTCCCGGTATCAGCGCCATGAAACTCTCCTCCCCCTGGACCCCCCGTCTCGCGCCGCCGCCCGGTCTGGCGCATGAACGCCTCACGGCTGCGCTGGCCGAAGACATTCTCGCCGGGGCGATCCCGGTCGGCGCGCGGCTACCCGCACATCGCGATCTGGCGCAGCGCCTCGGCATCAGCCTGGGCACCGTCACGCGCGCCTACGAGATGCTGCAGCGGCGTGGGTTGGCGCGCTCCGAGAAGGGGCGCGGCATGTTCGTCAATCAATCGGGCGCCGTCGAGACGCGGCGAATCGATCTGAGCGTCAACCTGCCTCCGCCCGTTCTGACCGCACCGATGCTCAAGGCACTGATCGGTCGGGTGGCCTCGCATGTCGATGCGGAGCACTTCACCTCCTATGCGCCTCCCGCCGGCATGCCGGCGCATCGCACACTGCTGGCGCGCAAGCTGGCCGACGAGCGCGGGCTGGCATTCGATCCCGGTCGCCTGCTGACGACATCGGGGGCCCAGCACGCGATCTTCATTGCTCTCGCCGCCGCCCCGCCGGGGGCCGTCGCCATCGAGGAGGTCACCTATCCCGGCGCGCTGCGTGCCGCACGCATGCTGGACCGGCGGCTCGTCCCCATCCCGATGGACGAGCAGGGCATCATTCCCGACGCGCTTCGGGCGGCTCTGGCACAGCCCGATCCGCCTCGTGTGCTCTATGTGATGCCATCCATGCAGAATCCCACCGGCGCCCTCATGGAGGAAACGCGTCGTCGGGAAATCGTGACACTGGCCAGACAAAGCGACCTGACCCTGATCGAGGACGATGTCTATGCCGTTTTTGCACCGGCGCATCTGCCGGCTCTGGCACAACTCGCGCCCGAGCGTACGCTGTATGTGGGAAGCCTCTCGAAGAGCCTCGCACCGGGTCTGCGTGTGGGCTCCCTGTTCGTGCCGGCACGCTTCATGGAGGCCTGCAATCACTGGCTTCAGGCCACACGCTCCATGGCGGACCCGCTCACCGGCCTGATCATGGAGCAGGGCCTGAGTGAATCGCTGGACAATTCCGTCGCAACATCAATCCGCGCGGAAGCGCAGCGGCGTTGCCGGCTGGCGCGCGAGAAACTGGGTCACTGCCTTGCGCGGCAGAAGATCGACGGGCTGCATGTCTGGCTGCCGCTACCGACCGCGCGTGCGCGCGACATCGTCCTCGCGGCAGCACGCCGCGATATCGTTCTCGCCCCGCCGGAGGCCTTCATGGCTGATCGCGACACCCTTCAGGCCGGGTTGCGGCTGTGTCTGGGCAATGTCGATTATGACCAGCTCGAACAGGCGCTTGACGTTATCGCAAGCCTCGTTACCGAAACAGGTAATGCCGATCTCGGGTTGTTTCCAGCCGTGTGAGATCGCATCCGGAACGCGCTCGGGCTTCACACGTTCATTTCGTGCGCCAGCACGCCAGGAGGCGGAAACCGGTATGCCCTTGCGCCGGAATCGAGCTAGCTTGCGCGAAAATCGATCCGAAGGCGAACGAGACCCATGATCAGAGTACGCGAAGTGGCGAAACAGTTGATGGTCGATACGCGGCTTTTTCTGCGCATGCTCGCCGATGCCCGCACCCCGGCTGCCGCAAAACTGGTCGCGCTCGCAGCGATCCTCTACGTCATCCTGCCCCTCGACCTGATCCCCGATTATGTCCCGATCTACGGCCTCGTGGATGACATCATCGTCGTTGCCATCGCCGTCGTCGCAATCTGGCGGCTGATCCCGCAGGCGGTGATGGAGCAGTTTCGACCACCGCCTCCGGCAAACGACAATGGCGCCGCGCCACGGCGCGGCTCCACCACCGCGCTGCTCGTCGTACTGGTCACCATCCTCGTCCTGACGGCGGTGGCGTGGTGGGGTTACGCTTTCGTCGCCTCGCCCGGGGAGATCAGTGCTTCGGGCGGATAATCGACGCCGGTGAAATAAAGCCCATGCGCGGGCGCGACCGGGCCGCAGGCGCGCCGGTCGCAGGCATGCAGGGCATCGGCGACATCCTGCACGCTCCAGCGCCCGATCCCCGCCTGGGCGAGTGTGCCCACCATCGAGCGCACCTGGTGATGCAGGAAGGAGCGTGAGGCGGCACGGATATGGATTTCGTCGTCCTCACGGGTTACATCGAGCCGCTCCAGCGTCTTCCACGGGGTTCGACCCTGGCACTGGGTGGCGCGGAATGTGGTGAAATCGAAATGCCCGACGAGGCTTTGGGCCGCCTCGTGCATCACATCCGCATCGATGCGCTGGCGCACGTGCCAGACCCGCCCGCGATCGACGGAGGCCGGCGCCGGACGATTGAGGATGCGGTAGAGATAATGCCGGCGCACGGCGCTGAGCCGGGCATGGAAGGCCGGGGTCACTTCGCGCACCTCGCGCACTACCACCGGGTGATCGCGCATCTGCGCATTGGTCGCATCACGGATCTTGTCGATGCGCATCGGCCTGTCGAGATCGACATGCACCACCTGATGCAGCGCATGCACCCCCGAATCCGTGCGCCCGGCGCAATGCAGCCGCACGTCGCGCCCGGCGAAGACCGCGATCGCCTCCTCGACGAGTTGCTGCACGGCGAGCCCGTTCTCCTGCCTCTGCCAGCCGTTGAAGGGGGCGCCGTCATATTCGACGACGATCATGTAGCGATGGGCGGCCTGTTCCACGGCCCGGCTCAGCCCTGGACGAGCAGCGCGCCCGGCTCCAGCCGCGCCCCGCGCAGCATCTCGGCAGCCGGCATGGCCGATTTTCCGGAGCGCTGCACCTGCAAAAGCCGCACGGTTCCCTCAGCGCAGGCGACAAGGCCCTCGTCGTCGAGGAGCGTGCCCGGTGCGGCCTGCGATCCTGTCTCGCTCTCGACGCGCGTGCGCAGAATCTTCACGCGCTCGGAGCCTTTTCCGCAATCGGCCATGAAGAAGGCGCCGGGAAAGGGCGAGAGGCCGCGCACCTGGTCATGAATGCGCCGGGCCGGCATGGTCCAGGTGATCTCGGCATCACCATTGGTGATCTTGGCCGCATAGCTCACGCCCTCTTCCGGCTGCGGCTTGAAATCAAGCGCATCGCGCGAGAGTGCAGCGAGCGCGCGCACCATCAGATCGGCACCAAGGATCATCAGCCGGTCATGCAATTCACCCGCCGTCATGTCCGGCTCGATCGGGACATGCTCGACCATGCCGACGGGGCCGGTATCGAGCCCGGCCTCCATCTTCATCACCGCGACGCCGGTCTCGGCATCGCCCGCCATCACCGCGCGCTGGATCGGCGCTGCACCGCGCCAGCGTGGCAAATCGGAGGCGTGCAGGTTGAGACAACCGAGCGGGGGGATGTCGAGAACCGCCTGCGGCAGGATCATGCCGTAGGCGACCACGACGAAGGCATCCGCCTCATGCGAGGCCAGCGTCTCCTGCACTTCCGGATCACGCAGGCTCTTCGGCGTGAAGACGGGGATGCCGAATCCCTCGGCCATGGCATGGACCGGTGATTGACGCGTCGCCATGCCCCGCCCGCCGGGCGCCGGCGCACGGGTATAACAGGCGACGACATCATGGCCCTGCCCGATGATCTCGGAGAGCGTGGGCACCGCGAATTCCGGCGTGCCCATGAAGACGATGCGCAGGCTCATGGTGCGGACCTCGCTTTTGGAATGCGTTTTGCGATCTCGCGGGACCGCGGCTTCAGGCCGTGGCTTCGCGCTTGGCCGCCTTGGTGAATTTCCTGATCACCCGGTCGCGTTTCAGCTTCGAGAGGTAATCGATGAAGAGCTTGCCGTCGAGATGATCGATTTCGTGCTGGATGCAGGTCGCCCTCAGGCCGTCGGCCTCCTCCTCGCGCGGATCGCCATCGAGCGTGAGGTAGCGGAAGCGGATGCGTGCGGGGCGCTCGACTTCCTCGGTGTAATCCGGGATCGAGAGGCAGCCCTCCTCGTAGGTGCTCAGCTCATCCGAGCGCCAGATGATCTCGGGATTGATGAAGACCTCCGGATGGGGCTCCGTCTCCGGCTCGCCCTCCTCGTCGAACTTCCCCGGGATCTCCTTTTCGAGATCGCAGACCACGACGCGCTTCATCACGCCGATCTGGATCGCCGCGAGGCCAATGCCGCGCGCCGCATACATCGAATCGAGCATGTCGCGCGCCAGATCACGGATCTCGTCCGTGATGGCGATGACGGGCTCGCAAACCTGCCTCAGGCGGGTATCGGGCAATATGACGATGGCTTTGCGCGACATGATGGAGGGCAGATAAGCCGTGCGGCGTAGAAGGTCAACGGCTGTCGCACGTAGACGCGGACCCGATATGACGAGAAACGGAGCGGGAGCGAGAGCAGGCTGTCGTCGCGAGCCGTCATTGAGCCAGCGGAACGCTTTTTGATTTTACTTATGAATGAATGCAATTTTAAGTTATATTTCTGATTCTCAATCACCACGAGGCCTGTATGGCTATCCGATTTCACCCACGAGCAGGGCAAGTGTTGGTCTGTGACTTCTTTGGATTCAAGGAACCGGAAATGGTCAAGCCGCGTCCGGTCATTGTGGTTTCCCCGAGGCTGCCCCATCGGAATGGTATAGTGGCGATTGTACCTATCAGCTTGACGGAGCCGAGGCACAGCCTCCCATATTGTTTCCGCTTGTCCAAAAACTATCGACCGGATGAAGCGGACGACCTACCGTCTTGGGCGAAGGCAGACATGATCATGAATCTCGGCCTCCATCGACTGAACGGTTTCAAGGTTGGGCGTCGTCAATGGGAGTACCCGCAGCTCACACCGGAAGACCTGGCCGGCGTGCGGCATGCCTTGTTGTGCGGGTTGGGGCTTCATCATGAGGCGTAAACTGACCATTGCAAATCCTTGCCAAATGCAGGTGTTTGACCTATGATCATTTCGTTCCCGGTCGTCGGGCATTAAGACCCAGTTCGCTGGGCAGGCTGCTCACCGAGCGATGACAAGCTCCGGGTAGCCTAGATATTGTCACCCGTCCCAAAGCCCGCCCCTTACGGCGGGCTTTGTGCTTTCGGCCCGGATCCGCTCTCGGATGCGCTTGCAATCCTTCCCGAAAGGCTGTATCGCCCCCACAACGTTGTCTCCGGCTGGGGGCTGAACGGATGGTGTGCTTGTGCGCACGGGGCTCTCGCGGCCCGGCATCCCGTGTCTCCGCCTTCGATCAACCGCTCGGGCCTTGGCAGGCTCGAAGGGCTTGGCGCCGGGTCACGTTCGTGGAAACGATTATTGAAAGGCCGGAAATGCCTCTTTACGAGCACGTCTTCCTGGCGCGACAGGACATCACGTCGCAGCAGGTCGATACCCTTGTCGAAAACTTCAAGGGCATCATCGAGAACAATGGCGGCAAGGTCGAGAAGGTCGAGGGCTGGGGCCTGAAGACTCTCGCCTACCGCATCAAGAAGAACCGCAAGGCGCACTTCACCCTGCTCAATCTCGACGCACCGCCGGCAGCGGTGAAGGAGATGGAGCGGCAGATGGGCATCAACGAGGATGTCCTGCGCTTCATGACCATCAAGGTCGAAGCGCTCGATCCCGAGCCCTCCGCCATGGTGCAGAAGCGTGACCGCGACGATCGTCGCGACCGCCCTGATCGTGGCGACCGTCCTGACCGCGGCGATCGTGGTGACCGTCCTGATCGCGGCGAGCGTCGTCGCCCCGAAGAAACCAGCCGGGAGGGTTGATCCATGGCACTCGGTAATGCTGCTGGCGCTCGTCGCCCCTTCTTCCGCCGTCGCAAGACCTGCCCGTTCTCCGGCGCCAACGCTCCGGCGATCGACTACAAGGATGTGAAGCTGCTCTCGCGCTACATCTCGGAGCGCGGCAAGATCGTGCCCTCGCGCATCACGGCGGTCTCTGCCAAGAAGCAGCGCGAGCTGTCCAAGGCGATCAAGCGCGCGCGTCTGCTCGGGCTCCTGCCCTTCGTGATCAAGTAAGATCGACTGATTGGAAGACCATGGCGGACCGTCTCCGGACGGCCCGCCTTTTCAGGCCCCGGGCTCCGTCGAGCCGAAGGGCAAGTTGGGGCGCGTTTCACGCCTCTAACCACGCACAGGCGCGGGACAGCGGATCATGACCTTCATCGCACCAGGCGTTCTGGCCGGGCTGGCTTCGGCGATACTGATCTCGGTGATCGGTTTCGGTACCGGGCTCGCCGTGATGCTGTACCTGCTCGCGCCCATCCCCGTCATCATCGTCACCCTTGCCTTCGACCACCGCTCCGGCCTCGTCGCCGGCGTGATCGGTGCGGTAGCGGTTGCCGTTCTTCAGGGCGGTCTCGTCAGCGGGCTCGGCTATCTGATCACGACGGCACTTCCCGCGTGGTGGCTGGCTTATCTCGCGCTGCTGGGTCGTCCCGGTTCGAGTGGCGATACCGAATGGTACCCGCTGGGTCGCCTTCTGGCGTGGATTGCGGGCACGGGTGCCTTGATCTTCCTCGGCTCCGTCATTCTCCCCGGCTTTGATTTCGAGTCCTATCGCGAAAACACGCGCCAGATGGCAGAGATGGTCTTGCGTGCCCAGACCGGCACGCCGGAATCCGCGCCTCTTCCGAATATTGGCGAGATTCCCGGCGAAGAGCTTGCCGCCCGCCTCGCCAGCGCGCTGCCCATCTTTGCCGGACAGGGTTTCACCCTCATCCTGACCTTCTACATGTGGATCGGCGCGAAGATCGTCTCCGCTTCGGGCCGCCTGCTGCGCCCGTGGCCGCAGATCTCGCGCACGATCATGCCGCGCGAAGCGCTCTACACGCTGTTCGCGACGAGCCTCGCGGCAATCTTTCTTGACGGGTTCACCGGCGTGTTCGCCACCACGCTGACCGGCGCCTTTCTGATGGCCTTCGCGCTGCAGGGGCTCGCCGCGGTTCACGAGATGAGCGAAGGCCGTTCGGGCCGTCCCTTCATCCTCATTCTCGCCTATCTGCTGATCCTGCTCAGCCAGGGACTCATCTTCCTGCCGCTGATCATGTTCGGCCTCACCGATACCGCGCTCGGCATCCGCGAGCGGATGCGCGCGAACAGACAGGGCCGCAATGGTGGCGGCCCGCCTCTCAACTGAAGCAACATTCGACAGGAGAAACGAAAATGGATGTCATCCTCTTGGAACGCGTTCCCAAGCTCGGCCAGATGGGCGAAGTGGTGAAGGTTCGCAATGGTTACGCCCGCAACTTCCTTCTGCCCCAGGGCAAGGCCCTGCGCGCCAGCAAGGCCAACCGCGATCATTTCGAAGCCCAGCGCGCTCAGCTTGAAGCCCGCAACCTCGAGCGCCGCAAGGAGGCCGAGGCCGTCGCCGAGAAGCTCGAAGGGCAGACCTTCGCCATCATCCGCCAGGCCGGCGAGACGGGCGTGCTCTACGGTTCAGTCGCGACCCGCGACATCGCGGAGGTCGTCACCGAGAACGGCTTCAGCGTGAGCCGCAACCAGATCGAGCTGAACCAGGCGATCAAGAATCTCGGTGTGCACGCGGTCAAGGTGCAGCTGCATCCGGAAGTCGAGATCACCATCAACATGAATGTTGCCCGCTCTCTCGAGGAAGCCGAGCGCCAGGCGCGTGGTGAGGATGTCACCGCCCGCGAGGTGTTCGATCTCGACGAGCTGGGCCTCGAAGTCGGCGCTGCCCTGGAAGAGGATGTCGAGGAAGCCCGTCCGCGCGGCGAGGCCGCCGATGAGAACGAGGGCGACGAGAACCAGCAGGGCTGATCCCGCGTCTGGACATCGTCAACATCCTGGAAAGGGCCGTGGCGCGCATCGCTCCGGCCCTTTCGATTCGCAGAGCAGAGGAACCTCAACCGCGCGGGTCGATGCGCGGGAACAGGATCAGGCCGGCGAGGAATCCGCCGATATGCGCCTGCCAGGCAATGCCGCCCTCGGTGATCCCGAGCGGCGCGGCGCCGACACCGAAGAGCAGGTTTAGCGCGAACCAGATCCCGAAGAACACCATGGTACGCTGGTTGCGTACCATCTCGGCCAGCGTCTCGCGCCGGCGCAGATGGGCGTGGGAATCGATCAGCCCGCCACCAAAAGACGAGCGCGCGAAAACAAACCAGGCCGCCGCCCCCATCATCCCCGATACCACCGCTGATGCACCGACCATCGGCGTGAAATCATGCAGATTCGTCACCCAGTGCGCACCGGCGCCGGCGATCGCGGTGACGACACACAGCGCAATGAAGCGCGCCTCGCCGAGGCGTCGAAGCACCGGGGTTCCGAAGGCCGCCAGCCACAGGGCGTTCAGAAGTACATGCGACCATGAGCCGTGCAGCAGGGCGTAAGTCAGTGGACCGAAAATACTGTTGGGGTGTTCAATCAGCCCCATGCGCACCATTGTCGCCGCACGCGGATCGACCGCCCCGTCCACGATCACTTGCTCAAGGATGCTCTCCTCCGCGCCGGGGAACATCCAGAGCGTCCAGGCACCGGGGACAAAGCCGTAGCCGAAGATCAGCCCGAGCTCCGTAGCCGGATCAAGAACCGATACCACGGCATGAATTCCGACGAGCGACACGACCATGATCAACATCAAGCGCGGCAGGTTGAACAAAGGCTCGCGCGGCGGCCGCGCAGGTGGCGGCGAGAAAGGTTCCTGGTGCATCAATCAAGACCGGATCAGCGGGAGGGACATGCGACAAGAAAAAGGGGGAGAGCGCCAGCCCTCCCCTTTGGATCAGATATTGCCCGTCAGGGCCGGTTTTTCAATCCACCGACCGCTTGTCCCGGCGGAAAGTTCCCGCCGCCGGTCGGATGTCCCCACCCCCCGTCCCGTCGAAGGGTCGTGCGCGCCACCGTGACAAAGCTGACTAACGCTACGGAAATCACATTAGCCGGACGCGGGCCGATTTCAACATCAACCGTTTGTTAACCTTAACAAAGAGTTTATGTCGCACAATCAATGCGTTCAGGCATGAAATTCGCTAACCATCTCGTCGAAGGCGCCGGGACGGTGGCGCTGTCACGTTTTCGTGATCAGCTGGTTCAGAAAGAAACGAGCCCGCCTTGACCGGCGGTGCAGCGAGGCAGGAATGAAACACGCCGCAACCCGGATGCTGTTTTCGTATTGGGATTCCCTGCGTGGCGAGCGCGCCGCGCCTGAGCGAGGCGAAGTCGAACCCGGCGCAATCCGGCATATTCTCGCCGATACGTTCATTCTCGAAATCGAGGAACAAGAGACCCGATTCCGGTTGGCTGGAACGCGGATCTGCTCACTTTTCGGACACGAATTGAGGGGCGCGGCCTTCTCCAGCCTCTGGGATCCCCAAACTCCGGAGGATTCGAAGCGTCAGATCGAGATCATCACCGACGAGACCGCCGGCATCGTATCCGGAATGGTGGGACACACCAACCGGGGAGATACGCTCGACATGGAGCTCATCCTGTTGCCGTTGCGCCACCGCGGACGCACGCGCTCTCGCATCCTCGGGGCCTTGTCCCCCGCAATGATTCCCCACTGGATCGGCTTCGACAGGCTCGCCCATATAAGCCTGGGCTCGATGCGCGTGATCTGGCCCGTCGGGCGTACGCAGACGCAGCAATTCGCCCGCGACGACGATCCCGTCGAACGGCGCCGGCGCTTCGTCGTGCATCAGGGCGGGCGCATCTGAGATGCGGCGATATGCAAAGTGTAATTTTTTTCGCGATTCGAAGTTGTGAAACTGCCGGCCTAAGCACCCGTTAACCGTCGTGACCTATCATCGTGCATGACGGCGTGGTGGCGTGAAGAGGCGCATTGATGGCTCCGGCGGAGGCAAAACGTTTCGAAAATCAGGGATTCCCGGCCCAGCGCATGGACCGGCGAAGGTTCGCGCGTGTCAAGGTCTCGCTTCTGGGCCGCTACATGCTGTCCAACCGCCAGGAATACCCGTGCCAGACAGTGGATTTTTCCCCCGGCGGCATCGCTCTTGTCGCGCCTGTCATCGGTGCGATCGGTGAGCGCGTGGTGTGCTATTTCGAGCATATCGGGCGGATCGAGGGCGAAATTGTCCGCCATACCGGCGACGGGTTCGCCATCACGATCAACGCGACACCCCGCAAGCGCGACAAGCTCGCTTCGCAGTTGACATGGCTCGCCAACCGTCACGATCTCGGCCTTCCCGAAGACCGCCGTCACGAGCGTATTGTTCCCGTTGTGAAGACTGTCGTGCTGACCCTTGATGAAGGCTTCCAGGTCAATGGCAAGCTGATCGACGTCTCGCTCTCGGGTGCCGGCATCGCTCTCGACGTGCGCCCGGCCATCGGCCTCGGCGTGATCGTCGGCAAGACACCGGCGCGGGTCGTTCGCCACTTCGCCGACGGCATAGCGGTTCAGTTCAACCTGCCGATTCCGCCGGAGCGTTTCGACGAGAACATCATTCTCTGATCATGACTGGCCCACAGATGGCGGCATAGCCGGTCAGATTTCTCCCGCAGCGAGCCGCCGGGCCAGCCCCTGCGCACCGTCACGGACATCACGCCAGGTGATGTCGAACCCCTCTTGCTCTCCGAAATACGGATCGGCGACGGCCTCGCCCGCGCGACCCGGCACATGATCCAGCAGCAGGCTGATGGCCGCACGCGCTCCCGGAGGGCAGGCTTTGCGCACGGTTTCGAGATTGGCGTGATCCATCACCACGATATGGCTGTAGCGCTCGAAATCCTCCGGGCAGATCCGGCGGGCGCGGAAATGGCCGATCTCGATGCCGTTGCGGCGCGCCACGGCCTGCGCCCGCAGATCGGGCGGATGGCCCACATGCCAGGAACCGGTTCCCGCCGAGTCGATTTCCGGCGCAATTTCATGATCATCAATGACGGAGCGGAATGCCGCCTCCGCCAGGGGCGAACGACAGATATTGCCCAGACAGACGAAGAGCACGGCATCCTTCTCATGCATCGCCATGATCACCCTCCCCTCGTATCCAGTCGCCCCTTACCGCCTGCACCAGTGCCAGGGCGGCGACGGCAGCCGTGTCCGCGCGCAGGATGCGCGGCCCCAGCGAAAGCCGAACCACCTTTTCGCGCGCCAGCAGCATCTGGCGCTCAGCCTCTTCGAAGCCGCCCTCCGGCCCGATGACGACGGCCAGCGGCCCCTCCGGCGCAGCCTTCAAAGCGGCGACCGGGTCGGTCAATGGCGCATCCTCGTCGCACATGACCAGAATAGTCTCCTGCGGCAGAGCCGCCAGAGCCTTCTCGATCGAAATCTCGGTTTCAATCTCCGGCAGGGCGAGGATGCCGCATTGTTCGACGGCCTCGATCGCATTGGCGCGCATTCGCTCGAGATTGACGCGATTGGCCTGCGTGCGGCGCGTGATCACCGGACGCATCCGCCCCGCCCCCATCTCGACCGCCTTCTGGACCATGTAGTCGAGGCGCGCGTGTTTCAATGGGGCGAACAGATATGTGAGCGTCGATGCCGGCGTCTGCTCGCGCATCTTGCGGATGGTCAGCAGCGAGCCGCTCTTTCGCCCCTCGACACTTATCCGTGCGAGCCACTCTCCGTCACGCCCGTTGAAGACGAGTACCTCGCCGCCCTCCCCGAGCCGCAGCACGTTGAGGAGGTAATTCGCCTGTGCGCGCTCCAGCGGGATGCGGACGCCCAGCGCCAGAGGTTGATCGAGAAACAGACGCTGCGCCTTGAAATCATAGGATGGCAAAAGCCCCTCCCCACCCTGCGGTTCCCCGCCATGCTTGCGCACGATCATGCCGCACCATGCAGAAAAACCGCCATAATTCCGTGTTCTGGCCTAACGTAGGACACCGTAACAGACATGACAGATGCCACAGCACCACCCTTGGCGATAGGTGCCTTGATCTGTTAAAGCAACATCTGCGGTGAGGACTTGCACCGCCCGAACGGGATCGATCGATCATGAAGCGTTTCACACTGCTCACTTTCGCCGCCATGGCGGCGGCGTTTGCTTTCGCCGGCGCCGAGGCCCAGGCCCAGGGCATGTCGTGCAATGATATCAATCCGATGCTTGAGGAGCGCGCCGGGATCGTCGAGCGCATCAATGCCCTCGGCAGCGAGGATGTCGATCCGCGCCAGGCTTGCCCGATCTTCCGCGAGCTCGATGCCAACAGCGAAAAGATCGCGGAGTTTCTTGAAGACAATCAGGCCTGGTGCCAGATTCCCGCGAACTTCGTCGATGGCTTCATGGAAGACAAGGAGCAGGTCTCCAGCCTGCGTGGCCAGGCCTGCCAGGCCGCAGCCGAGATCAACAGGCTGGAACGCGAGGCACGCGAGGGTCAGGGCCAGTTTGGCGGGCCAGGCCTGACAGGCCGCTTCCCGATGCCGCAAGGAGCGCTTTGAGAAGCGCTGTACCAGTCTATCCCGGGGGGCACCGTCTGTCGTGTTTCGTTCTCCTTTTGCCGACAAGGGCGTGCCTGATGCCGTGCGGGACCACTGGGTAGACCGCTTCGCCCCGCTCTTTGCACGGCCCTATCTCCGGCTGGCCCGGATCGAGCGCCCGATCGGCTGGTGGCTTCTGCTTCTCCCCTGCTGGTGGTCGAGTGCGCTCGCCGCGAATGCCTATGGCTTGCCCTATCCCGAATGGTCGCACCTGCTGCTGTTCCTCATCGGCGCCATTGCCATGCGCGGCGCCGGCTCGACATATAACGACATTGTCGATCGCGATCTCGATGCGCAGGTCGCGCGCACCCGCGACCGGCCGCTGCCTTCCGGGCGGGTCAGCCTGAAGGGTGCGCTCGTCTTCGTCTTGTTCCTGTGTCTGGTGGGGCTTGTGGTGCTGCTCCAGTTCAACAGCTTCACGATCATGCTGGGCTTCGCCTCACTCGGGATCGTCATGCTCTATCCTTTCGCCAAACGCTTCGTCTGGATGCCGCAGATCGTGCTCGGTCTGTGTTTCGCCTGGGGCGCGCTGATCGGCTGGGCGGCGATTTTCGGCTACCTCGCCTGGCCAGCGATCCTGCTCTATGCCGCCGCCATCTGCTGGACGATCGGCTATGACACGATCTACGCCATCCAGGATATCGAGGATGACGAGATCGTCGGGATCAAGTCGGCGGCGCGGTATTTCGCCGAACACGTGCGCGCCGCCGTGGCCGCGTTCTACCTTGCGGCATCGGGGCTCGTCTTCGCAGCGCTCACGGTGGCCGGCGTCGGCGTCGTGGCCTATCTCGGCGCAGCCCTGTTCGCCGGCCACCTCGCCTGGCAGGTCGTCACGATGGATCGCGACGACGGTGCCCGGGCACTGATGTTGTTTCGCTCCAATCGGGATGCGGGCCTGCTGCTCTTCGCAGGATTGGCCCTCTCCCCCTTGGTGCACTGACGAGCGCGAGATGGCTCACGGGGCGGTCGTGTCGAGGGTGTCGGTCGGCTCCGCCAGTTCGTAGAGCAATTGCGTCAGCGCATCCTTGTCCTGCGTCATCAGCGTTTGATTGTCGCGGATCGGCGCATCGGGTCCGGCCATGTGATCGGCGATGAAGGCTGCAATCGCCTCACGACGCTCCGGGCCGGCAGCATGCCATTGCTGCGACAGGAAATGATCCAGCGATTCCCGTCCGCCGGGCGGCACCACGATCCCGCCCGGCGGCAGCGGCTGGATGCCGAGAGCCGCTTCAAACCGCCCGTCCGGCGCCGCACGACGTCCCAGCATCATCGCCAGCCAGACCGGCGTCTCCACAGCGCGCTCCTGCCCGAAATCGTCAGCGAAACCGACCACGGCACGCCCGGAATCGTGCATCAGGGGAGTCTGCATATCGGGCTGCGAGCCGCGCAGGAAATAAAGCGATGTCGAGACACGCGCCAGTCCGGGAATTTCGACCAACCGTCCCAGCGTGATCTTCAGCCGTGTCTTGTCGCGAAAGCCGTGAAGGCTGTCAGGCGCAAGAAGCCCCATCGGATCCAGGACGCCGTGAATCGCGCGATTGAATGGAAGCTCCCCCTCTCCTCCGCTTGCGGCTGATACCAGCCAGTTGGCAATATCCTCCATGGGGAAATAATTGACATCGACAGTGGAGAAACCGGTATTGTCGGAGCCCGGTGGCGACGACATGCGCGCCCGCAATCCGGGACCCCATTCGGCTTCGACATTGCGCATGTCCAGATGTTCAAGAATCCCCTCCTCGCCAGCAAGGCGCCGCAGGATATCATCGGCCAGGGCCTGCTGTTGCGCCGGATCTGTCGAATACGGGACCTGGATGCGCAGATCGACGGGCGCGGATCCGATGGCGCGATTGATGATCGCGGGCATTTCCGGCGGCATGATCGTACCGTCCGGGATCACCAGCCCGGTCGAGAGTTCCTCACGGTATTCGGCGCTCGGAGTGCTGAAACCGAAGACTTCGAGACTTGGCAGGTAGGTCTCGAACATGGTCTTGTCGATGGGTAACGCCCCAGCCAGACGCAGATTGTTCGGGCTGGCATTCCCGTAGAGATCTGGCGGCGGTGCTTCGCCGGGTTGCAGCGCCAGTGGCTCGACATTCAGCGATAACCGGCCACGCACACGCACGAAACCCGGCTCGCTCGCATCCACCGCGAATCCGGGTTCGGGCCGGAAACGCATCGGCGCCTGCGGCCCCTCGATAAAGGCGCGCTCCGCCAGGTTCTCGAGGGTTGGCGTGCGCCATTGCATTGCCGAATTGATCGCAAAACCGTTGAAAACGAAGGCGCGGAAGAGTTGCGGCTCGTTCACCCCCTCGCCGACCCGCATGCCCACACCGATGACACGGCTTGCGATCCTGGCAATCTCGCGCTGGTTACCCTCGTCCATCGCCGTGAGCAAGCCTGGCAGCTCTTCGTCCAGCGCACGCAGGCTTTCCAGACCAAGCGCGACGGTGGAGCGGGTCACCGGCAGCACGCCGTCCGGCGTGGTCGCGGTGAGATTGATGCCGATACGGGCATCGACGCGCAGTTCATCAAGGATGAAATCGAGCATGCGCGCGAAACCGCTGCGGGTTCGCTCGACCACGGGCTCTGCCGGTGCATCAACCCCGGCATTCGGTCGCAACGGCCCCAGCTCTCCAGGCGAATCGGGCACGAGAGGGCCAGGCGCGGTCGGGTTGAAGGGGAATTTATCTTCATCTTCCCGGATTGGACGCGGATTGGCAAAGGGCTCCGACGGCTCACGCGAGAATGGGCGAACATTGCGCCCGTCGGGGTCCTGCCACACCGGATGACCTTCTGAATCCTGACCCATGAAGCGATAACCGCGATCGGGAAGCCCGTAATCTGTGGCGCGCGGCATGGCGTCATGCCCCGGCTCGCCGGGGCCAACCGGATCAGGAAATGGTCGCGCACCTTGCCCGATCAACAGCCTCCATGCCCGCTGGACATCCTCATGGAAAAACGCCATGTCCCCGGGTCTCTCGAAAACGAGGCCGTAGAGTCCCGCAGCCATGCCATCAAGCGCATCCTGCGGCAGGTCTTCGAGCCCTGTTTCCCAACTGTCGCGCCAGCGCGCGTTGACGAAATCGACGACTTCACGAGGCTCACGCGGAATGCGGATGGACTGATCCGGCAGCTGGCTGTCTTGCACGATCGGCAACGCGCCCGGACTGGCGGATGCTGTGGGTTGATCCGCAGGTGAATTGCGCGCCTCGCGCCAGGCCTGATAGCGCCCGTGAATGCCCGATTCGGCGAGGAGCATGTCGAGCCCGACACCATCCGGGATCCGCCCCTGTGCCTGCATCTCTGCAAAAAAGTTTTCCAGCGTGGCAAAATCCCGGGCAGGGAAAACGGCATGCGTTGTACCAGTTACGCCATGGGGCACACCATCACCGGTGACACGGGTGAGCAAGGGCACATACAGCCAGTGTGTCCCGGCACCGGGCTCAACGCCGCGATTATGCTCCAGAACCGATGCGATGGCGGGGGCCCGTCCGGTTTCAACACCGATTCGGGCCCCCCCGAATGTTGTGGGTTCGGCCACCTCGATTTCTGCGGCGCGCAGATCAAGCCCCGCTTGCTCGCGGGAAGCGAAACTATCGGAAACGCCGCCGGCATTGAGCGCTTGCTGCATCGTCATCCAGGGGGGGAGCAGTCCCTGCATCTCCAGCGATTGATAGAACCCCCGCACACGCTCCGGCGGGCCGACCCAGACCTCGGTTACAATCGCGGGCACTGGCTCGCCTGTCGCATCGGGTATCTGACGCACGACAGGTGTAGGTACGGCAATATACTGCGCTCCGGAGGAACCGGCATTGAATTCAGTTGCGGCATCTGCCGCTGCGGCCGGATCCGGGAACGCAAAGGTTCGCGCCCCGCCATAGGTAATGGGATTATCGCGTGCGACATTGAAAACGCGGGCCTGCGCAGCGGCGCTTCGTGCCCCGTCCCAGTCAACTCCGAGTTGACGCGCCGTGCCCGCAATATCGAAATCTGCCGGGATGCGCCCCTGTGCGCGCAGCTGTTCCTGCATCTCGACAAGTGCGAAAACATCGCCACGTACCAGCCCTGCTTCCAGCTCGCCACGGTCATTGATCATCGGAACCGGGACCACAAGATCACGCGGATCTCCGCCGGCATTATGGCGAAGGGCGATCTCCCCTGCATCTCTCCAACTGCCATAGCCCGACTGGACGCTGGCGCTCGTTTCCGGACTTTGCGCCTGGCTTGCCACCATCTGCTCAATCTGCCCGCGCAACGCACCGCCATGGGTGGCGACGCCGGTCGCCAAAGCCGCAATTCCGGGCCCGTCATTCGGCGCCAGAAGCAATTGCGAACCGGCTCCCGCGCCATGGGCCGGGTTTCCGGGCGGCGTCACCGCTCCGGCGGCAGGTCCACCGCCGGTTCCGGGTGGAAGTTGCGGATGCGAGACGACAACCGGGGCGTCAGAATCGAAATTTCGCAGCCGATTGAGCGCCGCACGCGCCGTGGCATTCCCGCTCTGCCGCTCCAGCCCCTCGATCATCGCAGCCCGCAGGCGAGGGTCGAACCCGGCAAAGTCCTGCGGTGAGAGGTCATCGACGAAGCGGGCGACGTCATCGATGTTCTGATCACTCAGATTGCGAAAGTTTCGCAGCACATGATTGTTCTGGGCAACGATTCGCACATTTCCGTTACGAAGTGCCAGGCTGAGTGCGTCCTGTCCGATGCTGTACGCCGAGTAGGCCGCACCTACGACCCGCATCGCATTCAACCCGAACTCGAATTCCGCGCTATCGACCGCAATCCCTCCCTGCTGCATCCAGGCGCGCGCCTGATCCATCACGGCCTGATTGAAATACCGGCTGTTTTCCCGTGCGGTGCCCTGAACGGCGGGATCGTTGAACATGCCCGCGGCCGGATCGATGGTGAAATAGGGTGCCACCCCGGCGAGGAAGGCGCTGGTATCGCCGATTACAGATGTCGTTGCCCCAGCGGCGCCTGCGAGAAAACCGTCTACACGGTTGTCGGCCAGCGGTCGCGCTTCCGGGCGGGTTTCGGCTGCAGCGCGTGCTTCGACTTCTTCTGCGATCTCGTTGAGGCGTGTCGCCAGCGGCGTGCCGCGCTGGTCGAACGGATTGGTGCCGAAGCCAAACAATCCGGGCCCGAGCGTATAACCGTAATCGCGGTCCATATCGACCGGGCGACCATCGTTGACCCAGACAAGCGCCGTTTCGCCAGAGGCATGCGAGCGGTAGTAGAGCCGGTAATCCCCATCTTCGTCCCGCATCTGGAAGACTTCTCCCCGATTACCGAACGGGCGCAAATCAAAGGCCTCATCGACGGGATGCGGTGACTGGGCCAGCTGTGTCGCATCGGGAATGACTTGTTTCTCGGCCTTGTGCGGACGCACATCGTCATCAGCACTATCAGCATCATGATTGATCGCCACGCGTTCGATGCGGGAATCATCATCAGATACCAACACCGTGGGTATTTCCGACGTATCTTTATCGGTCCGGGTGATCACGAACTTCGGATCCGGATCCGCTTTGTCAGACCGTGTCTTCGAACGACTGATATCGCCACTGGTCAAGGTATCTTGCCCACCCACGGCGATGCCCCTCGCACGCGAACCTGAATTTCGCGTCAGGCGAAACTCGTCCGAATTGAAATTATCAAAATTGAGTCCGGAATCGAATGTTCCACGCGTCGAGTCAAATCTCATCGCAATCTCCAAATATTATTAGCCAGTTAATTAATTACTTGTTTCTATAGGATATAATTGAAATAGCGAACCAGGATGACAGAGTGTTGACAGACGATCGCTTTATTCTGTTTCCTCCAAACTGAAAACCCGGCCTGGTCTGGCCAGGCCGGGTCTGTTCAAGAATGAGACGTGTGATGCGCGGCCAACTTCAAGGCTGCCCGGCACGCGCAGACGAGCGCGGCGTCGGGTCAGCTGCGCAGATACGGCATCGGATCGACCGGGTCGGACCCCTTGCGGATCTCGAAGTGAAGCTGAGGCGCGTTGACGTTTCCGGTTCGCCCGGAATTGGCGATGACCTGCCCGCGGCGCACCGAATCGCCACGCTCGACCATCAGATCCCGATTATGAGCATAGGCGGATACATAGCCGTCGTCATGCTTGATCAGAATGAGATTGCCATAGCCTTTCAGCTCGCTGCCCGCATAGGCCACCGTTCCGCCTTCCGCAGCGCGCACCGGCGTGCCCTCGGGCAGAGCGATATTGATACCCTCGTTGCCGCCGGTGCCGAAGCCGGCAATGACGCGACCGCGGGCCGGCCAGCGAAAATCAAGACCCGCTTGCTGCACCGCCGATGGCTCCAGACGCGGAGACGGCTGTTGCAGGGATGCCTGCTGCTGCGCCGGCTGCGTGGGCGCGGTGGGCGTGGATGCCGCCGCCGGCTCGCGGACAGCCTGCGACGGCGCCGTATTTGCCTGCTCGCGGGGCCGCTGATCGATCGAATCGGGGCGGGGTGGCGGGGAGACGTCGAGCCGGGTCGGAGCCGATCGTGACGCGGTCATGCCCTCACTGGAGCGCTCCGGCTGCGCAGATTGCGCACGCGGTGTGGGCGCGGTAGAGCGGGTCGAGGCCGTCTGGTTGCCGCCGGCATTGTAGACGGGAATCACGATGCTCGCGCCGGGGGCGACATCCGCCTCGCGCGAGAGACCGTTCGCCTGGAGAATCGCCGAAGCGGGTACGTTGTACCGATTGGAAAGGCTGGCGGCGGTCTCGCCCTGTCGGACCACGATCGGGGTCCCTCCGAGCGCCGTCCAGCCGGCGGGGCCGGTCGCACGCGACTGCGACTGCGACTGCCCGACCGCGCGTTGTGCAGCGCCCGTCTGGATCGGCCCTGCATCACCGGGCTCACGCAATGGCGTCGCCTCGATCACGCCCGCCGGCGCCGAAGATACGGTGTCGATGCTTCCGGTCACCGTGGGCTGGCTCTGGCGCCCGGAAAACGGATTGCCGAACGGATCGCTGGCAAAGCGCATCGTGTCCGAGCTGCAGGCAGCGGCAAGCCCGGAGACGACCCCCACCATCAGCACGCGGGAGATGCGGGGGAGGCGATCGGACCTGAAGGAACCACTCATCGGCGCACCTGATAAACAACGCAACGGATATGCCCTTAGTAAAAACCGATTCAGGTTAAGCATTCCTTGCGTCGCACGGCAAAACGACGTCCCGCGCGAATATCGTTTAACCATGCCGCAGGGAAACGCCTGTCACGCAACGAAAGCGCCACCCCCGAGCCCGGGAGCGGCACCATGGTTCCATACGAATTTGCTGATGGGGCTACCGGGTCACTCCGCCAGGGCCTGATCGAGATCACCGATGAGATCGGCGACATCCTCGATACCGATGGAGAGGCGCACGACTTCCGGTCCGGCGCCAGCGGCGACGCGCTGCTCATCGGTGAGCTGGCGATGGGTGGTGGAGGCCGGGTGGATGACCAGCGAGCGGGTATCGCCGATATTGGCCAGATGCGAGAACAGCTGGAGCCGCGAGACCAGCGAGACTCCGGCATCATAGCCGCCCTTCAGGCCGAAGGTGAAGACCGCGCCTGCGCCCTTCGGGCAATAGCGCTTCGCGAGCGCATTGTAGCGGTCGCCCTCCAGCCCCGGATAACTCACCCATTCCACCGAGGGATGGTCTGCGAGATGCTTCGCCACCGCCAGCGCATTGTCGGAATGGCGCTGCATGCGCAGCGGCAGCGTCTCGATCCCCGTGAGGATCATGAAGGCGTTGAAGGGTGAGAGCGCCGGGCCGAGATCGCGCAGGCCGAGCACGCGAGTAGCGATGGCGAAGGCGAAATTACCAAAGGTCTCGCCGAGCACCATGCCGTTATATTCCGGACGCGGCGCCGAGAGCATCGGGTAACGCCTGTCACCGACCCAGTTGAAGCTGCCGCCATCGACGATCAGCCCGCCGATGGAATTGCCGTGGCCACCGAGGAACTTCGTCGCCGAATGCACGATGATGTCTGCGCCATGCTCGAAGGGCCGCACGAGATACGGCGTGCCCATGGTGTTGTCGACAATGAGGGGGATGTTGTGCTTCTTCGCGATCTCGGCGATCGCCGCGATATCGACGATCACGCCGCCCGGATTGGCAATCGATTCGATGAAGATCGCCTTGGTCTTGTCGGTGACGGCGGCGTCGAAGGTGGCGGGATCCTCCGTATCGGCCCATTTCACCTGCCAGCCGAAATTCTTGTAGGAATGGGTGAACTGGTTGATCGAACCGCCATAAAGCTTCTTGGCTGCAATGAACTCGTCCCCCGGCTCCATCAGCGCGTGCAGCGTCAGGAACTCCGCCGCGTGGCCGGATGCCACCGCAAGCGCCGCCGTACCGCCCTCGAGCGCCGCGACGCGCTGCTCCAGCACGGCGCAGGTCGGATTCGTGATGCGCGAATAGATATTGCCAAAAGCCTGCAACCCGAACAGCGACGCCGCGTGATCCACATCGTCGAAGACGAAAGAGGTGGTCTGGTAGATCGGCGTGGCGCGCGCGCCGGTCGCGGGATCCGGCGTCGCACCGGCATGAATGGCGAGGGTATCGAAACCGGGCACTTGTTCTGTCATCGCTTGCATCTCCCTTGCGCGCCTGGCGCGGAATTGTTGCCCGAACGCGCCATGCGCAAATTCGTGCCTTGTAAAGAACGATCGTTCTTTTAATAGAACACACCGGAAGCGTCAACGCAGTGATCCCCGCCCTCCTCCGGAGGCGACGCCATCGTGGCAGATATGTGCATGAGCGGCGAATCGCTGCTTCACTTCCTTGAACCGCGCGGAAAAACCGTGCAAGACAGGCACCAATCGACGCAAAGGCCGGCAGCTTCCGGAACCATGCGCGTCGGAGTGATTTGGGTGAGATTGATGACGAAGCAATTGCGGATCGGCCTGGCCGGACTCGGCACAGTCGGAGCGTCCCTTGTGCGGCTTCTCCAGACGAACGGGGCAGCGATAGGGGCGCGTGCCGGTCGCCCGATGGCCATCACCGCCGTCAGCGCACGCGATCGCAAGCGCGATCGCGGCATCGATCTCTCGGGCCTCACCTGGTTCGACGATGCGATTGCCCTCGCCGGCTCCGCCGACATCGATTGCTTCGTCGAACTGATCGGCGGGGACGAGGGGCCGGCTCGCGAAGCCGTCGAGGCGGCACTGAAATCCGGCAAGCATGTGGTCACCGCCAACAAGGCGCTGCTGGCCAAGCACGGCAATGCCCTCGCGGCTCTGGCCGAGGAAAACGGCGTGCATCTCGCCTTCGAGGCCTCGGCTGCCGGCGGCATTCCCATCGTCAAGACCATGCGCGAGGCGCTGGCCGGCAATCGTGTGACGCGGCTCTACGGCATCCTCAACGGCACCTGCAACTACATCCTCTCACGGATGGAAGCGGAGGGCCTCTCCTTCGCCGAATGCCTCGCCGATGCCCAGCGGCTCGGCTATGCCGAGGCTGATCCGACCTTCGATATCGAGGGTTATGACACGGCGCACAAACTGGCGCTCCTGACGAGCCTCGCCTTCGGCACGCAGGTTGATGCGGATGCGATCTATGTCGAGGGGATTTCGGCCATCGCCCCGCTCGATCTGAAAATGGCCGATGATCTCGGCTTTCGCATCAAGCTGCTCGGCGTCGCCGAGCGCACCAGGACCGGGATCGAGCAGCGCGTCCATCCGACGATGGTGCCCCGGGATTCGGCCATCGCGCAGGTCATGGGCGTCACCAATGCCGTGACCATCGATGCCGATGCGGTGGGTGAACTCACCCTGATCGGGCCCGGGGCGGGCGGTGACGCGACGGCCTCCGCCGTTCTGGCCGATATCGCCGATGTCGCCGGCACGCCGCCGCGCCCGCCCTTCGGCTGGCCCGTCGCGCAGATGGAGCTGGCCGAGCGCGCGCCGATGCAGCGCCACGAGGGCGGCTACTATGTGCGCCTTGCGGTCTACGATCGCCCGGGCGCCGCCGCCGGGATCGCAAGGCACATGGCGGAGAACGACATCTCGCTGGAGAGCATCCTGCAACGCCGTTCCGAGGCCGCCGCGCTCGATCCGACCGGGCGCTCCGGCGCCCCGGTGCCGGTGGTGCTGATCACCTATGCGACGAGCGAGGGCGCGGTGCGCGAGGCGATCCGGCAGATCGCCGGGGACGGCTTGATCGCCGAGGATGCGCAAGTCATCCGGATCGAGAGAGAATAAGAGCAATCGCGGTCGCCAGGCGGCGATCACATTCGGAGGCTGGCCCCATGGCTGACAAGAAAATCACCCCCAACCCGTTCATCGAACGTATCCTCACCCTCGAACTCGTCCGCGTGACCGAACGCGCCGCCGTCTCAGCCGCGCGTCTGCGCGGGCGCGGCGACGAGAAAGCCGCCGACCAGGCCGCCGTGGATGCCATGCGCCGCGAACTCAACAAGCTCCAGATCGACGGCACCGTCGTCATCGGCGAGGGCGAGCGCGACGAGGCGCCGATGCTCTTCATCGGGGAGCGGGTCGGCAACGGCGACGGGCCGAAGGTCGATATCGCTGTCGACCCGCTCGAAGGCACCACCCTGTGCGCCAAGGACATGCCGGGCTCCGTTGCCGTCATGGCCATGGCGGAAGCCGGGACGCTGCTGGCCGCACCCGACGTCTACATGAACAAGATCGCCATCGGCCCGGGCTATCCCAAGGGCGTGGTCGATCTCGATGCCAGCCCGCAGGACAACATTCACGCACTCGCAAAGGCAAAGGGCGTGACCCCCTCCGACATCACCGCCCTGATCCTCGATCGCCCGCGCCACCATGAACTGATCGCCGCCATCCGCTCCACCGGCGCGAGTGTGCGCCTGATCAGCGACGGTGACGTGGCCGGCGTGATCTACACGGCGATGCCGGAGAAGACCGGGATCGACATCTATCTCGGCATCGGCGCCGCGCCGGAAGGCGTGCTCGCGGCGGGCGCCCTGCGCTGCATCGGCGGCCAGATGCAGACCCGCCTGATCCTCGATCGCGAGGATACGCGGGCGCGGGCCAAGGCGATGGGCGTCAAGGATCCCGAGAAGAAATACGACATGACCGAGCTCGCTTCCGGCGACGTCATCGTCGCGCTGACCGGCGTGACCGACGGTGCGCTGGTCTCCGGTGTGCGTTTCGGCCCCGAGGTGATCGAGACGGAGACGGTCGTCTACCGGTCGGCCACCGGCACGGTACGCAGCATCCGTGCCGAGCACCGCGAATTCGCCAAATTCCATCTGGATTGATTCGCTCTATCCGGAAACCCGCGAGCAGAGACTCATGACCGAAAATCATGACGAAACGATTCCCCTCAGTTCAGCGCTCCTGATCGGGCTGGATCACGCCCGTGAATCGGAGCCGGGTCAGCCCTCGCGGCAGGAACTGGCCACGCGCATCATCGCCGAATGGCTTCTTGCGCGCGGCCACTTGCGCGGGCAAGGCTGCGACGAGGGCCGGCGCCCTGACGAACTGAACACGGGTAACGACGACTGAGATCGGCGCGTGCCTGCCGGATCGTTCCCGTTCGAGGCTTATGCTTGAAGTCTTGCGTTTTGCGCGCCGATGCCACAAAACCCGGCTTGCCGGCACGGAGCCGGAAGCCATGCTGAGAGACGTGCCATGATCGATTACGCCAAAGTCCGCCGCATGATGGTCGATAACCAGCTGCGGACCTACGATATCAGTGATCTCGGCGTGCTCTCGGCCATGAACGAGGTGCCGCGCGAGATCTTCGCTCCGGCAGATATGGCGATGCTTGCGTATTCGGATCGTCCGCTGGTCATCGCGCGCGGCGAGGAAGGCGAGACGCGCCACTTCCTGGCGCCGATGGTCTTTGCCCGCATGCTGCAAAATCTGGATCTGCGCGAAGGCGAGCGCATCCTGATCATTGCCGGCGCGCTCGGCTACGAAGCGGCAGTCGCCGCGCAGCTCGGCGCTCGCGTCAGCATCGTCGAACCCGATCCGGCGCTCGCGGAGAAGACCCGCGAGAACCTCGACGAGGCCGGCGTGACCGACATCACCATTATCGACAAGCCGTTTGATGCCGATTTCGGCGTTGCGGAGGGGTTCGATGCCATCCTCGTGAATGCGGCAATTGCCAAACGGCCCGAATCGCTGCTCGCCCAGTTGCGCGACGGCGGGCGACTGGTCGCGGTGATGGGCGATGGCGGGCGCACCAGCCGCGTGACCCTGTTCGTGCGTAGCGGTGAGGTGGTGGGCGACCGGCCCGTCTTCGACGCTGCTGCACAGCCGCTGAGAGCATTCCGCGAGGATCCCGGCTTCGTCTTCTGAAGCCATCCACGCAGAATCAATCGCACCGGAGCGTTGCTCAAAAGCCACGACTGCCTCGCAATTGCGCGAAATGCAAGCAAGAGCTTCCGTGTAACCTTCTGTGCGCGTAGATTGCATGAGTGGTGCGTGCAGCGTGACTCCCGCGCCGCCCGGGTGGCTGATCGTGATCGTCAGAGGCGGGGCTGGAACGGGGACCGGATTCGTGAGTGAAAACAATCGATTTCCGCATGCGGGGCATCCTTATGGGCGTCGGCCCGCTTCACGGCTGACAGGCTGGTGGCTGGCCGTACTCTTGCTAAGCGCCGTGCCCTTGTCCGTCCCTGGCCCTGCGAAGGCAGAGACGATCGATGGTGCCCTGGCGCGCGCCTATCAGAACAGCCCGGTGATCAACGCCTCCCGCGCCGGCCTGCGTGCAACGAACGAGAACGTGCCGCGCGCGCTGTCCGGGTATCGTCCGCGCCTCGAGGCCACCGCCGATATCGGCAGCACCTGGACGGAGAGCTCCCTGCCGGGCCTGCCTACCAATCGCACGACCCGCGATCCGCGCGGCATCGGCCTCGAAGTCACGCAGAACATTTTCGACAGTGGGCGCACCAGCAACAGCGTACGCCAGGCGGAGACGCAGGTTCTTGCTGCGCGCCTGCGCCTCGAATCCACGGTACAGCAGACCCTGTTCCGCGGCGCCGAAATCTACATGAACGTCTTGCGCGACACGGCGATCCTCAATCTTCAGCGCAACAATGTCGAGGTTCTGGACGAACAGCTGCGGCAATCGCAGGACCGTTTCGAGGTCGGCGAGGTCACCCGCACCGATGTCGCGCAGGCCGAATCGCGGTTGGCTTCCGCGCGTTCGCAGGTCAGTCTGGCGGAGGCCAATCTGCGCGCCAATATAGGGCGCTATCGCCAGATCATCGGCGAAGAACCCCGCGAACTCGGCCCCGGGCGGGCGCCGGACGCGCTGGTTCCCGGCGATCTCGACTCCGCGCTCTCAATCGGCCTTTCGGAGAATCCGGGCATTTCCGCATCCCGCTTCGCGCTCGATGCCGCGCAGCTGCAGGTACGCGTGCTCGAGAGCGAATTCATGCCGCGCGTGGGTGTGCGTGGCTCGGTATCGCATCGCTATGACGGCCAGCGGCGGGGTGATCGTTCGACCAGCGCATCCGTTGTGGCCCAGTTGACCGTTCCACTGTATCAGGGCGGCGAGACGTCGGCGCGTGTACGTCAGGCCAAGGAAAGCGTTTCGGAAGCACGTTTCGAACTCGAGCAGGCCCGTGAGGAAGTGCGCTCGTCCGTAATCACCTCATGGGGCGCACTTGAAGCCGCGCGCGCACAGATCATGGCCGCAGAAATCCAGGTGGACGCCGCCGAGACCGCGCTCACGGGCGTGCGCGAGGAAGCGCGCGTGGGGCAACGCACCACGCTCGACGTGCTCAATGCGCAGCAGGAGCTGCTCAACGCGCGGGTCAATCTGATCACCGCCCAGCGCGACCGGATCGTCGGGGCCTATGCGCTGGTCCAGGCCATGGGCCGCCTCACGCCGGGCCAACTCGGCCTGCCCGTTGCGGAATACGATTCCGCCGAGCACTATGAACAGGTGCGCGGCAGGATCTGGGGCACATCGACACCGTCCGGAGACTGATCAAAACGCCTGTGGGTGAACGCTTTTCGCCCCTTTGCGTGAAGGCCCTGCATCGTTTAACCATAGAAGACGATGTGGCGAGGTGATTCTCGTCGGAGGCATTCCGTTGCGGTGAGAGATTCGCATGAACCAGGCCAATCCGAAGACCGACGAACCCTCAATGGAGGAAATCCTCGCTTCGATCCGCCGCATCATCGCGGATGATCAGGAGGCGGGCCAGAAGGGTGAGGATGAAGACCCCTTCGAGCAGGCCATGGCAGATGCGATCGGCGATGACGGCGACGAACCAGAAGAGCCCGCCGCGCAGAACCCGGTGGAAGACGATCTGCTGGAGCCCGAAGACGACGACATTCTCGATCTCGCGGAAGTCGGCGAGAAAGTCGAGCCCGAGCCGCCTGGAGACCTTGCCATGGAGCATGAGGATATCGACTTCCGGCAGGATGACGGGCAGATCGATTTCGATGCGATCGGCACGGAGGAAGAAGATACTGCCCTCGAAGGACAGGACGCTGTCGATGCCGCGTTCGACGCCATCGGCACCGATGATGACGATGGCGATGCCGGGCTGGATTTCGGCGAACCGGAACCCGAGCCCGAACCCGAACCGGTCTTCACCCCCCCTCCCCGCCAGAGCATGATCGACGAGGACCGGCTGATCTCGCAGGCGACGGACGAGGCTGTGGGCAACGCGTTCAATGCGCTGGCCCATACGGTGCTCTCCAATAACGGGCGCACGCTCGATGATCTGGTCAAGGAGATGCTGCGCCCCATGCTGAAGGTCTGGCTCGACGACAATCTGCCGACCATCGTCGAGCGCATGGTCCGGGCCGAGATCGAGCGGGTCTCACGCGGGGGGCGCTGAGGCCGCGCTTTCGCGGCCGCAGAGGCCCTGCCCGCCGCGATCCGAGCCCGTCTGTGCCGCCTCCCCCCCGATTGCCACTCATGGCCCAAACACTGTTATGAACGGCGCCGGTTGACTTGTCGGCGTCGCTGCTTTTTCTAACGCAACGACCTCATCGATTTCGTCAACACGGATACGACCGGCTCAAAGCATGATGGACAAGACCTTCGACCCCGCTGCCGTCGAGGCGCGTATCGCCGCGCGCTGGAATGATGCGGGCGCCTTCCGCGCCGGTCGCCCCGAGCGCAAGGACGCTAAGCCCTACACCATCGTGATTCCGCCGCCGAACGTGACCGGTTCGCTGCATATGGGCCACGCGCTCAACAACACGATCCAGGACATCCTCTGCCGTTTCGAACGCATGCGCGGGCGCGACGTGCTCTGGCAGCCGGGCACGGATCATGCCGGCATCGCCACGCAGATGGTGGTCGAGCGCAAGCTCGCCGCCGAGGGCCGCCCCGACCGCCGCAGCCTGGGTCGGGCGAAATTCCTCGAAGAGGTCTGGGCCTTCAAGGAAGAGTCCGGCGGGCGCATCCGCCAGCAACTCGAGCGCATCGGCGCCTCCTGCGACTGGTCGCGCGAGCGCTTCACCATGGATGATGGGCTCTCGAAGGCGGTTTTGCGTTTCTTTGTCGAGCTCTATCGCCAGGGGCTGATGTATCGCGACAAGCGGCTCGTGAACTGGGATCCGAAATTCCAGACGGCGATTTCCGATCTCGAAGTGCAGCAGCTCGAGATCAAGGGCCATCTCTGGCACTTCCGCTACCCGATCGAGGGCGAGCCGGGGCGCTTCATCACCGTCGCGACAACGCGCCCCGAGACCATGCTGGGCGATACCGGCGTTGCGGTGCACCCGGAGGACGCGCGCTACAGGGATCTCGTCGGCAAGCACGTGATCCTGCCGCTGGTCGGCCGCCGCATCCCCATCGTCGCGGACGAGTATTCCGACCCTGAAATCGGCTCCGGCGCGGTCAAGATGACGCCGGCGCATGATTTCAACGATTTCGACGTCGGCAAGCGCCAGAACCTGCGCATGGTCAACATCTTCGATCCGGAAGCGCAAATCTGGCTCGAAGGCAACGATGCCTTTCTCGAAGGTCTTTCCGAGAGCGCCGATCTGACCGAGACAATGACCCTCCACGGTCTCGATCGCTTCGAGGCCCGCAAGCGCATCGTCGCGATGATGGAGGCGCGCGAACTCCTGGCCGAGATCGAGGACAACACCCATACCGTCCCCCATGGCGACCGTTCCGGCGTGCCGATCGAGCCCTATCTGACCGATCAATGGTATGTCGATGTCAAGCCGCTCGCCGAGAAGGCCATGGCCGCCGTGCGCGACGGGCGTACCAGCTTCGTGCCCAACAACTGGGAAAAGACCTATTTCCAGTGGCTGGAGAATATCGAGCCCTGGTGCGTCTCGCGCCAGCTCTGGTGGGGTCATCAGATCCCGGCCTGGTATGACGAGGACGGCAACGTCTTCGTCGCCTATGACGAGGCTGAGGCGAAGGCACAGGCGCGTGAGAAGCACGGGCGCGACGTGCCGCTTCGCCGCGACGAGGACGTGCTCGACACCTGGTTCTCCTCTGCCCTGTGGCCGTTCTCGACGCTCGGCTGGCCGGAGGAGACTCCGGAGCTGAAGCGCTACTATCCCACCGACGTGCTCGTCACCGGCTTCGACATCATCTTCTTCTGGGTCGCCCGAATGATGATGGCCGGGCTGCAATTCATGGATCAGACGCCCTTCCACACGGTCTACATCCACGCCCTCGTCCGTGACGAGAAGGGCGCGAAGATGTCGAAATCGAAGGGCAATGTCATCGATCCGCTCGACGTGGTCGAGAAATTCGGCGCGGATGCCCTGCGTTTCACGCTCTCGGCCATGGCCGCGCAGGGGCGCGACATCAAGCTGTCCATGCAGCGCGTCGAGGGCTATCGCAATTTCGCGACCAAGATCTGGAACGCGGCGCGCTTTGCCGAGATGAACGGCTGCGAACGCGCCGCCGGCTTCGACCCGGCAAAGGTCGAGATCACCCTCAACAAATGGGTGCTTTCCGAATGCGCGAGCGCGGCGGTGCAGATCGAGGCCGGGATCACCGAATACAAGTTCAACGAGGCGGCGGGCGCGGCCTATCGCTTCGTCTGGAACGTGTTCTGCGACTGGTATCTCGAACTCGCCAAGCCTGTCCTGCAGGGCGAGGACAGCCCGGCCAAGGACGAGACGCGCGCGACGACTGCCTATGTCATCGACCAGATCTGCAAGCTGCTGCACCCGTTCATGCCCTTCCTCACCGAGGAGCTCTGGGCGGTGAAGGGCGAGACCGGCCCCGCCCGCGACGAGACGCTGCTCGCGCTCGCCACCTGGCCGTCGCTGTCGCATCTGCGTGATGACGCGGCAGAAGCCGAGATCGGCTGGATCGTCGATCTCGTCAGCGAGATCCGCTCGGCGCGCGCCGAGACCAACGTGCCCGCCGGCGCGCAAATCACGCTTCAGCTGATCAATCCGAGTGCGGATGCCGCGGCCCGCGTCGCGCGCTGGGATGGCATGCTCAAGCGTCTGGCGCGGCTCGAGACGATCGATACCGCGCAGGCTGCGCCGAAAGCGAGCGTGCAATTGCTGGTGCGCGGCGAAGTCGCGGCCCTGCCGCTCGAAGGCGTCGTTGATATCGCAGCGGAACGCGCGCGTCTTGACAAGGAGATCGCCAAGCTCGACGGCGAAGTGAAGAAGATCGATGCCAAGCTCGGCAATGCCGAGTTCCTAAAGCGCGCCCCGGAAGAGGTCGTCGAGGAGCAGCGCGAGCGGCGCGAAACCGCGCTGGCGCGCCGGGCGAAGGTGAGCGAGGCTCTGGAGCGGCTGCAGGCTTGAAGCCCTGCGGCGCAGCGGGCCCTGTGCCCTACTCCTCCGCGAGCACGATCAGCAGATCCTTCGCATCAATCTGCTCGCCCGGCTGGACGAGCACTTCCGCGATGGTGCCGTCGCGCTCGGCATGCAGGGCGCTTTCCATCTTCATCGCCTCGATGGAGAGCAGCACGTCGCCCGCCTGGACCTTCTGGCCGGCGGCGACAGCGATGGTCGAGACGATGCCGGGCATCGGCGCGCCGATATGGGTCACATCCCCCGGCGTCGCCTTGCGCTTGACCTTGCCCCCACCCGCGCCGTGCGCCCGGTCGGGAACCTTGATCCGCCGGGGCTGGCCATTGAGCTCAAAGAAGACCGTGACCATGCCCGTCTCGTCGGTCTCACCGAAGGCGAGGCAGCGCACGACGAGCGTCTTGCCGCGCTCGATCTCGACGAGGATCTCCTCCTCCTGCGCCATGCCATAGAAGAA
>Ga0008836_100295_pt1 | contig 39158 bp, 28 predicted proteins | sample HotLakConsUCCR28_FD_62214 | JGI IMG/M metagenome (GOLD analysis project Ga0008836, IMG submission 62214) | Hypersaline microbial mat communities from Hot Lake, Washington, USA - Hot Lake Consortium UCC-R28 (Hybrid Assembly) ... | reverse complement strand
TAAGCCCTGTGGGTAGTCAACTTTTTGATCAGGTATATTCATTTTCTCTGATTGGCCTGCAACTCAACCTCCCCATTTTTTTAGGTGGAAAAAGAAGCTATGAAGCCAAAATGGCGGCTCTGGACCTGCAAAATTTACAACTGGCCCAAAAGAACCTTGTATTGGAGGTAAACCTGGAAATGCAGGAAGCCCTAAGTGCCTATAAGAACAGTGTTTACCTGTTGAAAATGCAAAAGAGCAACCGGGACCTGGCAGAAGAAATCTACGCCACCATAAGCTTGCAATACGAGCAGGGGATCAAAAACTTTCTGGAAGTAATACAGGCAGAGACAGATTTGAGAACGGCAAGGATCAATTACCTGCGCTCCCTTTTCAATGCCACTACGGCGAGGATCGATCTGCAAAAAGCCCGTGGAGAAATAAAAACCGACTATTGATGAAAACAAAACTGTTACTCTTCGGGCTGTTGGTCCTTCATTATTCCTGCAATGAAAAAGAAAATACGGAAACCCAGGAAGTCAGGGTAGAAACCGCAGCCGTAAAAAAAGAGAAAGTCGAACTATCGGATCAATATCCTGCGGTCACTGTGGCCTTGCAGGAGGTTGAGCTCCGGGCTGATGTCAGCGGTTACATCACCAATATCCTGTTTAAGGATGGGCAAAAGGTAAGAACTGGCCAATTGCTCTATGAAATTGACAAAAGCAGGTACCAGGCTACCCTGAATCAATCGGAGTCAAGACTCAAGATTGCAGGTTCCAACCTGGAAAGGGCGCAGAGAGATATGGACAGGTACCAGAAACTCAAAGAGGGGAATGCCATAGCCGGACAGGTATATGACAATGCACTAACGGACCTGCGCAATGCCGAATCGGAAATGCTGGCAGCCCAGGCTCAGGTAGACAATGACCTGACCAATCTCCAATATGCATCTGTTCGGTCTCCATTTACGGGTACCATTGGCTTTTCCTCCGTCCGTTTGGGAGCTTTGGTAAACCAGGGAGAAACACTCCTCAATGTCATCTCCTCCAATGACCCCATTGGTGTTGATTTTTTTGCCGGAGAAAAAAACCTTTCAAAATTCCAAACCATGATGGATGATAAAGAAAGGGTAAAGACCGATAGCACCTTTATGATCAGATTGCCCGGCGGAGAAATGCATCCCTATCCGGGTACCCTTGAAAACATGGACAGGGCTATCAATAGGGAAACAGGCACCATCCAAATCAGACTTCATTTTCCAAATCCGGATGATGTACTCAAGCCTGGCCTGAGTACCACCCTCAGGGTAAAAGCCATCAATGGCGATCCAGTGCTTACTATTCCTCAAAAAGCCACCATGGAGCAAATGGGGGAAATATCGGTTTTTGTCCGCGAGAATGACACTGCCCGGGAGAAGAAAATTGAATTGGGTAGAAAGTTTAAAGACCGGGTTATTGTTGAATCCGGTTTGGAAGAGGGACAGTCTATCGTTATCAGCGGCATGCAGAAATTAAACGACGGGGATAAAATCACCACGCAAAACAGGAATCCCGAATGATCTCATCCACTTTTATCCAGCGGCCCAACCTGGCCATTGTCCTTTCTTTGGTCATATTGCTTTTAGGAACGCTGGCCATAGTCAACCTACCCGTTTCTCAATATCCGAATATTACCCCTCCCATTATACAGGTGACGGCCACCTATACCGGTGCGGATGCCGAGACCATAGAACAAACGGTCGCTACGCCTTTGGAAACCCAGATCAACGGAACTCCAGGGATGGCATACATAGAAAGCACCAGTAGCAACGAGGGAAGAATGACCATGAACATCACCTTTGAGGTGGGGACAGACATTGATATAGCAGCAGTAGAGGTACAAAACCGGATCAATGTGGCAGAGGCTTTGCTGCCGGAAGAAGTTCGGAGACTGGGCATCACCATCCGAAAGCGAAACCCCAGCCTGTTGATGATTGTATCCATGTTCTCTCCGGAGGGAACCCATGACATTGATTTTTTAAACAATTATGCCAACATATTTGTCAAAAACGAATTACTCAGGGTGCCTGGGGTGGGGGATATTTTTACCCGGGCGCAGGATTTCAGCATGCGCATTTGGCTGCGGCCGGATAAACTATTTCAGATGGGCCTTTCGGCTGGTGAAGTCATCAATGCCCTCAGGGAACAGAACATACAGGTAGCCGCAGGGGCATTGGGCACCCCTCCGCAGCAGGGATTTCAATCCTTTGAATATACCTTGTTTACCAATGGGAGGCTAAACAGTGAGGAGGAGTTTGAAAATGTCATTGTAAAATCCTCAGCAGAGGGGGATCAATTGGTTTATCTCAGGGATGTGGCCAGGGTAGAATTGGGGAGGTTTGACTATTCGGTAAATAACTTTACCGATGGCAAACCAGCGGCTTACCTTATCGTCTATCAAACGCCAAACAGCAATATCCTGGATGTAGAGGAAGGAATAATCCAGGCCATGGATGAAATTCAGGAAAATTTCCCCAATGACATGGAATATGTCATTCCTTTCGAATCTGCCTCTGTGGTACGGGTATCCATTGGTGAGGTAGTGGAAGCATTGATCCTGGCCCTTTTACTGGTCTCCCTGGTCGTTTTTATATTCCTTCAGAACTGGAGAACTACACTGATTCCGATCATAATAATCCCCGTCTCCATTATCGGCACATTTGCCCTGTTTATACCGCTGGGATTTTCCATCAATAACCTGACGCTTTTTGGTTTTGTGCTGGCCATAGGAATAGTCGTGGATGATGCCATCGTGGTAGTAGAAGCGGCCATGGGTTACATGGAAAAGGAAAAGCTAGCTGCCAGGGAGGCAGTAACCAAAGCCATGAGGGATATCTCAGGACCCGTCATTGCTATGTCCCTGATCATTGCCGCCGTTTTTATCCCGGTGGGCTTCATTCCAGGTATAGTGGGCCGACTGTACCAGCAATTTGCCATGGCCATCGCTGCTTCCGGCCTGATTTCAGGATTTGTAGCATTGTCCCTGACCCCTGCCCTTTGTTCGCTGATACTGAAACCCAAAAAAATATCCCAACCGGCCAAAGGCATTCAACGTTTTTTTAGCTGGTTCAACCGAAAATTTGAAGCTTTTGGCAAGGGCTATATCCAAAGCATCGAAAAAAGTTTTTCACTTGCCAGGTATTATTTAGGGGGTCTGGTCCTTTTGATTCTGCTGACAGTGTTTTTTTTCAACATCAAACCATCCGGGTTTATACCCAATGAAGATGAAGGAAGGTTGTTCATCACCTATGAATTACCAGAGGGAGCCTCCACTGCCAGAAGCCTGGAAACCATCAAAAAATTGATGGAAATTCTAGGGGAAGAAGAGGATATTTTTCATTTTACTGCCGTCACCGGACTCAATGCGATTAATTTTTCCAGTAAATCAAATAGCGGAACGGTATTTTCCCAACTTCAGCCCTGGAGTAAACGGGAAGGCGAAGGACAAAACGCTTTTGAAATCCGGGACAGGCTGTTACGGGAATTAAACGAAAAAGTACCTGAAGCCAAAATAGTTATTGTAGCACCAGCTGCTATTCCGGGATTGGGCAGCACCTCCGGATTTTCCATGGTGGTGCAGGATCTGGACGGAACCTCAAGCATCACTGAGTTTGAAGCAGAAGTAAAAGCATTTGTTTCCAAAATGAACCAGACAGAAGAAATTGACAATGCTTTCACTTTCTTTAGTGCCACCACTCCTTCCTACCGGGTGGAACTGGACCGGGAAAAAACGGCCAGGCTTGGTGTCAACATAGGGGATGCCTATGCCTCCATGCAAACCTACCTGGGAAGCACTTACGTCAATGATTTTATCCTCTATGGAAGAAATTTCAGAGTAATAGCTCAGGCAGATACCTCCTTCCGGGAGGATTTATCCGGTTTAGAGCAGATATTTGTCAAAAACAGCTCGGGGAACATGCTGCCACTGAGCAACCTGGTCAGCACCAAAGTCATTGAAAATGCCCCTTTAATCAGTCATTTCAACCTTTTCAGATCCAGTACCATCAATGGAGATGCAGCCCCGGGATACAGTTCAGGACAATCGATTGAAAAAATCAATGCCCTGGCAGCTACCGAACTTCCCCTGGGCTACGGCATTGATTTTGCTGGAGTAAGCAGGGAAGAAATCAAATCCGGAGGAAATACCTTACTGATTTTCGTCCTGTCTATTGTATTTGTATTTCTATGTCTGACGGCACTCTATGAGAGTTGGTCTGTGCCTTTTTCCGTATTACTGGCCGTCCCAACGGGGGTGTTTGGCGCCATTTTCACCCTGCTCCTGTTTCCCTCACTTACCAATAATGTATATGCCCAAATCGGTTTACTGACCCTTATCGGTCTGGCAGCAAAGAATGCCATCCTAATCGTGGAGTATGCCAAAGAGCGGGTGGACAAAGGCATTCCTATCCACAAAGCTGCCGCTATGGCTGCAAAATTGCGATTAAGACCCATTTTGATGACTTCTTTTGCCTTTATTCTTGGCGTTTTGCCGCTTGCCTTTTCTTCCGGTGCAGGATCTGTAGCCAGGAGAACCATTGGCTGGACCGTAGCTGGAGGGATGTTTTCAGCTACCTTCTTCACCTTATTCTTGGTTCCGGTATTGTTCTTCCTGGTCAGTAAATTAGCCTACAGCAAAAAGGAATTGGCTCAGCTGGCAGCTGCGGCTAAAAAAGATAATTAGCAGCTAAATCAAAAATCTCCATTTGCCCATTCAGTCCTCTTCCTTTATGACTACTTTCCGGGTAAGCACCGGAGCAGTCATAAAATAACCCAGCACCCTGCCTTCTCCCTGCATCAGCGAAATATTCGATTGAGGATTTTCCGGCGGAGGGCTAAACAAGCCCCCATCCGAAAACAAAAGTGAAACCACCTGATTCAGGTAATCATAGGCAGGCTTATTTAATCGAAGCATCTGCAACCTCACTTCATCATCCTTTTTAAAAGAAAACGCAGTTAATTCAAAGCCATTGTTTAAGATGGAACTGCCAAAGGTATCATCAAAAAGAAAATAATCAGACCGGCGGTTCAGAATGGTATCATTTCTGGTGAGTATCAACCTGTAATAATTATTCTCCTCAAAGGGAATTTTTCCATACAGTGTGAGGTAGTATCCTTCACTGGCAAAAAACCGCTCCTCCTTGAATTCATAGGTAATGCTGTCCAACACAGGAGCCTCCAGGGTGGTACCACTAGACACATAATCTTTTCCGTCCAGAGAAACATTCAACTGGTATTCCTGACCTATGGTGGCGGCCTTACCATTCACCGGCAGGTATTTGCCAAGATCTTCCTCAAACCTGAAAGGCACTATTTCACCGGTCTGCATGTCCTCTATATCAACTTCCGCATGGGCTGCTATCTCATTGGGCAAGGTGTCGTAATAATCCCTGGAATAAGCTACAACAACTCCATTCAAAGCGGCGTCATCTGTCCAGATGGCTTCGATTACGGGGGTTTTTCCGACATTCTCCAAATCAAGAAACACCTCCTCCTGACAAGCTTGTAAGAGCAGCACCATTGATATTATTTTTATCAGCCTCATGGATTCAAAATTTAAAATTGTATGTAACCGAAGGCAGGATGCCGAACAGATAGGTCATCGCCACACCTGGCCGAACAGCGCTGACTTCCTCCCCCAGGCCAGGATCAAAACCGATATCGTTATTGTAAATATCCGTAAATTCGTAGGAAAAGGGGTTTTTCCTGCCATAAGCATTGTAAATACTAAAATTCCAACTTCCCTGCCACCACCTTCCCTTGTCCTTATTTTTTAAGGTCAGGGACAAATCCATGCGGTGGTAATCCGGAAACCGATCACTGTTTCTTTGCTCACCATACAGGGGGACCCGTTGCTCATCTACCTCGTAGGATCCAACAGGGAAAGTCACCGCAATTCCCGTGGTATAAATAAAAGTACCGGACAAGGAAACCCTTTCACTCAGTTGATGGGAGACTACCAGGCTGACATCATTGGGCCGGTCATACCTGGGCGGATAGGGAAAGCCGCCATTGATGCCCTGGATTTTCCTGAAAACCCTGGACCGGGTATAGCTCAGCCAGCCGGTGGTTTTTCCTACATTTTTCCGGAGCAAAAACTCCAACCCGTAGGACCAGCCGTTACCGGAAAGAATCTCGGTTTCAATATTATCGCTAAACAGCACATTGGCTCCCTGCTTCAGGTCTACAATGTTCCTGAAATCCCTGTAATAACCCTCAACAGAAACTTCCCACTGATTGTTGCTCAGGTTTTGAAAAATACCGGCAGAGACCTGGTCTCCCCTGATGGGGAGGATGTATTTCCCGGCAGGGACCCAACGGTCTATGGGAAGTCCGGCGGAACTGTTGGATGCCACCTGAATGTATTGGTAATTCCTGTTGTAACTTCCTTTAATAGCGGTTCCTTTTCCTGCCAGGTACCTTACTGCCAGTCGTGGTTCCAGTCCCTGGTATTGCTGCATTTTTTCACCCAGCCTGTATTCCAGGGTATCTGTTACCAGCCCGGATCCCCCGGGATCATTGCTTTCGTACAGGTAGTTAACGCCTTCTCCTATTTGCTGGTAAAGCCCATAGCGCAGCCCTCCCTCTATACTGATCCGCTCAGAAATCTCCTCCTTCAGGGCGATGAAAAAGTTGTTTTGGAGACCGACCCGTGGATTCGTGACCAGAGGTTCTATCCCGCTACCTTCAGCAGGTTGTAAATCCACAGGGGCGAAATAGTACAATTGACTGTGGATACCTGTCTTGATTTCTGTACTCTCCCGGGGCAGATAAGTTAAGGCGGCCCTGATACCCGTCTCAGAAAAATAATTGGACCAATCAAAACCATTGTCCTCATCGCTAAAACCAATCAGGTATTTGTAATAGCTGTAATAGGCCGTTACATCCAGGTACAATTGCTCATTGATTTGCCTGTCCCAATTGAATGAATTGATCCAATTGTTCCATCCCAGACCAAACTGACCGCTCAGCCCCAGAAAGTCACTGCCGTAATAGGTAGAAAAAGTAAATTTGTTTTTCGTGCCTTTCCTCCACATCAGTTTACCGCTTAAATCATAAAAGTACAGTTGATTGTCCCGGATGTCTTCGTTGGGGGAAAACGCCAAAAATATATCCGCATAAGTTCTCCTTCCTGAAAGTACAAAAGAGGAATTATCGGAAAATAAGGGTCCGTCCACTGTGAGCCTTGAACTGATGCTTCCTATGCCTCCCTCTCCTTCTATTTTTCGGGTATTCCCTTCTTTCAGAGAAATGTCCAACAGGGAAGAAACCCTACCCCCAAACTGGGCAGGGATATTGCCTTTATACAGGGATACATCTGTCAGGGCATCCGGGTTGAATACGGAAAAAAAACCAAAAAAATGAGAAGGATTATAAATCGGAGCCCCATCTATCTGGATCAGGTTTTGGTCAGCTGATCCGCCTCTGACAAACAAGCCGGTGGTCCCTTCCCCTGCGGTATTTACTCCTGGTAACAATTGAATCCCCCGGAGCAGGTCAACCTCTCCAAAAAGGGCCGGGATACGTTTTAACTCCTCACCTGAAATTTCATTGCGCCCGATTTCCGTACTGAGGACATTGTGATCCTCTCTCCTATCCGACACCAACACCTCTTCCAGGGCCATTTCTTCCGGATTAAGGAAAAATTTCAAGTCATCGGTCTTATTATTAATCGCTCTGCTAACAGGCTGGTAGCCCAAAAAACGGATTTCCAGTGTGGATGGAAGGGCATTCATGGCAATGGAAAACCTCCCATCCACATCCGTAACGGCACCTTTGGAAGATTGGTCTTTCCAGAAAACTGTAGCTCCCGGTAAGGGCTCCCCCGAAACCTTATCCAGCACCTGCCCCATCAGGTTATCGGCATCCTGGCCCATCACCCTAACTGAAAACACTGGCAGCCAAACAAGGACCACAAAAAATATATTCCAAAATGGTTGTGAACGGTATTTAAACATTACTTTTGACTTGGTGTTTTTTTGAAAAGAAAGTACTATTGGTTGCCTGTTCCGTTAGAATCAAAAAAGATAACGGTATCTGCTAAAAATAGTTAAGCTTCCCGGGGAGTAATTCATGAAATGAATTTCAATATTCCCGGGGCTTGCCAATAATTAACCAATAATCACTTCGTTTTAAGTATAAATGATTAATTTCAAGCCATGATTTGGGCCTATTCTGATAACAATTCCATTTTGATACTGTCAGCGGTTTTTATACTGCTTTACGCCATTTACCTGTACCGTTTTTGGAAAATCAACCAGAAGATTAAGGTAAAGAAAAGGAGGCTGGTCTGGAAAATGACCTTAAGAACGCTGTATTTTACCTTGTTTTTGATTGCCTTTGCCGGGCCTTCCATAGGAAATGCCATGAAGGAGATCAAACAGGAAGGCAAGGATATCTTCCTGGCCATAGACCTTTCCAGGTCCATGAATGCGGAGGATATCAAACCCAGCCGGCTTCAGCGAGTAAAATTCGAATTGAAAAATCTGGTAAAAAATTTCAGTTCAGACCGGCTGGGGATCATTATTTTTTCTTCAGAGGCATTTATACAGTGTCCGCTCACCTTTGATCAAAATGTCATACAGCTTCACCTGGACGGGTTGAACAGTGGTCTGGTACCGAATTCGGGCACTGATATTGCAGCCCCGCTTAAGATGGCTTATAATAAATTTCTGACAGATGAAAGCCAGGAACCCAAATCAAAAGCCATTATCCTGATCAGTGATGGTGAGGATTTTGGAGATGAGTTGGAAGAAACGCTGGCTCAGCTAAATGAGTCCGGCATAAAGGTCTTCAGCATGGGAGTAGGTACAGGTACCGGCAGCACCATACCCAGAGGTAGCGGTGTAGTCATTGACCAGGAAACCAATCGCCCGGCCATATCCAGACTAACTTCTACCAACCTGAAAACAATTGCCAGCCGGACCGAAGGAGATTATTTTGAGCTCAGTGACGAGCTTCAGGAAATTCCCCAATTGATCGATGCCATCGCCAAGTTAGAAGGCACGGTAATGGCCAGCCGTACGGTGGAGGCATCTTCCAATAAATATTTCTACTTCTTATTGGCGGGCTTGATTTTGGCAATTATTGATTCCATTTTGCCTGTCAGAACTTTATCCATTTAATCTACCTAAACCAACAGTATGTTGTCCAGATATTTACTTTGGGTTTTATTAATTTTGCCTGCTGACTGGAAAAAAATAGCGGCCACCAATGAGGCAATCGCATCGGCAGAAAAGTCCTTTAAAGAAACGGATTTTGAAAACTCCATTCGAAATCACCTTTCCTTAATGGAAGACCATGGCTTAAATCAACCCGAAGTCCGTTTTAACCTTGCCTTAAGCTACCAAAACAACGGGCAGGAGGAAGATGCCAAAAAAACCTACGAGCCGCTGGCCGGTATTCCGGGTAACACCGTCCCGTCCTACGCCGCTAACCAACAGGGGGTGTTGGTAGGTAACGAACAAAAGTACAAGGAAGCCCTTTCCTATTTCAAAACTGCCTTACTTAAAAACCCAAACAATGAAAAAGCCCGTTATAATTATGAACTCCTGAGCCGCTGGCTGGAGGGCAATGAGGAGGAACAGGAAAACGAAGAAGACCGGGATGATGAAGACCAGATTAAACCCTCCAATTATGCCAAGAGGATGAAAGCTCAGGCCGATGAGATGGTAGACCGGTTTCAATTTAATGAAGCCCTGCAAACGATGGAAAGCGCATTGGAAATTGACGAAACCGTGGCTTATTACCAAAAATTTATGGATCATTTAAATGAGATCAATGAAATCAATAGCAACCCATAAACTACTCCTTTCTGTCTGTCTTTTTTGGGTTCCAATTGCTTTAATGGCCCAATCGGAGACAGAATATTTCAACAAGGCAGCCAGGCAATATGTCAATGAAGATATTCCCGGCACCAGTCAGTTACTGGCTGAAGGGCTGGAAAAATACCCTCAGGACCCCAAATTAAATGCCCTGTGGGAAAAATTGCAGAAAGACCAGGAGGATCAGGAAAAAAAAGACCAGCAAAGCCAGGAACAGCAAGACCAGGAGCAGGATGAATCCCAGGAACAGGATCAGCAGGAGCAGGATAGTCAGGAACAAGAGAGCGGAGAGGGAGAGGAACAAACGGAGGAAGATGGGGCTGACGAATCTGATGAGATGGAGGAACAAAGGGGTGAACAATCAGACAATAATGAATCGTCAGAAGAGCCCAACGACATGGAAAGTGACCTGAGTGAAAGGGAACAGGCCATGGATGAATTGAGGCAAAGACTGGAGGAGATGAACATTACTCCGGAACAAGCCGCCCAAATACTGGATGCCATGAACAGTAATGAACTCAGGTACATACAGCAAAACAGGAAAAAACCCACGCAACAACCCAAGCGGGGATTACCTGACTATTAAGAGCTTTTCGCCACTGAATCTTTCCTCCACCTAAATATAAGAAGACATGCAAGAGGTATTTATCCTATCCGCAGCAAGGACTCCCATGGGTGACTTTGGAGGAAATTTGTCTTCACTTTCAGCCACCGCCCTGGGTAGTCTGGCCATAAAAGGGGCCTTAAGCAAAATTGGTTTGAGCCCTGATACCAATTTTGATGAAGTCCTGATGGGCAACGTATTGTCGGCAAATTTGGGACAGGCCCCTGCCCGGCAGGCAGCTTTACAGGCTGGAATAAAAGTAAGCACCCCCTGCACCACCATCAATAAAGTTTGTGCTTCAGGAATGAAGGCGGTGATGCTGGGCGCACAATCCATCATGTGTGGGCAGACCAATCTGCTGATAGCAGGCGGAATGGAAAGCATGAGCAACACCCCCTATTACCTGCCCAAAGCAAGGTTTGGATACAAATTCGGACATGGTAACTTAATAGATGGGCTGAGTAAAGATGGCCTTCAGGAGGTGTACCATGATTTCCCTATGGGAAACTGTGCCGACCATACGGCCAGGGAAATGAACATCAGCCGGGAGGCACAGGACAACTATGCTGCCAATTCCTACCGGAGGGCGGCTGAGGCCTGGGAAAAAGGCCGCTTTACCGCTGAAGTGATCCCTGCCAACATCAAAGACCACAAAGGAAAGGAATTGCTCATTGATAAAGATGAGGACTACCTCAAAGTCATCATGGATAAGATCCCACAATTAAAACCCGTTTTTGAAAAGGACGGAACGGTGACGGCAGCAAATTCCTCTACCATCAGTGATGGTGCTGCGGCCTTGATCCTCGGGAGCAGGGAAATGGCCGAAAATTTAGACCTCAAACCCATTGCCAGAATTCGGGGATTTGCCGATGCTGCCCGGGATCCCATGTGGTTTACCACAGCTCCTGCCCTTGCCATTCCCAAGGCCCTGAAACAAGCAGGATTGGATATCAGAGACATTGATTATTTTGAAATCAATGAGGCCTTTGCAGCGGTAGCCATAGCCAACCAGCAATTACTGAATATCCCGGAAGAAAAACTGAATGTTTATGGTGGAGCCATTGCCCTGGGGCACCCTTTGGGATGTTCCGGAGCCAGGATACTCACCACCTTACTATCTGTACTGCACCAGGAAAATGGGAAATTGGGGGTGGCTGGCATCTGCAATGGAGGGGGAGGAGCCTCTGCCATGGTGGTAGAAAAGATTTGATTTCATGCTTTTCCAAGTTCCAATCAAACCTATCAAGCCATGAAAACATGCCTATTCCTTCTGCTGTTATCCTTCCAATTTCTGGGAACACCGGGAAAAGCACAACAAGGCACCACCTATTACGATGAAGAGCAAACACAGGTGAAGGAACGGTTTCAAACCAAAGGTGAGGTTCCACATGGCGCTTACAGGCATTTCGATCCCTTTGGAAACCTGACTCAAATCGGACAGTTTCAGGAGGGGAAAAAATCCGGTACATTTTATGAATTACACCCCCAAACAGGGGACACCCTGAAAGTAACCCCTTATGTGGAAGATCAGGTGGATGGCGTAGTGACTTCCTTTTTTCCTGACGGTACCGTGGCGCAGAAGGCCACATTTCAAAAGGGAGAGATTCAGGGAACCCTGGAAACCTTTTATGCCTCCGGCTCCCTCAAAAGCAGCACCCGTTTTGAAAATGGAAAACCTCATGGCCTCAACGAAATATTTTTTGAAAACGGGAAAATACAGGAGACACAGCAATTCGATCAGGGGCTTTTGAATGGCGTGCAGAAGACTTATGATGAAAACGGACAGCTTCTGACAGCGCAAAACTATAAAGAAGGCAGCCTGGAAGGCCATTACACCAGTTATTTCCCTGATGGCACCCTCTCCTCAGAGGTAGAATATAAAAATGGGGTAAGGCATGGAGATTACGCCACCTACCATGAAAATGGTAAATTGAAGGAGCAGGGCAAATACAGGATGGGCTTACGCCATGGCGTATTTTCCACATTCGATGAAAGCGGAAAGCTGCTGGATGAAAAGGAATTCAAAAGAGGAAATCCGAACTGATTTTTTGACAGCCTGAGTCACAAACTTTCTCAGCCCGAGCTACATTCTAAAAAGTGATTGGGAAGGAATTCCCCGTTGCTGGAGATTATTTCTTACTTTTGTGTCTAAAATTCGAAACCCATGAGTCAAGGCATCAAAAACACACAATACCAATTTCCGGGTCAGGTTGATTTTTACCGTGGAAAGGTGCGGGATGTATATATTTTCGAGCATACCATTGCGGTGGTAGCCACTGACAGGATTTCTGCTTTTGATGTGGTATTGCCGAAAGCCATTCCGTACAAGGGCCAGGTTTTAAATCAAATCGCCTACCATTTTCTCTCTGCCACAGCTTCCATTGTACCCAATTGGGTTACCATATCACCTGATCCCAATGTCACCATAGGAAAAAGGTGTGAGCCATTCAAAGTGGAAATGGTAATCCGGGGCTATTTGGCTGGCCATGCCTGGAGAGAATACCGGGAAGGGAAAAGAAGCATTTGTGGGGTATCCCTGCCGGCGGGTTTGAAGGAAAATGATCCCCTTCCGGAGCCCATCATCACCCCTACCACCAAAGCTGATCAGGGCCATGATGAGGACATATCCAGGGAAGCTATTTTGTCACAGGGACTGGTACATGAGGATGATTACGCCCTTTTGGAAAAATATACCCGTGCCCTTTTTAACCGGGGAACGGAGATGGCCAGGGAGAAAGGATTGATACTGGTGGATACCAAATATGAATTTGGTAAATATGGCGATGAAATACTTTTGATCGATGAAATCCATACACCGGACTCTTCCCGGTATTTTTATCAGGAAGGGTATGCCGGGAGGCAGGAACAAGGACTTCCTCAAAAACAGCTTTCCAAAGAATTTGTCCGGCAATGGCTGATTGAAAATGGGTTCCAGGGAAAAGAAGGCCAATCCATTCCTGAAATGAGCCCGGACATCATTAAAAGTATCTCCAACAGGTACATTGAACTCTATGAACACATCACGGGCAAAACTTTTGCGCCTGCAAATGGTTCCGATATAGCATCCAGAATTCAACGGGTCATTTTGGAAAACATATAAATGGAGGGATCATTTTGGCCCCAAAATATTTTAAGCTAATTTTAAAACAAATTTGAATGATCAGGAGGCAATTTTTGCTGCCTGCATATAATGACTGGAAAATAAATTTTCAACTGAAATCGTCAAAGATGCTCCCGATTTAGGTTCGGGACTGGCTAAGTGACCTTTGAAAAGCAAAATATAAACAAATGAAATCGAGCATGACGTACCCGTCACACACCGGGATGATTATAAACCATGCGAGATTCCATGTGACCGCTAAAAGATAATTATAAACACATGAAATACGCTGTAGATAAAAAAGAACAATTTGTACTTTTCACCCTAATGGAAGAAAAACTGGATTCCACCCTGTCGCCACAGTTGAAATCCGAACTACTCACCGTTCATGCGGAAGGATATAGAAACCTGATTTTGGATATGGCAAGCGTGAAGTATGCGGATTCCAGTGGACTCAGTGCCCTTTTGGTCGGCAACAGGGCCTTTGGTGAAGAAGGAGGAGTTTTTATTTTGTCATCCCTTCAGGAGCATGTGATGAAACTGATGAAAATATCCATGCTTGACAAAGTCTTCAAAGTAGTGGATGACAATGAGGCTGCTGCAGAAGCGGTATTTATCCATGAAATTGAGCAAGGTGCAGAAAAAGACGAGGAGGAGTAAACACTAAGCTACTTGGACTTCAATATCACCATTCTGGGTTCCAACTCAGCAGCACCTGCCCATGGCAGAAACCAAACTTCTCAAGTGGTTACCTGGGGGAGTTACACGTTTTTGTTGGATTGCGGAGAGTCCACGCAGCACCAGTTGAGAAAATACAAGATCAAGTATTTTAAGATCAACCATATCTTTATTTCCCACCTGCACGGAGATCATTACCTGGGCCTGATGGGGTTGATTGCTACTTACCACCTGAATAACAGGAAGCACCCCCTTCATATATTTGGGCCAAACGGGCTGGATGAAATCATTACCATACAATTAAAGTATTCCGGCACCATACTCAAATTCCCACTGATATTTCATCCTACCCTACATTCAGAAAAAATCAAATTGCTGGAGTTGGGGGACCTGGAGGTTTGGAGTTTTCCACTGAAACACCGGATCCCCTGTACAGGATTCAGCTTTGAAGAAAAAACAGGCCGGGTGAAGCTCAATAAGGAACTGATTATCAAAAACAAACCGGGCATAGAGGCCATCCGTACCCTGCTCAGGGGACAGGATGTCCTGGACATGACCGGTAGGGTGTTGTATCAGGCAAAGGACTATTGCGAAATCAAAGTTCCACGCAAATATGCTTTCTGCTCGGATACCATTTATGATCCTGAACTTCCGCAATACATCCGGGAAATGGATATCCTGTACCACGAATCTACCTTCATGGAGGCTGAAAAAGACCGGGCAAAATTGACCAGGCACAGTACCACCAAAGAAGCCGCCGCCATCGCCCTGGCCTCAAAGGCCAAAAACCTTCTGTTGGGCCATTATTCGGTAAGATATGCCGACCTGACCCCCCTTTTGGAGGAAGCCCGGGAAACATTTCCCAATAGTTTTTTAAGCGAGGAAGGCACCACATACCGTATCAAATGAGCACAGAAACTATCGACAAGGTCTACCAATCGAAGAAAACCAATTTGTTCATCATCCTTGGAGGCATTTTTCTTACCAATGCCATCCTGGCGGAAATCATTGGCGTAAAAATATTTTCCGGAGAAGCCACGCTGGGCCTGCCCCCCGCCAACTGGACATTTTTTGGGGATTATGTACTGGATTTTAATCTGACGGCAGGTGCTGTCATCTGGCCGGTCGTATTCCTTACCACAGACATTATCAATGAATACTATGGTAAAAAAGGCGTTAGAAAAATCAGTTTCATCACCGCAGGACTGATTGCCTATGTCTTTATTGTCATTACCCTGGTAACCGGCTTGCCACCTGCTTCTTTCTGGCTGGAGGTAAATGCAAATGACCCCTCGGGAAATCCTTTCAATATAGATTATGCCTTCAATACCATCTTCAGACAGGGTTTGGGTATCATCATTGGTTCCCTTGTGGCCTTTTTACTGGGTCAACTCCTCGATGTTTTTGTTTTTCAGAAACTCAGAAAAATTACCGGTGCAAAAATGATTTGGTTGAGGGCTACAGGATCTACGCTGGTGTCCCAGTTTATCGACTCCTTTGTGGTGCTTGGCATTGCCTTTTATCTGTTTGGCAATTGGTCCGTCGAGCAGGTTATTGCCGTGGGAATCATCAATTATATTTACAAATTTTCAGTAGCCATACTCCTTACCCCATTGCTCTATGTGGGGCATGGGCTGATCGATCGCTACCTGGGTAAATCCATTGCAGAAAAGATGACCGCTGAAGCCTCCCGGGACACCTCCTTTATTTAGCGCCTGCTGCCAGTTTTTCTGCCAGGGCAGAACCTAGTATCAACTGAAGGGTATGGTAGAGCATCAAGGGCAACAATACCACCCCAAAAATGACCGGGTCGGGAAAAAGAATCTTCCCCATCACTGCCCCCTGTACCAGGGATTTTTTCGATCCGCAAAACAATACCGTGATGCCATCCTCCCTGTTGAATCCCAACCATTTGGCAAGGACATACATGACCCCCAGCATAAACAAAAACAAAAGCAGCATCCAAAGCCCGAGACCCAAAATATTCTGTCCCGCAAACATATCACCGGCAAATGATTGCGAAAAAGCTGAAAATACAATCAGCAGAATGACCGTCTGATCGAAGGATTTCAGGACTTTGCCATACCGCTGCACCCAGTGGATCAGCCATCTGTGCAGCATAAAACCAATCAGCACCGGAAGAAAGATTTGTTTCACCAGCTTCCAAACGGTAATCAATAACTCAAAATCTCCCTGGCTGCTGCTTAAAAGCAACCCCATCCATAAAGGGGTAATCAGGATGCCAATGATGCTGGAAATACTGGCATTGAAAATGGCTGCCGGAAGGTTACCCCTGGCAATGGATACCATGACGACAGAAGAAGATACCGTAGATGGAAGGGCGGCCAGATAAAATGTACCTACCCAGAAAAGGTTTTGCTGATTTCCCAATACGCCGTACAACGCTAAAATGATCAGGGGAAACACCAGAAAGGTAGTGCCCTGTATGAGCAGGTGCAACTTCCAGTTGGAAAGGCCAGTTTTTAAGCTGTCCGGACTGATCTTAATCCCATAAAAAAAGAAAATCAGGGATACCCCATAATAGGTCAGGTTATCCAGGTTGACCATAGCCCTGCTGCTATCTCCCCATTCCGGAAACAAATACGCCAGCAAAATGGTCAGGAGCAGTAAAAAGAAAAAAGTATTGATCCCGGCTTTGGCCAGGCGCTTTTTAATGGATGCCATCATCAGGAATTTTCCCCACTTACAAAATCATAAATCAATTTACTGATTTCAGCAATGGCCTGTTTCCCTGCTGCAAGATCGGTCAGGTTTTTGGTTAAAATGACCAGTACATAACTTCTCCCATCCGGGAGGGTCAGTATGGCGGTATCATGTTGCACACCGGTAATTGCCCCCGTTTTATGGGCAATTTTCACCGTCTCCGGCAGCAACTTCGGGATCAGGTCTTTGTAATACTGATCGTACAGGATATCCATCATCTGACGGCTTTCCTCCTGACCGACCGCCTCACCGGTAGCTATGGCTTTCATGATCAGCATCATGTCCAGGGCTGTGGTGGTATTGCTGAGCCCGGCATCAAAAGCCTTCAGGTCCTCCACTCCCCGAAGCACCTGTATGTCTGCCGCTCCCAATTCCCTCATGGTTTGGGTCACATTTTCTGCCCCAACCCGTTCGATCAAAATATTGGTGGCCAGGTTACTGCTTTTGATGATCATCTGATACATCAGTTCATATACCGTGGCCTTTTTCCCGATACGCTCGTAAAGTCCCTCCTGGCTATCCACTCCCAGGTCCATACTATAGGGGCTGCCGTCAACAATACTCTTGAATTCATTGAGGATCAAAACCGAATCATCCAGGGCAATCTGACCAGAACCGGCCTGCTTATAAATCTCTATCATTACCGGCGTTTTCATGGTACTTGCCGCATGAAATACCTCTTTCTCATTGATCAGCAATTGACTTCCCGAATCGTCCAGCAATTTAAAGGCAATGCCAAAATCTCCAGGCGTGTCTTCTATTATTGTCTGAATATCTTTTTCCATTGCTTCCAGGGAAGCAGTTTCCTGCTGTTCACCGCAGGCAAAGCAGCATAATACGGTAATGATCAAAATAATTTTTTTCATCGATGGATTATTTAGTGGTTGTTTTTTTACAGCTTAAACATGCCTCAGAACATCAGCCACACCCAGGCCATCACGGCAAGAAAAGCGATGAGCGGTCCCAGAAAGATAAAGAATAATCCACCGGTACGGAAATCTTTTTGTTCCACCAGACCGGTCGCATAGGCAATGGCATTGGCAGGCGTCGAAACCGGCAGCAGCAGGGAACAGGAACAGCTGATGGCTACCATCACCGGCCCTGCAAGGCCATAGATTCCCGGCAAGGCCAGGCTCAGGGGCACCAGAATGGAAGCGGCTGCGGTATTGCTCATGACATTGGAGAGCAGAACCGCTACCAGGCAGAAGAAAATGGCAATAAACAGCATGGGCAGGGGTAAATTATTGATTTTGGCCATGACGATTTCAGCCAGACCCACCTCTACCAAAGCTATACCCAGGGCCAGTCCCCCTGCCACCAGCATCAGGGTATCCCAGGGGAGACTCCTGACCTGTTCGGAGTGGATCACCTGGGTCATGGTGAGCAGGACTATGGGAATGGCAGAAGTAGCGGCAACGGGAATTCCATGTAAGGGCTCGGTCAGCCACATCAGCACGGTGAGGGAAAGGGTGAAAATGACGGCATATTTCTTAAATGGATCAACTTCCCCTACCCCTTTTGGCAATTGTGACAGGTCCAAAACAACGCCCGAAAAATCATGTTTTTTACAAAGGAATTTCCAAAAAAGCCATACCAGCAACAAGCCACTGGGAAAACCAACGATCATCCAGTCTATAAAGGTAATGTTGATCCCCTTTTCCTGTAGGGCACCTACCGCAATAGCATTGGGCGTACTTCCTATAATGGTACCTATCCCTCCTACCGATGCCGCAGCAGGTATGGCCGTCAGCAAAGCTTTGGCATAGGCGGATTTTTTACCAATCAACTGTATCAGCGGAATGATGGACGATACCATCATGGCAGTGGTCGCCGTGTTGGACATGATCATGCTGGCAATGGCCGTGGTCATCATCAGCCCCAGAAGCAAATGTTCCGGCTTCTGACCAAAACTACGTACCGTAAAACGAAACAGCTGCCTGTCCAACTCCACCATGCTCATGCCTTTGGCCAGAAAAAAACCACCCAACAGCAGCCAGACCACATTGCTGGTCCAGGTGCTGATATACAAGTCCGGGGACATGGTTTTTTCAAAAAACCAATCGGTACTGAAACCCATCAGCAAGGCTGCAATGATAAATATCCCCACTGCAAATGGAGGCATGGCTTCAGTAATCCATAGGCCAATGGCCAGAATACTGATAAAAAACACAAAGTTAACCGGAGGATCATAACCGATTTTTCGGAAAAAATAGCTCACCAGCAATGCCATCAGAAAATTACCAATAAAACTGGAAGTGCTGAAAATCCAATTAAGCCTGAGTTTTCTGTAAAGGATCTGGGCTGCACTCCTGGAATCTGAATAAAACATTATTTATTGGTTTTAGCGGTTCAAAAAGATGCGGTCGTTTAAATGTACTTTTTGCAAAAAACAAGCAGGCTTACCTCCTTCCTACTCATCAGGCAATTTACAGAAAATTTAAGAAAATTTTACCCGGCAGTGATCCAAAGCCAGAGGCAAGCTCGTAACTACTGCCAAATAAGAAAATAACACAAACGACTAAATTTTAATTGACCATGAAAAAGTATTTGAATGTAACGAAAACAATGAGTTTGGGATTGATGGTAGCCGGACTGGGGTTCTTTGCGGCCTGTAACGATGATCCAGAACCGGAAATGCCTTTTACTCCCGGCATGGAAACCTTTGATTATGCCTTTAACGAAGGGCAGTTGCTGGACAATCCAGCCACGGCCTATAATGGGGACGGCGAAGGAGATCATCCGAGAAACCTATCCGCCCAACTGGAGATCACAGAAATGGAAAACGGCAATGCTGAAGTAACCATCCGTCTGGAAAACGGACTGGATGGCATGCAGTATCCGGTGCATGTACATGATGCGGCGGATCCCGGCACCACACCCAATGGCACTCCCTATAATGAAACGCCTAATGGAGACATTTTTGCCGGGATGATCAGCGTAAGCAATGGCATGGGCAGCGGAAGCATGGAAACCGAGATGGACTATCAGATGTTGCTGGATACCTATGAAGGCTTTTTGGTGGTACACGATCCTACCCAGGACCTGAGCACCACAGACCTGGGCACCTATCTGGTACTAGGCGTATTCGGACAGGACCTTGCAGAGGCAGAGGCAAATTTGCGTACCGAAACCTTTATGTATGACTTTAATGAGGGGCAATTATTGGACAATACCGACCTGGCCTACGAGGGAGATCATGCCCGTGACCTGATGGCAGAAATAATGGTGGAAGAAATGATTGACGGAACCTCCAAGATCACCATCAGCCTGATGAATACCATGGAAGGCATGACGTACATGGTACATGCCCATGATGCTGCTGACCCTTCCACCACACCCAATGGCACCCCTTACAATGAAACACCCAATGGTGACATCTTTGCCGGTGGCATTGAAGGCAATGGAGGAACAGTGATGGCCGAGAATGAGCTGGAGATTTCATATAATGAGTTGACAAGAGACTACGAGGGCTTTCTGGTGGTGCACGATCCCACCCAGGAGATCAGTACCACAGATTTGACCACCTATCTGGTACTGGGTGGCTTTGCAAGATAATTTTTTAATAATAAATGTTGGTCAGAAGGTCATGGGAGTAATTCCATGGCCTTTTTTTGTTCGTTCTGGCAGGTTGCTGACTTACTTTTCGGACTAACCTCCCCCGGTCCCCTCCTGTTTTCAGGAGATTGAGGATGGGAATTAAAAATTATAGTTATTGGAACCAAAGCCGCCTTTATTCAGGCTTTGGCATGATAGGTGATAGTGAAAACCCTCGGAGTCGTTTTCCTCCAGGCCCTGACCAACTTCCTTAAATGTACCAAAATATTATTTTAACCAGGCAATTCCTATCCGTCTGCCGAATAGAAGATTCCTCCCAAATTGATAGCGTCCAAGGTAGACACTTCGTTGTCAATCTACTTGTAAATCATAATCCCTTTCTGTTAAACTGATTTTGTTGTTTGAAAGGGAAGCTAATGTCTTATTAATATAAGAAGCTCTCTCTTGGTTTATAAAAGCTGGTATTAAATCCTCAAATTTTATCTTAAACAGTCGATTAATTACAACTAAATCATCCTTGGAAAATGGCCTTAACCCATTTATCAATTCAGACATGTAACCCTTTCTATGCCCAAGAATTTTGGCCAAATCATTTTGATTTAATCCTGCCTCCTTGAGTTTCATTTTAATCAGCTCTTTTCTTCTTTGAGAAAACATATTTTCAGCCTCAACTAAAGTTTCAGCTAAATCACTCTCTTTAATCTGATCTTTGCTTAAACGATCCTCATCCGACCAATTATCCTTTTCGTAATTTTTAATCAAATCACGTAAATGGTTCCTTATGGGCTCATAGGATTTATTGTTTTTAACCAGCACCCGAAGCTGCAAAAACAGCGATGATGCTTTTTCATATTCCAGTTCACTGGTCAGGGAAGTAATTTTTTGTAAGTTTTGTATTGAAAATTTATCCATTTTAAATCAGATTTTGAGCACGTAGCCACTTTTCAATGGTTGTTTTATTGCCTTTGAAAGTATTATCATATTCCTTATGGGAGCCTGTCCAGATAACCGTAGCATCTTTATCCTCAAATACTATCAAAATCATGGTGCGATGGATATATAAGTCAAAAAAGTAAAATCCATCACTATGCACACAATCGGCATCAAGTCGGTTTTTTTTTATATCGGTCTGTTTGGTTCATTTGGCAGTTTCAATATCTGCAATTAATTTGTCAATAGCATTGATCAGCCTGGTGTTGCCCCGATTTTTATTTTTGAGTTTAATCAGTTTATGTTTGCGTAATAATTCCAAAATCCTGTAACAGTTAACGCAAAGATGAAAAAAATGTTCCACATATTGTAGAACTCAATCTGTTTTTTGTATCTGATTTTGATCAGTCTATGCTGGCAATCGGTAGGAGTTGCTGGGGTGTAAGGGTATTAAGAAAATTCTCCTTTGGCATTGGATGGCTCACAATGCACCAGGGAAATCGGTTTTTTTCAAGCACATGGATTTCATTATCAAGAAAATTACTTTTAGTAGATAAAATACTTCAAAAAATTCACTTCCGCCTTGCAGGTTTTGGCGTTAAAAAACAGGGGTATTGCGGAAGGATAGAACCAGAAAAAATTTAAAGGTTTGGAACCAAATTTGTGTTAGCTTTGTCTTTACCAATCATATGGGGCTGACCGGTTTTGACAGTAGGTGTAAGGACTGGGCTCGCATGCAGGCTGGAGTATGTACGGCCTTGAAAGATTCATACGAACCATACTTGGCGAATCTAATTACGCCATGGCTGCCTAATCTTACCCTTCGGGGAATAGATACTGCTTAAAGGGTTGAGCATCGATAGATGCTCCCCGGCCACATCCCACTACCCGTTGCACTGTCCGGGTAGAGTTGGGGTGTCGACTTGACGGTGCTGCTCCCTGTGAGGCTACTAAGCAGGGCTAAGACAAGTGGCTAAGCCGGAAGTAGGTGTGTCACCCAGCAGCTTTCGGCCGACAATCCAATCGGTGACTAAGCATGTAGACGGTACGGTGTTTCCCTATCTGGACGCGGGTTCGAATCCCGCCAGCTCCACACATTAAAACCCTAATTTATTGTATATCAGTATTTTAGGGTTTTTCATTTTTAGTGGGGTGTTAATTGGGGTGTTAATTTTTTCTTTTTAGAAGCCACAGTAGAAATGAAAAAGCGATTACGCATCATTGCATCATTTTGATAATTGTTAAGGCCGGTAGAGTTTATTCTTCAGCAACAATGCCATCGCTTCCTTCACCGTGTACCTTTTTTCCGGCGATCCAGGAAAAAACAAAGCCAGCCTTTCACAGTGAAGGTTTTCAGCACTTTTATCACCTTTTCCCATAAAAATGTGGTGGACGCGCTTGATTCCTTATCCGAAATCCTTAATTTTCCAGTCTAAATCCAGATACAGGGTGGAGCAGATAGTGCAGATACCCGTAATTCGCACTCTTAAACATGCATTTATTATGATGTTAGCATTTATTCTTTATTGGAACTTTGAGTAAAGCAATTTTGTTTCTACATTGCAGCAATATTGCTTTTATATGAAAACACACTCTCAAAAGGTTGCCAAATTCGACACAAAAAAAAGTGTCAAGCGAGCAAGAGCTACAAGAAAAAAAAGGTCTGGTTGGATTATTAAAGTTCCAGGTGGAGAATACGCTTGGTCTAACAAAATTGAACGGGTAGGTATTATTAGAAAAGGGCTCCCTTATGACTCAATTGAAGTAATTAGCAAAAGAACTGATCTTCCCGTAAGACAAGTTTTAACCATTTTTGGCGTGCCTCAAACTACTTACAACAAAAAGAAAAGGGGAAAAGAATTACTAAGTGGTAGAGATAGTGAAGTAGTACTATTATTAACAGAACTTCTTGATTTTGGGTCAGAAGTCTTTAATAATGAATCCGATAAGTTTCAAAGATGGCTTAAGAAGCCAAATGTATCTTTAGGTGGAGTAAAACCAGAAAGCTTATTCGATTCGGTTACAGGTATTCAAGAGGTGAAAAACGCCCTTAATAGACTTGAATATGGCAATATGGCATAATGAGAGTTTATAGAGTTGAAAGAAAAAAATATCTAAAAACGACCCTAAAAGGAATTGGGGCAGCTTTGACAGAAGGATATAGATGGAATAGCCTTAACACCTATCTAGTTTATACCGCAGAATCACGTGCCTTAGCAACTTTGGAAGTCTCGGTTCATTTGGACTTAAGTGAAGACTTACCAACTGATAGGTTTTATGTTGAAATTGATATTCCCGATGACGTCCATATCCTTGAAATAGATCCTGCGGACTTGCCGGAAAACTGGGATTCGAGACCTCCAATATTAGAAACTCAATTTATAGGAGACGATTTTGTAAAAGAAGGTGGAGCAGCCGTATTAAAAGTTCCAAGTTGTATTGTTAACCAAGAATATAATTATTTAATTAATTCTAACCACCCGGACTCTTCTCGAATAAAAGTGATTTCTGAAAAAATCATGAATTTTGATCCTAGAATAAAACAAAATGCTAACAAATGATATAGCATATACCTCTACTGAGCTATTTGGTAGTGCTTTACTAAACCGAATCTTGTTTGATCTTTGAAAGTCCAGAGGTACGTGCCATATCTGTCCGTTGGCATTTATTTTAACATAACGAATTATGAACGTAAAAGACATGTCAGATGACGAACTTTTCGAAAATATCGAACTGTATCAAGATAGAATTGAGACAATAACAGAGCATATATCAGATGCTGAAGATAGTAATGTTAGAAATTTATCGAATAATCCGTTTAGGGAATAACTGGCTGATGAAGGAATACCCGCTAAAAAAGCCATTTAATTTGCAGGGGTGATAGGCCAGGATCAATACAATTCACTACTCAAAGAGCCCCTTATTCGCAAGGATGAGTACGTAAGCAGGATTGCAAATCCTGCCTTATCTGAAGTTCGACATTACAAATATCGAACAGCAAGGCCCCGTACCGCTCCGCAGAATTTACAATTCCGTGGGGCAGATAAAGGGGATTTGTAATCCCCCGAACGAGCTCGGAAACAGGATTGCAAATCCTGATTATCTGGGGTTCGCCATTGCAAATGTCGAACAGCGCAGCTACGTACCGCTCCGCGGAGTTTGCAACTTACTCCCCCCTTTTATCCCAGGCCGGAGGGGTCTGGCCCAGGAGGTGCTTTACAAAGAAATCCCTGCGCTTCCGTTCACCATAAGCCCCTCCAGAACTGTGGCCCATCCCAGGAATCATCAGAAATTCGAATTCCTTGTCATTTTTGATCAGTTGGTCTGCAAACTGATACGTAGAGGAAGGATCGACATTGTCATCTACCTCCCCCACAATCAGCAAAAGCTTGCCTTCCAGATTTTTTGCATGCACCACATTCGAATTCTCCTCATAATGTACATCCACCGGATAGCCCATCCACTGTTCGTTCCACCAGATTTTATCCATGCGGTTGTCGTGGCAGCCGCAGGAAGATACCGCCACCTTGTAAAACTCAGGATGAAATAACAGGGCTCCCGCAGCGCTTTGCCCTCCGGCGGAGGTGCCAAAAATCCCCACCCGCTCCAGGTCCATATAGGGCCGCTCCTTTGCGGCGACCTTCATCCAACGGATCCGGTCTGGAAATCCGGCGTCTTTCAGGTTTTTCCAGGCAATGTCATGAAAGGCTTTCGATCGGTTGGAAGTGCCCATACCATCCATCTGCACCACCACAAATCCCAGTTCGGCCAATTCATTGAGCCCATTGTAATTGGGCGCAAAGGATTTGGGCACAAAAGCGCTGTGCGGACCGGCATAGATGTACTCGATGACCGGATAGGTCTTTCCGGGGTCAAAGTTGGACGGCTTGATGATAAGCCCCCAGATATCCGTCTTGCCATCCCTTCCCCTGGCCTTAAAAATCTCCGGTGCCGACCAACCCTCGGCCACCAAGGCAGCTATATCCGCTTTCTCCAGTTCCATGATTAGCTCCCCATTTTCGGTGTCCTTTAATACCGTGGTCGGCGCAAGGTCTTGCCGGGAATAGTGATCCACAAAGTATTGCTGATCGGAGGACAGCGAAATCTCGTGATTGGCATTGCCTTCGGTCAGTTGAACGAGGTTGTTTCCGTCTATGCCGATTTTATAAAAATGCAAATGGTAGGGATCTTCGTTTTTGTTTTTTCCGCTAGCAGTAAAGTAGATCAGGCCAGCTTCCTCATCCACCTGCAGGATTTCCCGTACTACCCACTCTCCCCGGGTTACCTGCCGCAGCAGCTCCCCCGTACCGGCATCAAACAGGTACAAATGCCGCCATCCGTCCCTTTCCGATGCCCACAGGATCTGGTTTTCCTTTTCCAGGTCCTTCCTGAAATACTTGCCGCTGTAATCGATAAAGGTGGGGCTTTTTTCTTCGATCAGCGTGCGCAGGGCTCCTGTCCGGGCATCCATCTCGAATACCTTATACAGCTGGTGGCCCCGTTGGTTGTATTCCCAACGAACCGCTGAACCATCTTTTTTCCAGTTGAGGCGGGTCAGGGCAAATTGATGATTCATTTGGCTTAACGGTGCTTTCCAGCTGCTGCCATTTTCCAGATTAAAAATAACCGGCACGCGTACGGGCAGGGCATCTCCAGGCTTCAGGTAATCCCTTTCTATCAGTTTAGGTTGTAGCTGGTCTGCGGGGGAAGAGGCGATCAAGGTCAATTTCCGGACCTCACTGGGCCTGAATTTAAAGGTAGCTATCTTTTTGCTATCGGCTGACCATTCTAATCTTGCCGCATAATGGTCACCGATGACCCCATCGCTGCTCAGTTTTTCCTCCTTGCCCGTAACCAGGTCTTTTACATACACATTATAATCCCTGATAAAAGCTTCCTTTTTATCATCCGGTGATCGCACTGGCTTCCCTTCATATGCCGGATGAATGGTTCCCCAATAGCGGGAATCAGGGGATTCAGGCTCCTCGATTTTTTCAAGCCGGCTTTGCTGCTCATCCCACTCCCAGACCACGGCCTGGTTTTTGAACTGGATTTTGCCTTTCTCCAATTTGATATCCGTCAATTTCAGTTCCCTTTCTGAAAATTCCCTGCCGGTACTATCGGCCAGGGCTTTTGCCAGGAGGTGCCGGTCAAACAAGGGGGCTTTCTCCTTACCTTTCGGATCAATTTTCAGGTAATGGATGCCTTCGGTCGTTCTCACCGAGTAGGTAAGCACATTTTCCTCCTGCCATTCGATACCCATAGGGGAATGGTATACCTTGTCCTTGTAGGCTTCTTTTACTGCGGCAGCTCGTTGATAATCTTCCAGCCTTCCCTGCCCATGCCCCATCCAGGGAAGTATCAAAAATGCCAGGGTAAAGAGATGGGAGTAATTTTTCATGGTTCAATTCAATTAAAGGTGTCTGGAAGCATTTCGCTCCGCAGGATTTGTAATCCCGTGGTACAGATAAAGGGGATTTGAAATCCCCTGACGTGCACGTAAGCAGGATGGCAAATCCTACATTATCTGTGGTCCGACATTGCAAATGTCGGACAGCAAGGCCTCGTACCGCTCCGCGGGATTTGTTAAAAACCTAAAATACAACTAATCCTATTGATATAGGCCTGCCTAATGATACAAAATCCAAATTCGCCTACTTTTAAACCTGGAGCACAAAATCCCCCCTTCTCTTATGATTTGGCCAAGTAAATCCTTTTCGGATTCAAACCATGGATCACATCTCTATAAACTTCTTGTAATGCTCAAACCGCAAAAATATATCCCTTACGTAATGGTAGGGTTCTGCTCCCCTTACAAAGCCATTTCGCACCACCTCATCATGGTAGTATTTTTTATCAGCCAGCTTCAACATATACTCTTCTACATTTTCGTCCCAGACATTCGGGTCTTTGCCATGCTTTTCCGCCAAACGCATGGCATCAAATACATGTCCTGCTCCACAATTGAAGGCAGCCAGCGTAAATTTGACTTGCTGGATAGAGTCTTCTACCGCTTCAAAGTAATTGCGCATCTTGCCCAAATACTTCACCCCGCCGCTTACATTTTGCTCCGGATTGAAACTATTGCTGACGCCAACTTCTTTTGCCGTGGCGGGCATTAACTGAATCAGGCCGCTGGCTCCTACCCAGGAGGTGGCCTGGGGATCAAACCTTGACTCCTGATACACCTGAGAGGAAAGAAAGCGCCAATCCCATCCGATTTTGGGGGCATTGGCCTTGATGATCTCATCGTACAGGCTGATTTTATTCCCGTTTTTGCTGTATAAGTCGCTTTGAATCCGGCCCCGGAAGGATTTGGTATTTTTGAAATACTTATTGTAAATCACATAATAGTCATCGCTCTTTTTCTCTTCTGCTATCCATTGGTTGATGGCCCGTAGCAACTCAGGTGAATTCTGCCTTACCGCCCAGGCGATGCGCTGTGAAAAGGAAATCCGGGTATCTATATGGAGTATGGGATAATAGGTCTTGTTGATCGCCGCAATATTGTAATCAGCCACTGTTCGATCGATTTCCCCATCTACCACCATTCGGATGATTTCGTCAGTAGGTACGTTGCCATCGATGCGTTTAACCGGAATGTCAGCACCGATCTCATCCTGCAGGTTTTGAAGCCGTTGCGAATAGGAGCTGTTTTCTCGTACCCAAACGGTATCATCCTCCAATTCCAGCGTATTTGAAATGACTTCCTTGTCAATTTTGTAGCCGGGCAGGGAGCGCCAGTTGTCGGGCATCCGCTGTACCAGGGCCTGGTGGGTCACATAATGGTATTCGGTAAAATTCACCAGCTTTTTCCGGGGCTCTGTTACCGTCAAACCATAGGCAATCAAATCACCCTCTCCCCTGTTCAACATATCGAATAAATCATTAATATCTTCAGCAATGGTAATTTTCAACTCCAGATCCAGGTGAGCTGCCAGGCGGGACAATAGCTCGTATTCAAAACCCATGGGCATCCCTTTATACAAAAAATAGCTCGTCGAACTGTAAGTGGTGATGGCATGCAGCACCCCATCTTCTTTTATACTTGCCAAATCTTTAGAAACGGTATACGGTACGGTATTCGGCTCGATCATATCTGCCCCGCCCTCAAGGGAAGACTGGGAACAGGAAGCCAGGATCAGCAGAACAATAATAAACAAAGTAATCTTTCGTAAGTCCATAATCTCTTTATTACAAGGAATATAATGAATTAAGCAAGCAATTGTTTAATTCATTGCCTTGTTTTCCCCTTAAAGGGGGATTAGTTCAAGTTGGGCATTTAGGTCCGTTTCTACCGTTGCGATTATTTTCCGAACTTTGTTGCGGCCATTTTTTGGATTAGTAGTATCTACCCGAAAGAATTGGGCCTAGCCCAATTTTTCTTTAAAGAAATCAATGGTCCGTCCCCAGGCCAGCTTAGCCGATTCTTCATCGTACCGGGGGGTGGAATGGTTGTGAAAACCGTGGTTTACCTCCGGGTACATAAAGGCCTGGTATTCCTTGCCATGGGCTTTCAGCTCCTTTTCATAATCCGGCCAGCCGGCATTTACCCGGGTATCCAGCCCGGCAAAATGCAGCATCAGCGGGGCCTGTATCTGCGGCACTTCTTCTGCCGTGGGCTGACCGCCGTAGAAAGGCACCGAAGCCCCCAGGTCCGGCACCCGCACGGCCATCATATTGGAAATCCAGCCCCCAAAACAGAAACCCACCACACCGGCTTTTCCGCTGCAATGCTCATGCTTTTTAAGGGTTTCATATCCGGCTATAAAATCCTGCAGCATGTCCTCCCGCTCCCGCTTAGATTGCATGGTTCGCCCTTCATCATCCGTACCCGGATAGCCGCCAAAGGGGGTCAGGGCATCCGGTGCAAAGGCGATAAAGCCATCCAGTGCCGCCTGATGGGCCGTATCTTCGATATAGGGATTCAGCCCCCGGTTTTCATGCACCACCAAAATACCCGGCAAGGGACCGCTCTGGTCTTTGGGACGGGTCAGCAGGCCCTTCATGGTACCCGCTCCCTTGGGAGAATCGTAACTGATGTATTCCGAGATCAGCCGGGGATCATCCTGCGTATAGCGTCTGGCAGCGGCATAGTTGGGCATCAGGTAGCCCATAATGGCCGAAACGGTGAGCCCGCCTACGGCAAATTTGGACAAGCGCTGTACAAAGTCCCTCCGCTCAATGCGGCTGTGGGCATAATCATCATACAGGTCAAATACTTCCTGGTCCAGGTCTTTTTTGTTGATTGGTTTCATCTGTTTATAATTGTCTTTAAGTTGCCACATGGAATCTCACATGATTTATAATCATCCCACTGTGTGACGATTGCGTCATGCTCGATTTCATGGGTAAAAAGGATTAGTAGTTAGGGTTTTAAGTTACCCTATTTTTCGGAAAATAAGGTAAAAAGCCGGCGAAACTTTTCTTTATGCTGCATTTTCCGGTTAAAAAGAGTAGGAAAAAAAATTAGAGCAGAAACTTACGCCACACTTTGATTGTACAGGTGCTCCTGAAATTCGATAAACAGCTTGCTTATCGTGCCCACGTCTCCCAAAATGCCTTTCGCATCTTCCAGCGACTGGTACTTGTTGGTAAGTAAAATGGGAAGCTTTTCCTGCCCGAGTTCGTCCACGCCCGTTTCAACGTATTTGCTTAATACAAATGAGATAAATTCTCTTTGTTGCTCATTCAGTAAGGCAAATATTGTGGCTTCTGCTGCTTTGGCCCGTGCCTCCCGGGTCATGGCGATATAGTCCCCATTGAACACATATTCCAACACATCGTACAAGTCGCTGTTTTCCATATCTACCAACTTCTGCAAGGTCAGCAAGTCTTCTTTGGGAAATCCCGCAGCATCCAGCTTTTCCAGCAAGGTTTTTCTGGTTAAGGGATTGCTCCACAGTTTTCGTAATTCTTCCTCGTCTTTAAACAATTTGGGTAATTCGCCAAAGAGATCGTTTAGAAATTCCTCGGATGAAATGGGTTTGCCGTCAGCACTCCAAAAGGAAGGATAAACCATGGGGTTGATTGCGTTTTCCTTTCGGTTTCATAGCAAGATTATAACCGGTCTTTTGCGCAATTTTGATTCGGCTGCTTCCTCCGAAGCTACCGATTTTTCCGGATAAGGGATGTTTCCAAGCGATCGCCTTTTTAAAAGATCCCTCCTCCCAAAACCAATCGAATAAGTCCCACCACCACGGCGATGCCGCAGAGCACCATGCCTTCATTGGATTTTCCGATAGCACTGATGATCAGGCCGAGAATGGCAAAAGGGATATTGATCCAATTAAACCAGCCCAAAAGCGGGATAAATCCCAGCAACATACCCAATGCGGCCAGCACCCCAAGAACTAAACCAAATGTCTTCATAGTAATCGTAGTTTTTTCCCAGATGGTAATTTAAGCGAATCAATTGAGTATGCTTCAATAAAAACCAGTAGAAATTCAATTATTTTTAAAAAACAAATCGCTCGTTTACGCCTTGCGTTACCCACCAATCCGATTTGCGCCTGTTGTAACCACCTGGACGTTGGACGTCATTCTGAATGCATTCCCAGAAAACAAAAATTTATCCATAAAAAAATTTGGATATTTACATAAATTAACTAACTTCACTATCATAAAAACCAACACCACTATTTTAACTGCCTCGTTTTCTTTGCTGACATATTGGTTTGTCAAAGGTCCTTTTTGATTCCAAGCCGTTGAACTTTGGAGCTAAAAGGTTTTTCAATCAACTGCAAAGCCGAAAACTGTTGACGTTAAACAGCTTTTTTTAAAAAAACAAATCTACCAATTTATCAACCTTTAGGTGTCGTTGCGGTCCCTGGTGACTTTTTGAATACACTTACTCTTAATGCTTAAAGGTTTTCGTTTCATCGAGCTTGTGTTTCTCATGCAAACAGGAGTACGGCATTTCTATGTGTTAACCTAATTATGCCTTTTTACTTATGAAACCTTTTCTATTCCTACTGACAGGGCTGCTAAGCCTGTGCCTGGAACCACTGTATGCCCAGGAAAAAATCAACCAAAGCCTTATTGTAGAGGGCTATGTCATGTCCTCATCCACGCTAAGGGTACAGAACCCAAACAACAACCAAGCCTCCGCATCACTCAACTGGCTGGACGACACCGCCCGCATACGGGTCGGTGGCAATGGCATCGGTGCAAAAGGAGGGCTGGACATTCAGACCACCGGCAACCGCAGCCTGATGCGCCTACTGCACAATGGCAATGTGGGAATTGGCACCGATAACCCCGACTCCCGGCTGACTGTCAACGGTCCTATCCGCGCCCGCGAGCTCAAACTCGAAATTGCCAACTGGCCGGATTATGTCTTTGCTCCCGAATATTCCCTAACACCCCTGCCTGCCGTAAAGCGACATATCCAATCCCATGGCCGACTTCCCGGATTCCAGGCTGCTTCTCATTACCAGGAAAATGGAATCCCGATGGCTGAAACCACGCAGCTACTACTGGAAAAAGTAGAGGAACTGACCCTGTACCTGATCAGTTGCGAAGAAAAAATCACCGAGTTGGAGAAAAAAATCGCACATACCAAAACTGCTCCAATCACTGAATAAGCCTGCAATCCGGTTATCGGTTAGAAATAATATTGAACTTTTAAAACCTCAATGATTTTACCATGAAACCTACAGCGAAACACCAACTCCACTGGAGGGTCCTCTACCTTTCCCTCTATATATTGATGGCTTACCTGAACATGCTGCTTACGCCGGCAATTGGCCAGGACATGGCGTTCAGACCCCAGGTCACCCCTCCTTCTCCGGAAGTGAGTGCCCTTTCCAAATTTGCCGACACCCGCATATCACATTATTCAGGCTTACCGGATATCAACATCCCTCTTTATAACCTTGTGGAACAAGACCTGGAAATACCCATTACCCTCAGTTACCACGCCGGGGGAATCCGCGTGGAAGAAAGGGCGGGATGGGCAGGTCTGGGTTGGGCCCTGAATGCAGGAGGAAGCATCAGCAGGACCATGAAGGGTCTCCCGGATGAGCATAACCTGTCAAGCAGTGGCTATATCCAGCATGAGGTGGCACCTGACCAACTTTCTACCAGCCAATTGGCGGACTATTATAACCGTACACAAAATGGAACCATTGATTTTGAACAGGATATCTTTCATTTTGCCTTCGGTGACTTCACCGGTAAATTTGTGCTTGGCAAAAATGGGGAAGTTGCCTTCCTGCGTGCCAGCCATTTGAAAATTCAATTTGATCAGGTTAACAGGGACATTATCAGGTGGAAGGTATGGGACGGCAATGGCAACCAGTACATTTTTGAAGACCTGGAACAAACCATCACAGAAAAAATCTCTGAAAGCAAGTCGACACTTTTTCGTTCCATTTATCATTCCGCCTGGCACCTGAGTAAAATCATCACCTATAGGGGCAGGGAAATCACCTTCCTTTACGAAGGCTATACCGATTCCTATTATTCCAGATCCAACCAATCGGCCTCCTACTTTTTAAGTGGAACTTCCGGAAAGGGAGTCTGCGGCACCAACAAAATGACCAAAGGTTTTTCTGAAGTGACCATCCGGGGTAAACAATTGCAGGCGATCCATTTTGGCTTGGGAAAAGTACTGATCGAAAGCAAAAACGACCGGCAAGATGCTGCTTCCAAAAGACTTTCGGGCATCAAGGTGTTCAATAACAGGGATCGACTGATCAAATCGTTTTCGTTTGACCATGATTATTACCAATCGACCTTGTCTGGCGAACACATCAACCTTCCGGATTTCATTGACAGGGCTACTCCCGGCAAACGGCTTCGTCTAACAAAAATCACCGATAATACCGCAAGTCAGGGGCTGGAATATATCCTGGAATATAACGGGAATGCCCTACCACATTTGCTTTCCAATGCCCAGGACCATTGGGGCTTTTACAATGGAGAAACCAACAGGAGCCTTATCCCCCAGTATTTGAAATTCCGGCAAGCCAATGCCAACCGACTGGTAGTTCCGGAAAAGGCCGCAATGGGATGCCTAAAAAAAATCTCCTATCCGACCGGAGGAAGCATCAGCTATGAAATGGAAAGCAATACCGCAGTAGTCCGTTCAGATGATTACTACAATTATTTTAGTCCGGTCGCCCTGGAAAAGGATCAACCTATATATTCCGTTTCGGTAAACAGCAAAAGCCCGAAAGCATATTTCCAGGTGGAACCCCAGGAATCCACAGAGGACACGCACAAATTGATACAATATACAGTTCTCTTAAGCGATCTGGAAGATTGCGATGTACGAGGCAAAGACTGCCGGGGCTCCCTGGAAGTTTACCTGTATTCCCCAACAGAGAAATCCTTTATTAGTTTACTTTCCAACACTAACAAAAAGGGTCGCATTACCGGTGAGGTTTGGCTGAAAGCAGGAACCCAATACCAACTGCATGTAGAGGGCCCTGCCAGCATGACGGCAGGAGTAGTGGCTACTGTTTCAGGAAGGAAGAATCCCCCACAACAGGAGCCATCCGATCAGATAGAGGTGAATGCAGGAGGCTTGCGGGTCAAATCCATTACCAAAGATTTTGGTAACCAATCCGAAACCATCCTTTACCTCTATGAGCAAGCGAAGGAAAGCATCTCCTCAGGCTCGCTGTCCACCTTTCCGAAATACGATTTTGTGACTTTCAATACCAACACCCAAAAGGTTCCGGATAGAAATGATATTTTGGTAGGTCACTGTTTGAAGTTTGAATTACGATCCTATTCTCAGCTGCCTTTATCCTCGGGTGCAGATTTCTTTGGCTATGCCAACGTCAAGGAGATCAGGGAAAATGAGCAGGGGGAAATTATACGCACAGATTACCAATACCTTTCCCCAAAGGATTTTCCTGACCAGTCCCGCTATGTGGCCCCCTTCGGCATCGTCCAAAGTGCTGAAGTCAAACGGGGTGTACCCAGCGGAGTGATTTATTATGCCCAAAGCAAAGAGGGTTTCCGAAAATCCCGGGAATTGATCTATACCTATCAGGCATCTGAAAGGGCCTCCCATGAAAACTTTGTTTTTTCCTGCATGGGTTACGGGCCCGGAGGATGTCAGGATGTCCGGTACCTCAAATATTTCAATACCTCTGTCTGGAATCCCCGCATCGGAATAAAGGAGATCAGGTATGATCCTCAGACCGGTGCTGCCTTTGAGAAATCCAGCACAATAAGCTATGATGAAAACTACCTGTTACCTCTAAAGAAGACCCATTCCCTATCTCCAAACACAAGCCTGGAGGAATATTATTATTACCCTTTCAATCTTCCTGAAGCCTTCAGTGCTTCCGGCGGGCAAGCCATGCTTACAGGCCTGATGGAAGCCCACAGGATTACTCCCAGTCTGGCCCAGGTCAAAAAAATGGCAGGGCAGCTGGTCGAGCAGCAACAGCTCTATTTGAAACGGTACCACGGGAAAATCTTGCCGGAAAGACTGCTCAAAAAGCATGCTGAGCATCCCGAATACCAGGATCTCAACATTTTGTCCTATGATCCATTTGGAAATATCCTGGAGCAGAAGCCCCGGACCGGTCCCAAGCAAAGTTTTCTCTGGTTTGAAGAAGGAAACCTGATGGCTGCCGCTGTACAAAATGCGGCTGCTTCGGAAATTGCCTATACTTCCTTCGAAACAGGGGATAAGGGAGGATGGACATTCAGTGGTGAACCTTATGCCAGCAATAGCGCCAAAACCGGAACCAACCTGTATCACCTGGGAAGGGGTACCATCAGCAAATCCAACATACCGGCAAATAATAAAAAGGTGTTTCTACTTTCCTTTTGGGCAAAAAAAACCAGCCGCCGGACTTCCGGCTCCTGGAGCTTTTTGGGCAAAACGGAGATCTTGACCGATGAATGGCAATTGATTCAAAGAGAGGTAACCAGCGACAAGCTTACCCTGTCCGGACAGGGTGTCCTGATAGACGAATTAAGACTTCACCCCCAAGATGCCTTTATGGAAACCTATACCCATGAACCCCTGATCGGCATCAGCAGTATAACCGACCAAAGACACCATACCCGCTACTATGAATACGATGCCATGGGCAGGCTGGCAACCATCCGAAACATGGATAGGGATATTCTGGAACACTACGCCTACAGCTACCAAAACCAAGGCATGCCATGAAAAAGATAATCCTCATCCTGCTGACAGTGTTTTCCTGTGCCGGCATGACTGCCTCTGCCCAGGAGAACAGCATCCGTACCTTCACCCCTGAAGTGCCGCTAAAGGAAACATCCTCATTGCCGCCCGCTCCCTCCGTAAAAATATCCACCCTATACCTGGACGGACTGGGCAGAGACATGCAAACGGTAAACCAGGGAGCTTCGCCAGGTGGTGGGGACATTATCAAACCTCATCATTACGACTCCTTCGGCAGGCCACACCGGGAATATCTCCCCTATGCCACCACCGCCGACATGGTGCCCGGTGCATTCCGCCCAGACTACGAAGCAGAACATGCCGATTATCACCGCAAGGCTTACTCCGGAGATCCCTATGGCTATCAGCAGACGGTTTATGAATCTTCTGCTCTCCATTTACCTCAGGCCATTTCCCCTCCCGGGAAAGCCTGGAGACCCGGATCGGGCAGGGAGACAAAATTGCATGAACGGCCCAACCTTCCCGAGGAGCAGGTCCGCCGCTGGACGGTGAATGGTGACGGCCTGCCCCTGACGCAGGATAGCTATGCAGCAGGGGAGCTTTGGGTCAGCACCATTACCGATGGAGAAGGAATCCGCAGCCTGATCTACACCGACAGGTTGGGCAGGGAAATCCTGAAAAAGACCCAGGCCACACCGAATCCCTCAAAAGCCCATGCCGGATGGCACTGTACCTACTTTGTATATGACAAGCTGTTGGATTTAAGGGTAATCCTCCCTCCCAAAGCAGTAGAAATCCTGGACGGCAACTGGCAGCGTTCCCTGGAAACCGACTTGTCCGATGGCTTGTATTTTCTGTATAGTTTTGATGGACTGAAGCGCCTCATCGAGAAAAAAATCCCCGGAAAGGAACCCGAACAATTCCTCTATGACCGCAGGGGACGGCTAGTGGGGAGCAGAGATGGCAACCTGATAGCATCCGGGCGGTGGAGGTACACCCAATATGATGTCCACAACAGACCCGTGCAGACAGGCATCGTTGCAGATGGCAGGGACAGAAAAACCCTGCAAAATGACCTGGATGCTGAAAGCCCCCGGCATGATCAAGCCAAACCGGAGACTGGCAGGGTACGATTCGGACAAACCATCACGGCTAATTCCTTTGACGGGCACCAACGCTACACGGCTGCGCAAGCCGTGGTACTGAAACCAGGCTTCCAGTTTGTAGCAAAAGGAAACCGCTCTTTTTCTGCAGGCATCGGTTCACAGCCGGAAAAGCAGGTAACTAGAGGGAGCTTTCCCCGGGAGGAAGGAGAGATCCTTACCGTCAGCTATTACGACGACTACAGCAATAGCAAAAAGGCATTCCAGGAGCCTGCATCATCCAGGTCCCCCCTCCCTGCCACCGGACACTATACGGGAGGGCTGATCAGGGCAGAATACCTGACAGAAAGAGCCGTACACTACGACAAAGAGGGCAGAGAGATCCTCTTGCTGACAGAGGATCACCTGGGAGGAGAAACCAAACAGACCAAAAAATATGACTTTGTTGGCCGACTTGTGGAAACCCATACCCGCATCAAAGGAAGCCTGGTATTCGATTATTCTGACCGGTACAGTTATAGCCCGGAAGGCTACCTGAATGCCATATACCGACGCCTGGCTCAGGCGCCGGAAACCCTGCTGGCCTCCTACTCCTACGGGTTGACCGGTCAACTCGAAGAAAAGCATCCCGGTGGCCTGGCCACTTTCCAATATGAAAGGCATATTCAGGGCTGGAGTACTGCCATCAGGCCCAAGAGCAAGGATCCCGGCTTGTTTGCCATGACCCTCTCCTATGAAACCGGCCCTCAGCCCTTGTTCAATGGCAATATATCCGAAATGGTATGGAGCGGAAGGGACCAGCAACACCGGGCTTATCGATTTGCCTATGATCCGGCGGGCCGACTGAAGGAAGCGCGCTATGCCGTTCCAGGAAAAAATACCGAAAATGACAGGTACAGCCTTAGGGACATGCGCTACGATACCAATGGTAATATCCTTGGCCTTACCCGGCACAACAGGCAGGGAACAGACAGCTTCGGAGAAGTGGACCGGCTCAGTTACCACTATGCACCTCACAGTAACCTTTTGGAAAGCATCAGCGATGCGGTACCCGACGCAGGTTTTGCTGCAAAGGATTTTAGCTCCGCTCCAGTCCCTGGAGATTACCGCTACGACCCCAATGGCAACCTGACAGCCAACCCCGACAAAGGCATCAAGCGCATCCGGTACAACCACCTGGACCTTCCCCAGGAAATGGTATTTGACTCAGGCGAAAAACTGCTGTTTGCCTATTCGGCCGAAGGACAATTACTATACAGAAAGCTGGAAAAAAATGGCAAAATGATGGAGCGAACGGATCAGTTGGGCGAACTGGTGCTGGCCGACGGCAAACCCCGACAGTTGTTGCACCCGGAAGGGAGGTCGGTTTGGGAAAAAGGAAAGTGGGTTCCCGAGTTTTTTATCAGGGACCACCTGGGGAATGTAAGGCAGGTGCTCAGAAAACCGGTAAGCGCCACCGTTCTTGCCAGCATGGAACCCGGGAGAAGCAAAGAGGAAAACAAACATTTCGAAGGAATAGACCAAAGCCGGCAGGCCGGGGTGGAACACAACAGCACACCGGGAGGCAGTCATTCCGCCTGGTTGAATGCAGGCCGGGGACGAATCCTTGGCCCTGCCAGAAGGCAAAAGGTGGAGATTGGGGAGCAAATCACCCTATCGGTCAGGGGAAAATACCGGGACAGCCCAGGACACACGATCAAACCAGAGACCTTTGTCTCCTCCGGAGCCAAAACCCGGCTACTGGATCAATTGACCGAATTTGGGAATACTCCGGTGGCTGCCGGTAACCCGGTGCTGTGGCTTTCGCTGGCAGACCTGCTGATCAAAGAGCTACAGACCAAACCCGTGCCAGAGGCGTATTTGTTGTACGTTCTATACGACAAAGAAGGAAACCTTTACGGAAAGGAAAAGCGGGCCTTGACAAAAAAAGCGGCTGGGAAACATGAATTTCTAGAGACAAATTTTTATATTGAAAAGGCAGGGCATATGGAAGCCTTTCTGGTCAATGAGACGGAGACAGATGTCTGGTTTGACGATTTCCGGGTGCAGACCCGAAGTCCTCTGGTAGTACAGGAAGACCACTACGATCCCTGGGGACTGGAGCTCAGCGGCCTGGAGTACCGGGCGGAAGACAGAAAGGAGAGCAGGTATGGGTTTAATGCAGGGAGTTACTTGCTGGACCGCATTGGAATGTACCAAACCCCTAACCGCTTGTATGATCCGGTATTGGGAAGGTTTTGGGGTGCGGACAAGCTGACCGATATGTACCCTTCTTTAAGTCCCATGGCTTTTGGATTCAATAATCCCTCGCTCTTTTCAGACCCAACCGGTTTATACGGGGACTGTGAGGGCTGTCCGGAATTTCAGCTTCCGGTGGTGACGGTCAGCAGCATGCCGGACCGGAGCAACCGGATGCAGCTGGAATCGCAACTGCAGCTTATGCGTGAAAGCCGCAATCCCGTTTACCGCAACCTGGGCATGACGGCATACCGGGAAGGATTGCGTGC
>Ga0008836_100292_pt1 | contig 40013 bp, 35 predicted proteins | sample HotLakConsUCCR28_FD_62214 | JGI IMG/M metagenome (GOLD analysis project Ga0008836, IMG submission 62214) | Hypersaline microbial mat communities from Hot Lake, Washington, USA - Hot Lake Consortium UCC-R28 (Hybrid Assembly) ... | reverse complement strand
CGTTGTGTTACTCCAAGTCAGTGGATATGCTCAAGCACTCGATTCGACTCCTGATTCACTATCTCAAGTTTGGGGAGGTCCCCATCCCGGCTTGATTCATCCCCAAATTGAGCAACGCCCACGGCTAAGCTGGCTAATTTGCCCCAGGTGCAATTTACCCCCGCCGATTTTTTGAAGCGATTGCAAGAAGTGGATGCGCTGATCGCCAAAGAACAAGAAGGGGAGTTTGAATTTGCCCATCTCAGTTTTCAGGAATATCTGGCAGCGGTGGAAATCAAAGCCACCCATCAGGAAGCTTGCCTACTAGAGGTGTTTGACGATGCCGAAAAGCTGGCCTGGTGGGCCGAAACCATGAAGCTGTATGCCGCCCAGGGAGACGCGACCCGACTGATTGAAGCGGCGCTAGCGGACCCGACCTTAGAAAAACTGCTGCTGGCAATTGACTTTTGGCAGGGCGCGGTTACGGTGGATGCCCCAGTGCAAACCGCCCTGCTCGAAAAACTGCACGAACCGCTGCAAGGGCTGGAGGGGGATGACCTGGCCTATGCAAAAGAGATCACACCCCGCTACTTTAAGCTGGCATTTTATCTGCAAACGCAGCAGTGGCAAGCCGCCGACCAAGAAACTTACTTGGTGATGAAAGCCGTCGGCGATCGCGAGCAAAAAGGATACCTATATCTTGAGGATCTGCGGCAGTTTCCCTGTGCGGATTTGCGGGTGATTGATCAGCTTTGGGTGCGTTATAGCAATGGGCGCTTTGGCTTTAGTGTGCAAAAGCAAATCTGGGTAGAAGTGGGTGGTAAGCTGGATTTTGGTAAGGACAGAGATGCCGCGATCACGGCCTTCGAAAAAATGAGCGATCGCATCGGCTGGCGGGTTAACGGAAAGTATCTCGGGTACAGCCAAGTAACTTTCGGCACCTCAGCCCCTCCGGCTCATCTCCCAGCATCTCCCATTCATCTCCCATTCATTTTGGGTGCTTTGGTTGGGGGGGGGGTTGTCTCTTTTCTCGCATCCAGACTTGTAAACTGTAGCAGATAAGCGCTCCAGCCCGATCCACAGATTTATTTCCGGTTGTTTTTTAACGCCAAAACGAGGGTTTCAGCCAACCGTTACCTGGCACCCGTTCTCAGGGCGTATCCATAAATTGGAGGACCGCAATATCAGGGTTGAAACAGTTTGCCAGTTTACAAATACTAAAACAGTGAACCTTGAATAAAATCTGGCTTTGACTGCTTAGGTGGCCAGAAAACACCTAAAACAACCCAAGTATTGTAGGGAAACACCGTTCCCATAAAAAACAGCGTGTCTTTTTTATCGCTGCAAATCTCATCAAAAAACTTGCGCTTCACACTCAAAGCCGCCTGTTCTTCATCCCCTAATCGAGCTACTTCATTCAGCCAAAGCACACCCAATTCCCAATCCTCAATCATGGCATTATGCGGTCTGTGGCTGTCTTCGCACTCAAACACATAGCTAAACTTGTACGGTATTTTGCGAAGCGGCTTTTGTACCGGGCCAAACAGCGTCAATTGGTCAAACAGATTTTGCCATTCCGGTTTCCACTCCGATTCAGCAGGCTCAATTTTGAGATCCAGCACCCTTGTCGGTCGCACAATCCCCAGCGAAGTTCGTTCAGCCTCGTGCATCTCCCGCAGTTGCTTAACTGTGTAAGTCGACATACGGTCGATAATTTCCCGCCGCTCCCGCCAACCGTTTTTGGTCGACAATGGCTCCCCTAATACCTGTAGAGAGTCCAAAAGTGGTTTTCTGCTCTCTTTGCGGCGATCATTCTTGTCGCCACGCGGTAACAGGTCAATCTCCACCCATTGGTATTTACGAAACTGCTGATTTCTCGGTCGATATCGGTAGTCAATGGGATACAGCCTCACCCATTCATTATTCTCATTAATACCCGCCGTACAAACCAGTTCCTGATATCCTCGCGATGGATGAGGATAGGTCATCACCGTAATCAGAACCTTCGTTTTAATCGGGCGATCGCTCATGCCACTTATCCGAGATGCTTAATTGGCAACTCCATCATGCCCATCAAATGCTGAGCCAGCACAGTTCGGTGGCAGCATTCCGGATTCGCTTCCATACACACCAAAACACTCGGCTCAGACTTCAGGAGCGACATCGCCCTTTGCAAGTTATCCCAGCGATCCGACAAACCACACCGATATTCCTTAAACAGAGCGACATAGCTATCTGTTGAGGACAAATCAACTCTCGCGGAACCCGGAATCCCCAACCCCGGCAAATGCTGATAATCAATGTCCAGCGCATTGCATAACCGCTTTAGAGTACTTTTGTGAAAACCATAGCGACGGGAAATCGGGTTGTAGCGAACATCGATCAACCGGCGAATGCCCGATCGCATCAGCAGATTCAAAAACTCATCAACGGTTTTTCCTTCGTAGCCAGCGGTGTAAATTGCCTGATCAGCTACAGGTCGCTGTTCTCGGCGTTGCCCTGGCAAATCACTGTTGACCGTAAACCAGGGATAGTTGGCATAGACCGTATCGATCAAAGCTGAGCCAGAAAAATTGCCGTACTGTTGAGTGACAGCTGTAATGTCTTGAGCGATCGCCTTGGGTAGCTTGACTTCCTGCTCACTTCCCAAAGACGTCAACTGCCAAACCTTGTCCGCTGCCTTCTCCATAAAGCCATTGCGAACCAACGTATCCGTTTCGCGATTGAGGGTAAACGAGTAGGGTCCATAACGATAGGGGATGAACTGGTAAAAAGTCTTACCGCCATGAGACTGCGTTTCCTGACCCAGCAGAAATGCCCACTTCATCAATTGCAGAGTAGTCGCCTGTCCCCCTACCTGCTGAAGAATTGAAAGTAACGCCTTCTGCCGATGTAACACTCGTATCCTCTGCTTAGTGCTTTTGTATTATATGTCTGCGTTGCGCTAGGAAACTAGAGTATCGGACGACCATGATTTGAGAGAGACACAGTACACATAAAAATACTTGCTGAGCAAGTTGTTGAAGGGGATCGCGATCTCTACTCAGCCAAAGCTTCAACCCATCACTGAGGGCGAATTGAGCCAGATTGACGAGTTCTGGTGGGCGATCGCCCCCTGGAGTCTCTGCGGGAACATGATCAGGAACGCTTGAAGACATCAACCGGATGGATACCGCGATCGCTATGATCAGAGAACAGCGATCGGCAAGCACACAGCAATGAAAATCACCCTCGACATTCCCGATACCCTGACCCAAGACCATCCCCTCACCCAAGCCGACTGGTTACGAGAAATTGCTGTCGCCCTCTTTCAACAAGAACTCATCACCCTCGGTACCGCCAGCCACATCGCCGGAATGCATCAAATGCAGTTTCAGGAACTACTCTACGACCGAGGCATCAACCTGCACTACGACCTCGCCGACTACCAAGCCGATATTGCCAGCCTCCGCCAAAACAACTGGCGATGATCATCATCAGCGATACCTCGCCGATCAGCAACCTGCAGAGAATACGCCAACTCGCCCTGCTCCAAAAACTTTATGGCAGAGTGATGCTTCCGCCCATCGTTTATGCCGAAATCCGTGCTCTAGAAACCTTTGGTATTGATATCTCCGGTCTCTCTGATGCCGACTGGATGATCGTTCAGCCAGTCCGTGATCAAGCATTTGTCGCTAGCCTACAAACAGAACTCGACCCCGGAGAAGCTGAAGCCATTGCCCTGTCCATCGAACTTCAGGCCAATCGTTTACTCATTGATGAACGTCTAGGGAGACAGGTTGCCCAACGACTTGGCCTGAAAGTTACCGGACTCCTGGGCGTATTGGTTGCGGCTAAGCAAGACAACCTGATTACCGAATTAAAACCGATGTTAGACGAACTCATCCCTAAGGCAAAATTTCGAGTTCACCCAGACCTCTACCGTCAAATTTTGCAGGACGCCAACGAAAGCGATTGAGAGACCATCGTTTTGCCATAAATTGGCAAGAGCGACGTCCCTCCTCCTGCGGGAACGCAATCAGGAACCCTTGCAGACATCAATCGGATAGATGGCGCGATCGCTATGATCAGAGAACCGCGATCGCCAGGCAACTTAGCCATAAAGTCACCTTTGCATTGCCCCCACAACTCGCCAATCACGACACAACTCTCAGCACAGTCCTGATATGCAAATCACCATTCAAATCCCAGACGACCTCCAACAAAAGCTCACCGAGCGAGCCAGCCAACTCAACATCCCCTTAGAAACCCTGATTTTAGAGTCCTTCGCTGACCTCGTTGAGCCATCCGATCCTGACGACACCCCCACAGCAGTCGTGCTGGAGAGCCTGCGAGCCTCTCTCGAAGATGTCAAAGCAGGCCGAGTCTACCCCATCGAACAGCTCTGGGACGGCATTGATGAGTGAACCGCCTGCCGTCCAATTTCAGTTTTCTGCTGAATTCAAGTCGCAACTGCGCAGTCTGGCAAAGCGCTATCGGCAAATCCGCAGCGATCTCCAACCCCTCATCGATCGCCTCCAAAGCGGAGAGTTTCCTGGCGATCAGATCCCCGGTACCGGATTTACAGTCTTCAAAATTCGAGTCAAAAACGGGCATTATTGGAGGCTAGCGCTGTCAATTGAGCGAGATCTTGCTGTCGATCGTCCCGTGGACACCCTGAGCAAGTATTCCAGAATCATGGCCGCGATCGCGATAGCCTCAGGGATCAGTTGCCGCTGGCCGCGATCGCGGCAGCCAGCCAAACCGCTCAGTCACGGGCCTGGGCAAAAGACCTCGGCGGTGAACTGAGAAAGCTGAGCGATCGCCAACTGTCATCTGAGGGTTGGTGAGAGGGCTCACCTAGCGACAAAAAATCCCCCTCACCGACGGTGAAGGGGACAGTCATGCTGTCTGGTTTACGGAGAAGGAGAGGCGCGATCGCTTAGCGGGTGTACTTCTTACCCAAAAAGGTAAGCTCTTCCGGGGCTGCTTGGCGCTGGCTGACGTTAAATTGCTTACGGAGATAGCGCTTGCCCAAGAACGTCGCCGTTTCAGGAGTCTCAGTGGCTTCAACCGGGGCGATCGAGGCTTCGTAAGTTTGGCCGAGGAAAGAGAGTTTCATCGTAGGGCTCCGTTGTTTAAGGGGTGGGTTTCGTTCGATGTCTTTAGTATCCGGATTTCAACTTCAGGTTTGTTGAGGAAAATTGAGGTCTTGATTTCAGCGGTGGCCTGAGGGCTGGCGTCGCCAGAAAACGATTTGGGTTGCCAGGGTACGGCGTTCGGCTTCGGTGGCGGCAAAGCGCAGTTGATCGCGCAGTTCTGCTAGTTTTTGTTGCCCAATGCGGTTGGTTTCTTGACGGTGGGTGTGCATCAGGGGCCTGTTTTTAGGTGTGCTGTTGTGCCTAGAAACAGCGACGGCCACCCCATTCCCAAAAGGGTTTGAGTGTTCTGCATCGGTGGGGAGATTGGTGTTCATCACGGCAGGGATGTGATCTGAGCCGCCACCTCAGGGGTAGCCGCTCAGATCAGTGGGGAGGTAATACCGATTTTCTGAAAAGTGACGACCAAAGAATCTTTGTTCAATCTCGGTAGGGGCGTAGGTTGGCAAACCTAGACTGCCGGAGCGGTTGCTGCCGAAGCTTCTGCACTAGCGGTATCATCCGGCACCACCGCGCGAAACGTGAGGGCACCCTCACGACAACTAACGTGGATGGTACTGCCTTCGGGAAACGCATCTTCCAAAATTTTGGTGGCGATGGGATTTTCCAGTTCTTTTTGGATGGCCCGTTTCAACGGACGCGCCCCGTACACTGGGTCGTAGCCGACTTTAGCCACATGCTCGATCGCTGCCTTAGACAACGACAGCGACAGTTTTTGCGCCGCTAGCCGTTGCTCGATGCGGCGTACCTGAATGGTCACAATTTCCCGCAGTTGCGCTTGCCGCAGGGGATGGAACAGGATCAGGTCGTCTACCCGATTCAGAAATTCGGGGCGGAAATGACCGCGCAGAGCTTTGAGTACCAGCACCCGCATCTCGTCGTAGCGATCGTCGTCGCCGGCCACCTCCAAAATGTGATCGCTGCCGATGTTGCTGGTCATGATCACGATGGTGTTGCTGAAATCCACCAAATGTCCCTGAGCGTCGGTGATGCGACCATCATCCAGCACTTGCAGCAGAATGTTGAACACGTCGGGGTGAGCCTTTTCTACCTCATCCAGCAGCACAACAGAATAGGGGTGCCGCCGCACCGCTTCGGAAAGCTGGCCGCCCTCTTCGTAGCCGACATAGCCGGGAGGTGCCCCCACCAGACGGGCGACGGCGTGCTTTTCCATGTACTCAGACATGTCGATGCGGATCAGCGCTTCTTCCGTATCAAACAGGAACGCTGCCAGCGCCCGTGCCAGTTCCGTTTTGCCGACCCCCGTTGGCCCCATAAACAGGAAAGAGCCGAGGGGCCGACCGGGGTCATTCATGCCCGCTCGCGCCCGCCGAATGGCCGCCGCCACCGCCGTCACCGCTTCTTCTTGACCGATAACGCGCTCGTGCAGATGACCTTCCAATCGCAGCAGCTTTTGCCGCTCTGACTCCATTAGCCGATTCACGGGAATGCCCGTCCACTTGGCGACGATTTCGGCGATGTCGGCTTCGAGCACCTGCTCCCGCAGCAGGGTTTTGCCCTGGGCCTGAATTTCCAGCAGATGGGCTTCTTTGGCTTCCAACTCGCGTTGGACGGCTTCCAGCTTGCCATATTTGAGTTGAGCGGCTTTGTTCAAATCGTAGGCCCGCTCCGCCTGATCGACCTGCAACCGCAGGTGCTCCTCTTCTTCCTTCAGAGCGTTGATAGCTTCCAGGGTTTGCTTTTCCGTCTGCCACTGGCCGCTGAACTGCTCCTGACGTTCCGAGAGGTCGGCAATTTCTTCTTCGATGCGGGCGAGCCGTTCTTGAGCGGTGCGATAGGCGGCACCGGAAGAGGCATCTTCGCTCTCCAGCGACAACTTTTCCATCTGCAACTGCATCAGGCGGCGATCGATGACTTCCAGTTCCTCCGGTTTGGAGGTGATTTCCATTTTGAGTTTGGCGGCGGCCTCGTCCACCAGGTCGATCGCTTTGTCAGGCAAAAAGCGATCGCTGATGTAGCGATCGGACATCATGGCGGCGGCCACCAGCGCCGAGTCGGCAATTTTGACCCCGTGGTGGACTTCGTAGCGTTCCTTAAGCCCCCGCAAGATGGAAATCGTATCGTCCGCCGACGGCTGCTCGACATACACCTGCTGGAACCGCCGTTCTAACGCGGCATCTTTTTCGATGTGTTTGCGGTATTCGTCCAGGGTGGTCGCGCCGATGCAGCGGAGTTCGCCGCGAGCCAGCATCGGCTTCAGCAGATTCCCGGCATCCATTGTGCCCTGCCCCGCCCCTGCGCCGACGACGGTGTGCAACTCGTCGATAAAGAGCACCACTTGCCCGTCGGACTCGGTGACTTCCCGCAGGACGGAACGCAGGCGGTCTTCAAACTCGCCGCGATATTTGGCCCCGGCGATCAACCCACCAATGTCGAGGGAGATGAGTTGACGATTTTTCAAAGACTCCGGCACGTCGCCGTTAATGATGCGTTGGGCCAGCCCTTCCGCGATCGCGGTCTTGCCCACCCCCGGTTCGCCAATCAGCACCGGATTGTTCTTGGTGCGCCGCGAGAGCACCTGAATCACCCGGCGAATTTCTTCATCCCGGCCAATCACCGGATCGAGGTGTCCCTCTCGCGCTAAGTCCGTCAGGTCGCGGCCAAATTTTTCCAACGCCTGGTAGCGGCTTTCGGGATTTTGATCCGTAACCTTTTGGCTACCGCGAACGGTTTTGATAGCAGTCATTAACTCCGCCGAACTGACCTCAAATCCCCGCAGCAATCGTCGACCAATGCGCTCATCGTCGGCAAAGCCGAGCAGCAGATGTTCCACAGAAACGAATTTGTCGCTCATGTCCAGGCGAGCCGCTTCCGCCTGATCGAGCATCCGATCCAGGCTCTTGCCCAGATACAGATTGCTATCTGCCGATACCCGCACTCGGGCCTGACGCTTCGCAAAGGTCTCTAGTTCTTGCAGCAACAGCTCTGAATCGAGGCTGGCCTTTTGCAAAATGGTCTTCCCTAAGCTGTCTTTTTGTTCCAGCAGCGCCATGATGACGTGCTCAGCTTCGAGATATTGATGATTAAAGCGGCGAGCCACAGTTTGGGCTTCAACGATCGCATCCCAGGCTTTGGTAGTGAATTTATCCGGATCGGTGGGCTGCATGACAGGGTGAGTAAGACGAGCGCGGGATTAGGTGAAAATCCTTAGGTACTTCAGTGTATCAGGCTATTTGAAAGGGTGGCAGGGTGGGGGAGTGGCAGGGGAGAAGAGTATGAGGGTGGCAGGGTATGAGGGTGGCAGGGTAGGTTTTAGGTTTTAGGTTTTAGGTATTGGGTTTTAAGCGTTGCTGAATAGCGGTATGATTTTGCCCTCCTGTCCCCCCATTCTGGGGAAGAATCGCTCTCTGAAGTCCCCCAGAATTGGGGGATTTAGGGGGCTAGCAGAATCTATCGGCTGAACCGATTCATTCCTGGATTCAGCAACGCCGGGTTTGAGGTATTGGGTTTGAGGTTTTAGCTAGCACCTAGCACCCAATAAGTAGGTGGACATAAATAAACGATGTCGTAGGGTGCTGTTAGGCGAAGCCGTAACGCACCATGCCAAAGGGATTTGAGGCGTTACGCTGGTGCTAACACATCCGACAAATAATTAAGCCCATCTACTTACCTCGTACCTAGCACCCAATACCTCGTACCTAACTCCCAATACCCAATCACCCAGCCACTCCCTTCAACTATGTTATTTTCCCGCTAATCCCTAATGGGCTGCTTGGGCTGCGGGTTGAGCTTCTTTTTGTGTAGATCCCTGCGTCCCAAGTTGAATCAACTCAACTTTGTAGCCATCGGGATCTTGCACAAAGGCAATGACGGTGGAGCCGTGCTTCATGGGGCCGGGTTCGCGCACCACATTGCCGCCCTGGGCCTTGATCGCTTCGCAGGTGCCGTAGATATCATCAACGCCCAACGCGATATGACCGTAACCGTCACCTAAGTCGTACTGATCGGTGCCCCAGTTATAGGTCAGTTCTAGAACGCTGTGATCGGACTCGTCGCCATAGCCCACAAACGCCAGGGTGAATTCGCCACCGGGATAATCTTTTCTTCGTAGCAGTTTCATGCCCATGATGTCGCAGTAAAACTTCAGCGACTCTTCCAGATTGCCGACGCGCAGCATCGTATGCAGGAGTCTCATAAATGACCTCTAGTAGGTTGTACGGCTCTTTGTAAAGTATAGAGAGATGGTTGGTGCAGTGGGTGCAATCGGTGGGGTGAAGGCAATCGGGGTGAAATTAGGGACGTGCTCGAAATAAAAGTACCGGCTCCTCGCTTGCATTCGTCCCACCTACCCACCACCTCACCAGCACCTTACCTACCCACTACCTCACCTACCCATCATTACCGGGATCTAATTTTCCCGCCGATCCTTGAGCCGATTCGGAGCCAATATTTCAGGGCGTAACCGATAAGGACGAGGAGGGCGATCGCGGCGGCTCCGATCCCGATGGGGCTGGGCACCCAAAAGTCCGCTTCAATTTCGTTGACTGCGCCGGGGATCAAGGTCCACGATCGCGACGGCGTTACCTCCCCCGTTAGCGATCGTACCCAGGGCGCGGCTACGGTCACTTGCCCTGAGAGCAACTGTTTGCCTTGGAGCAGGGGTAAGCCAGTAGCAGTCAGGTCGGGTACGGCGGTCAGGTCAAAACGCAGGTTGAGATGGTTGAAGATCACACCCAGCCAGTTACCTTGCCGCAGGGAGAGGTGAGCGGATACAGGTTCGCCGCTCGGCAGTGTCAACGGTGTAGGCGAATCCTCAGGATCGAAAAACTGATTAAATTTGTTCTCCAGTTCCTGACCGTTGTTGAAGGGGATGGCGATCTCAAAGGTTTGGTGTTCTAAAAAGTGAGCGTCGCCCCCGACGGCAGCGGCGCGATCGCGGAGCATCTGCAAGCCCTGAGACCACTCTGGGTATGCCGCGACCTCGCCCCCCCGCCAGTAAATCCGCTGCACCAGTTGGCCGTGGGTTTGGCTGTCAAACTGCACGGCCAGGTCGTATTGCAAACAGCCCGTCAGCAGCAACAGGCAGCCAAGTAGTGCGATTTGCCCAACGGAGTTCAGCCAACGCATCATCCTCTTAGTGCTCGCGAAGGTTCAGAGGCATTATCGGTGAAGCGAGTCCTCAGGGCAATTGGGGTGGGTGAGGGAGGTGGGGTGGCTGGGTGTTGGGTGTTGGGTGTTAGGTATTAGGTGACAGGCAAAACCTAAAACCTCGTACCTTCACTCCCACCCTCATACCCTCATACCCTCATACCCTCACACCCTGCCACCCTTCACCCTGCGCCGCAGCAATGGTCAATGCCCAGGCTATCGAGCAAGAGATCGCCGACGGCATTGGCGATCGCAAATTCGCCGTAAAAGCTTTTGGAAAAGTCAAAGGCTTGCATTTCGGTGAGCACCGCTAGCACCAGCGAACCGAGGTCGTTTTCCCCCTCCATGCGCTGCCGCACAAACACTTGGGAGGCTCGTTCGGCAATGTCGGCGTTCACCGCTTCGGGCGGAAACTCGGTGTTGAGCCAGTGATGCAGGGTGGCTTTTAGCCATTGGCCTTCTTGCTCGGGGTTTTCAGCCGGGGGCAAAATGATGGGTTCAACGGGTTCGGCCATGACGGTAAAGGTAAGGACACTGACTGCAATGATTACACTCTGCACGATGCTCGGCAGGGCGTTGTTCTTGATAATGCCAAATTTTTCCTGGTTTGCCTTCGCTTTGTTAAAACTTCTGATGTTGCGGGGGCGCGATCGCCCTGCCTCGTCCCTAGTCCGTGGGCAAGGTCGACAAGGTGTACAGCAGCTTGAGCGGTTCAGCATTGTAGTCGAGAAAGGAGAAGTGGTGCCAGTAGCGCAGGCGACCGTACTTATCCAGCACAAACTGGGCGGAGAGGGGAGCCCCCAGGGCTTGGCCGGTGCCATATTGGCGAAAGACTTCACAAAAGGGATCGCAGAGGAGTGGCGGCTGCAAGTTCAGATCGGTTTTGACCACCTGGCTGAGGGCGAGGGGAGTGCTCGTCACCAAAATCACCTGAGCGCCTGCTGCCGCAAACTTGCCGTAAGCGTCATTCATCGCCACGAGATGGGGAAAGCACAGGGGACAATAGTGCCGCTCGGTAAAGATGCGGGTGAATGCTAGTACGACGGGGCGCTCTCCCCAGTGCTGAGAGAGCCGGTAGGGCTGACGGGTGCCCGCCTCAATCAGCGTAAAGTCGGGGGCGCGATCGCCCAACTGCAACCGGTTGCCCGCCGGAATGGGCATAAAGTTACGCCAGAAGCGATCGCTGATCAAGGAGGAATGGGGTTTGGGAGGATTCGCGAGTCCGGTCATGGGGGAGTGGGGAGACAGTAATCTCTGGGGGGCTGGTAGCGTCGGTGGGCGAGGGCGGGCCTAAAGCTTGCGAGGCGCGATCGCGGTTCTCCACAAACCTCGACGCCTCGCGTCACAGTGATCTGGGATCGCTGAGTCCAGTCGCTAGCAGGCTTACACGGCGGCGAAAAAATCCTTGGACTTCACCGGATCGGGATTCATCGTTTTCTCGCCGGGTTGCCAATCGACGGGGCACACTTCTTCTGGGTGCGCCTGCACGTGTTGAATGGCCTGTAGTACCCGCAAGGTCTCATCCACACTGCGCCCAAAAGAGAGATTGTTGACGGTGGAGTGCTGAATCACTCCCTCCTTATCGAGGATAAACAGCCCTCTCAGGGCAACCCCCGCATCAGGGTCGAGCACGTTGTAGGCAGCGCTAACTTCCTTTTTAATATCCGACACGAGGGGATAGTTGAGGTCGCCGATGCCACCCATTTTGCGCTCGGTTTGAATCCAGGCAAGGTGAGAAAATTCACTATCCACCGAGACGCCCAGCACTTCGGTATTGAGATCTTTAAACTCGATATGGCGATCGCTAAACGCCGTAATTTCCGTCGGACAAACAAATGTAAAATCGAGGGGATAAAAAAATAGGATGACGTATTTGCCACGATAGTCAGACAATTTAATGGTTTTGAATTCCTGATCGACCACGGCTGTCGCGGTGAAGTCAGGAGCCGATTGGCCAACGCGAAGACAGCCATCTAGGGGGCTTGTCATGAAATCTCATCCTCACAAAATCTGCTTTGCCAGAGGGTCATGGCGTCGAGCCACACAACCCCTGCATATATCATAATCATTTAGCTTTCTCCAATGGCAAGGGCCGGTCGGGTCATCGGCTTGAAGTCAATGAAATTGGGCGATCGCGGCGATTCGGCAAACTGTCACACTGACCAACTTTCGTCAGGCGCTGGCAGGGCGATCCCGGCCACCATAAAAAAAATGAGACGTTGAAAAGGTCATTAATTGCGATGCGGCGAATCGTTGCGGGTAGCCTGCTCATGCTGACGGGCGGGGTTGGGGGATGCTCAGCCCCTGAGTCGGTGACAGCTTTTCAAGCCAGCCTGGTGTTATCGCCAACGCTGCAGGAAAGCTTGAGCTATCCGTCATTTTTGGTCGATGCTCGGGGGGCAGAAGCTTACCGCCAGGCAGGATTGGCCGCCCGACAGCAAGAAGACTTTGCCGGGGCGATCGCCGCCCTCAACACCGCCGTCGCCCTCGATCCCCGCCATGTGCCCAGCTACGTGTTGCTGGGTTGGACGCAGCATTTAGCCGGTGAGCGTGACGCCGCGATCGCGACTCTGAACCAGGGCCTCACCCTCGACCCCGACCACGTGCCAGCGTTGAATGCGTTGGGCATTGCTTATTTGGTGAATGGGAATATCGAGCAGGCGATCGCCAGCCACACCCAGGCTAAAACGCTCAATCCCGCCAACGAAATTGCCTATTACAACCTCAGTCTGGCCTATCAGCGCTTACCGGATGTGACCGCCGCCATCGAACATGCCGATCGCGCCACCGCACTGGAGCCCTACAACCCGCATCCCTGGGTCGCGCTGGCCCTTGCCCACTGGAGTAATCAGGATATCGCAGCGGCGCAGGCCGCCTATCAGCAAGCCCTCCAGCTCGATGGCCGCTACTACGCCGCCGATCATCTAGAACATCTGCTCCGCGCCGGGTTCAGCGCTGAGCAAATCCAGCAGGTGGATGCAATCCGTACCCAAATTTAACCGTCGCCTTAGGGGAAGCTTGGTCCGGCTCCACAATTGTGTTGTGCCGCACATAGTTATCTAACTTAATCTAACAAAAGCTAGTGAAATGCAAAGATTTAGCACCACTTTACCTCTTCCTGGGGTTGCTAAGGGGGCGCACAAAGGCATGAAGGTCTTGGGCTGGTTAGGTATAGATGACTTTGGCCAGAGCCGCGATCGCCTATCCCGCTTTTTGTGAGATTTGCTTTCAGCTCTTATCCTAAAATGCATACGCTCGTCATGCGCTCGTCGCTGACAGCTCCAAGGCAATTACCAGGATTTTAATGAATATGGCTGAAAATCCCTCCTCTAAGGATAACTTTCTGACACCTCGTAGCTCTTATTGGGGGAAGCCGACGCTGCCTAATTTGACGTTTAATGCCAATTTGCAGGAATTCGCCCAGCGAGTTTCTTACATCTGCAATTTGGAAACAGGTGGCAAAATCAGCTCTGATGAAGCGTATGCCCAAATTCGCTCACTCTGGAAGCAGCTTAAGCGATCGAAGAAAAACCTCTTGGATACGCCCCCGCCGGAGATTGGTCCGGAAGATTTGCCCGATGATGGGGACGGGGCTGACGATCACTGATGCCCCGGACGCCCTGCGGGTGATTGGGTTTGAGTGCGCTGCTGCATCTGGTCATAAACCTGACGAGCGACTTCAGGAAAGGTGGTTTCGGCCTGGGAATAAACCGAGTCGTTGGCAAACATCACGAGGATAAAGCGGGTTTGACCCTCCGGCGAGGCGATGATGGCGGCTTCTTGGCGACCGTCGTCAAAGGTGAATCCCAGTTTGGTGTAGAGCTGGACGTCGGGGGGCAAATACTCGCCAAAAAATCCGGCGATCGCATTGGGGTCTTCCCACTGCCAGGCCGCTGGGTCAGTGCTGTGGCGCAGGTGCTGCTTGATGCGATCGCTCCACGCGGGGGAAATGGCCTGGCCGGTGTCAATTTCATACAGCAAGCGAGCGGCGGCTGCCGTGGTCAAATAGTTGCGCGTGAGGGACTCGGTAGCGCTTGCAGCGGCGGCCCCGTCGGCAAATTGCGCGTCTCGGCCCACCCGCGATGCCATCCCTAAGTCCGGCACCGGAAAGGTCTTGTGGGCGATGTTTAGATCAGGGTAATTCGCTAGCAAAAAGTAATCATTCAAGGTTTGGCGGGCGCTGATCCAGTCGGCTAATTCGCTGCCCTCTAACGCCTCTCCAGACTCGGTTTGGGTCAGCGCATCCACCACCCGGCTAGAGGCTCCATTGTTGGAGTAGTGCACCATGAGGTCTTCGTCGTCGGGGTAAACGTCGACCTCTGGCTGCAATTTATCCGCATCGTAGTGCCCATACAGCGCGACCAGCCAAAACAGCTTGACAATACTCGCCGGGTAGCGCGGGGCTTGATCCTGATAGCCAGCGTAGGTGCAGCAGTCGCCCGTCAAATCCACCAGGCTGATGGAAACTGACGCGGTGGGCCAGCCCTGGGCCTCTAACTGGGCTACCACGTCATCCACGATTTGCGTCAGGCTGGGCGATCGCTGGGCGGCCTCCGTCTGATGAAACGGGGGCGGAGTCGTGACGGGATAGCGCAGCCGGTCATGGTGGGTCGCGGTTTTCAGGAAGGCTAACCCTTCGGTGAGGGCTGGCTGGGTGGCAGCCCAGGACGATCGCATCGGTTCCCATAATGCTCCCCGGTGACAGTCTGCCCTCAACGGCACTGACTCTGGAGTGATATCGCCCAAGATGGCAGGCACCTTGCAGACTGTTTCCTGGAGGGTATATGCGAGGTGGGTGCGCGATTGCACGAGGTGCAGACTCAGCGCCAATAACAGCCCAGCACTAAACCCTGCCACTGGCAGCTCTAGCCACCATATGCGTTTGGGTCGTCGATATCGAACGGGCGTTTCCATAGCCATCAACAGATACAATAGGGCGCTTAACCACGGCTACACCGCTGCACGCACTAAAACTCTCGCGATTATAGAGGACGGCTCGCCAACTGAGCGATGTTTTCAACCATCATTGCTCGGGGTATGCAGTCGGGTTTGAGGAATATTTGTGGCGATCGCTGTCCGCGCGTTCGGCGTGGATGGGTGAGAGATGGGGTATCGGGTGTCGGGGGCTGGGGGACGTTGAGTTTTGTCGGTGGCCTATCCGAATGCTGCCTTCGGCTTTTCGCTAGGGACGGGCTCGAAATAAAAGTCCTGGTTCTGACTCGAAGCTGCTCCCCCTTCCCCCTCATGGCTACCAGGATCTGATTTTTCCGCCGATCCCTTAGGAAGGGAAATTCAATCAGTTGGGATAAGTCGGTGGACATAAATAGTGGACATCAATAAACGATGTCGTAGGGTGCTGTTAGGCGAAGCCGTCACGCACCATTCCAGGGATCTGATGCGTGACGCAGGCGCTAACACATCCTACAAATAATTCAGCCCATCTACTTAGCCGTCCCGGCTGTCCCTTGTCCGGTCAGGTCTATATCTTTGCGGAAATTGGATGTTCAATGATCCTCATCCCTGAGGAATGGGAATTTAATTAAGTGTGGACAGCCGTCTCGGCTGTCCAAGAGCAGGCAAGATGCCTGCCCGACAAAACTTGGATTTTATAAAATCCTGATTCCTTAGCTCAGTTTTGCGGTGCATTCCAAAATCAAGCGCTCGTTCATCGTGGCGTAGGGTTGCACTTCGAGCGCTCGCCGAAAGGCCTGGATGGCGGCGGTGTGGTTGCCCAAAGACATATGGGATAGGCCCAAGCCGTGTAAAGCTCCGAAGTGGTAGGGCACCAGTTCTACGACTTTTTCGCAGTCGGCGATCGCTTGCCAGTAGCGGTGCTGCACGTAGTACAACACCGCTCGCCGATTCCAAGCTTCGGCAAAGTCGGGCATAGTTTCAACGGCTTCGGTCAAAATGGTTTCGGCCTTAGCGGCTTGGCCTTCATCTAACAAATTTTGGCTGCGCACCAAAATTTGGGCTCCGTAGGCTCCCTTTTGGGTATACCAGAGCCGCCACAGGGCTGCCGTCGCGACCTGGCGAACGTTGGCGTCCGCAGCCTGTAAGTTTTGCAAAAGCGATTGGGCGTCAGGGGACATAAATTCCAGTCAATGAATTAGGCACAACGACGTTTTGAGGTGCCAGGGCAATTGCTAATGGTGGGAGGCAGACCGATTGGCGAAACCGGTGGGTAAAGGACTCTTCTCTACTGTAAAAACTACCGCGATCGCCTTCATTGTGAGTTGCCGTTGCGGGCCATGTTGTCAGTAAAGATACACCCCGTGGCGAGGGGCCTCAGGCAGCCCAGACGGATGTATCAATGAGCAAAAGTAAAATATTGCAGCGCGTTAAAAAATGTTCAACCCTGTTGCAGCCCGGTTTTCAGATGAGTCGACAGGTCTAGACTTGAGATAAGCCTTGAGTGGCCTGAATAAGATTCGGAGCGAATCCTTTTCTAAGGAATGAGAATTGAATAAGTTGGGATAGCCGTCTCGGCTGTCCCCAGGCAGGCAAGATGCCTGCCCTAACAATCTGGATGTTATTTGATCCTCATTCCTAAAGAGGTTTCAGGAAACCGTGTCAGCGAGGCCGAAAGCCCTTGACGCTTCGTTCCCTAGCTGGGGATTTACACAAAATCCTGATCGCTTTTCTACCCAGCCCCAGCCTTGCCAAGCTGCTGTTTAGGTCGTCTGAATCTTTTCAACTGTTGTTGCCTGGATGACCTGGAGAGGTTTATGGCTTCTCATCTGCACCTACATACACCGTACACACCGTCCCCTAAAACGGTATTCCTCACTCAGTTGAGCATTTTGCTGGCGGTCATCATGACGGGGCTGGTCAGTATGATGCTAGTGCGATCGCAGCTCGAACAGCACCAAATTCAACCCGAGCAGATCCCCATTGCTGAACAGAGAGTCTGGAACGCTCTGGGACGCTGATCGTGCCGCGCCTTGACTGGTTTGGGGCGATCGTCCCAAACCCATCATTCAACCCGCTCATCCCCGCAAACGTGAACCACTCCGGTTCGCGAAAGTCACGATGCGCTCTTCTAGAGGCTCTTAGGTGATCTCTAGAAGCAAAAATACCGGGCTGTGGTGCATGACGCTGCGCTTTAGCGGAGCCATGCCCATAGGACCATATGACACACTACAAGGGGGAAATGCTTTTCCAAAGATCTCCTTAAGGAATGGGAATTTAATTAAGTGTGGACAGCCGTCTCGGCTGTCCAAGAGCAGGCAAGATGCCTGCCCGACAAAACTTGGATTTTGTAAAATCCTGATTCCTAAGCCGACAAACTATCCCACCGACCCTCACACCCTCCACCCTCACTCGCGACGAATCAGCTGCACCGCATCGTAGCCATCAATATCACTTAAAAACACTTTCACCGCCTCATCTCGGGCCGTGGGCACGACCTTGCCTACAAAGTCAGGATGGATGGGCACTTGCCGGTGACCGCGATCGACCAGCACGGCCAGGCGAATCAGGTCAGGCCGCCCGTAATCATTCACGGCATTCATGGCCGCGCGAATGGTGCGACCGCTGTAAATCACGTCATCCACCAGCACGAGGGTTTTGCCTGAGAGGTCAAAATCAATGTCGGTACGCTCGGGGGTGCGAATGCCGATGCTGTCGAGATCATCTCGGTAAAAGGTGATGTCCAACGCGCCCACTGACACCGTTTGCCCTTCTAATTGGTGGATTTGCTCAGCAAGCAAATAAGCAAGGGGCACCCCCCGCGTATGAATGCCAAGCAGTGCCAAGTCGTCCAATACACCTGCTCGCTCGACAATTTCTGACGCTAGTCGATTTATGGTGCGCCGCATTTCTTCCTGAGAGAGGAGTTCAACAAAGTTGGTCATACATCCCCGTTGCAAACGTGCTTGAAGCCGACCACCCTGGAGGGATAGTCGCGGTTCTCACCCAAACTCTAAACCATGAATTTCCTGTAGGAGCATTTGGCGAAGTGAATGCCCTGCCCACCCGGATTGAACGGACGAGCATGGGCTCAAAAAGGCGATCGCAACTCTCCTTAAACCTCCCGACGATGCCAGGACGAAGACGCGGGTGCCTGGGTGTCAGCGCCAGGGAGGGCGATCGCGCTTACGCCGCACAGCTCAGCATGTAGCGTCCAGCCAACAGCACACTGCCCACCAGCAGCCAGCTGAAGACGGCCCAACGGGTTAATCGCAGCCCCTGAGCGATTAAGGGCATCGTAATGGGGTGCAGCGGCTCTGCCAGTAGCGGCTTAGGTTTAACTGCACCGCGATAAACATTGACGCCGCCCAATTGGACCCCCAGGGCAGCGGCATAGGCACACTCGCTCCAGCCCGCGTTAGGGCTGGGGTCAGCGGGGGCGTCGCGGCGGCAGAGTTGCCAGACCCGCCGAGGGTGGCCCGAGAGCAGGGCAATGGTGAAAACCGTCAGGCGACAGGGCAGCCAGGTGGCGAAATCTTCGCAGCGGGCGCTAAACCACCCGAGCTGACGGTAGGGGGCAGTACGATAGCCCACCATGGAATCTAAGGTGCTAAGGGCTTTGTAGGCGATCGCTAAGCCGACCCCCGCCGCTGGCGCGATCGCCAACCCCACCAATCCGTAAAACAGCGGAGCCATGACGCCATCGGTGGCATTTTCGCTGATGGTTTCCATCACGGCTCGTAGCACCTCCGACTCTGACAGGTGCTCAGTATCGCGCCCCACATAGAGCCGGAGCTGACTACGAGCGGCGGTCAGGTCGCCCTGCTGAAGCGGGCGCAAAACGTCTTCGGCGGCGCGGCGGAGACTGCGGGCAGCCAGGCAACTCGCCAACATGATGGCGGCGATCGCCAGAGCTAAGCCCCCGTGAATGTATTCAGCGCCGATGACCAAAGCAGCGGCGATCGCTCCACTCAGTCCGGGCAGCCCCAACCCCAGCGCAATACCTGCCCACCGCTGCCCCCCGGCTGAGGACACCGATTTAAAGACAAGATGCTGATAGCCCTGAATCGCCCAGCCCATGACCTGCACTGGATGTAGCCAGTGCCACGGGTCTCCAATGACAAAGTCGAGGCTCGCCGCCAACCAGGGCAGCACGACCGGCCAACTACACCACAAAGCTGGCATTGTCGCCTTGAGATGCCTGCCAACTCCGGGCATCGTAGTAGAGGTCTTCTAAGGAAATGCTGAACAGCGCCGCTTTCATTTTTTCGTGCAGGCGTTTCCAGATGCCAAACGTGACCCAGTCTTCGGCCTGCTCTAAGTCGGGGGCGTAGCGCGGTAAGGGGGCTGTCGTTTCGCCCACAGCGGCCAAAATTTCGCCGAGAGAGATCTCTGAGGCGGCTCGGGCCAAGCGATAGCCCCCCTGGGCTCCCCGCACCGAAACCACCAGATTCGCCCGGCGCAGTTCGATCAACAGCTTTTCTAAATAAGGGGCAGGTAAACTTTGGCGTTGGGCGATCGCATTGACCGAAGCCAAACTGCCGTTAGCTTGCAAACTCAAATCGAGGAGTGCTTTGACACTGTAATGCCCACGTTTGGTCAATTTCATGTGCACATCTTGAGTCTAAAATCGGAGGCTCACGCCATGCGGCGGCTGGCCGCCCGCCCGCAGCAATTGATGAGCCATAGCATCTTCACCCAATCACCAGAATAGAGTAAAAAGCTCCGGGCCTTAAAGGATACTTTCAGTTTTCCAATGAGTCTTCTGCACCCTAAGACTCAACTGGTTCTGCTCAGACTGGGACGAGAATCTTCGAGAATTGCCTAGTAGCCCTCCACCCAGGGGACTGCTCAAGTTTTGCTCACGGCGGGGCAATTGAGTCTGGGTTTTCAGGTATTCATCACAAACATATCGTTCATTTTCGAGATTTTGCGCTAATATTCGAACCTTGAATCATCACTATTAATTGACCATTAATTTCAAAAACCACATTTTTCATAATCAAGATTAATGCTAAGAAACACAATTCGATGGATCTGACTTCCGGATTTAGGATTACAGTTAGTGTCGATAGGATTGGACGTAATTTTCTGACTAATCCTGCGTTCTGTATGCCGAACTGTTGTAGATTGCGAGACATCAACAATGGCTGAAAAGCAAAAGGTTGAAATGCTGACCGGACAAGCTTTAGTGCAAAAAGTCAAAGAGTTAGAAGACCTCACCAAAGAAGAGAAAGCGAAGGCGTGCGGCTACTACACCATTACCAAAAATGGGACCGAGCGCGTCAACATGATGAAGTTCATGAATGCGCTAATTGCGGCAGAGGGGATTGAACTCGACAGCGAACAAAGCACGAATGGTCGCGGCGGACGGAGCGCAAGTTATCGGATTACAGTGCAGTCCAACGGTAACTTGCTGATCGGCTCAACCTACACCAAACAAATGGGATTAAAGCCCGGTGACGAGTTCGAAATTTCGTTGGGTCGTAAGCACATTCACTTAAAACAATTGGATGAAGACGACGACAGCTAGTCGGGCTGTCAATCCATGGACGAAGTTGCCATTATCCCTTGACTAAAGGTAGGGGGATGATGTTGTCTGCCTTTTGCTCAATATCTGCAATTTCAACTGGTACCGGCTTTGCCGGTTGAAAGGGCTGATGGGTTTGCCAACAGGGTGGCTTGTCGGTCATTAGGTTTACGCAGTTTGGAGTGGTTGATGACTGTAGAGAGCGCTTTTTCTGGTGAGGGGATGGCGGCTACCTGGAGCCCACCTGTCAGGAGAAAGGGGGCATTCAACTATTCGGTGGAATGCGTGTTGCTGTTTTTTGGGGGGTTCGTACTCAGTAATCGATATGACCATACCGTTCATCCTAGAGGTCGTTCTAGGCTTAGTGTTTATCTACCTGACATTGAGCCTGCTGGCGAGTGAAGTGCAGGAGATTATCGGCACCCTTTTGCAGTGGCGGGCAGAGCATTTGAAGCGATCGATTGAGGTGCTCATTGCCGCCAATGACAAAGACAGTCAGGCGGCGGCTCAGGCGTTTACCGATCGCCTCTACGACACGCCGCTGGTCCGTAGTCTCAATCAAGAAGCGACGGGACCCATTGCTCATTTCTTTCGGTTAATCAATCACGCGATCGGTAAGGTCTATCGCACCGTGACTCGCGCCCGCAATGTGTTTGGCGAGAAGACCAGTGGGCCATCTTATATTCCGGCGAAAACCTTTGCCCAGGCCCTGCTCGAAAATTTGCAAGTCGAAGAACTCCGTACCGTCTTGCTAGAAAGTCGCCTGGGTCGGTTTATCGAAGACCATCTGATGCTGCCCCTCAACCACATGGTGAATGATCTGAGGGCCAGCACCGCCAATGAGTTTTTGTTGAATGCAGAATTTCGCACTTTAGAGACGGCGATCGGCCAACTGGTAGACGACTTTAAGGCCCGGCGCACGACGTTATCCGAAACAATTGATCGCCTGATCGCTCGCTTAGATGAGTTCACGGCGGCGGCGCAGGCGACGCTGCCCGATAACCACCATCTGACCGAAACGTTCATGCGGCGGTTGCATTATTTAAAGCGTAGCCTCGCGAGCACCACCCTCGACAAAGCCGCATTGATAAAGCGGATTCAGCCGAGTCTGGCGGAACTAGTCGCCGTGGTGGATCAAAAAAGCACAGTGTATCGCGAGTTGAGAAATCTGGTGGGGAAAGATAGCAGTCGAGCTAAGGCGATTTTTGAGCGCCTCGAAACGCAAGCGATTCCCCCAAGTTTGCAGGCGACGCTGATATCGCTAGCCGAAAAAGCGGGCAGTTCCTTGGCGGCCCAAGCCAGTGATACCGTACTGAGTACCATGCAAAATCTGGCTGATGACTCCGTGAGCAGCTTAAAGATTTACCTGTCTGATCTCGAAAGCGATGTGCAATCTCTCGGCACCGAGGTCGAAGCCTGGTTTAATCGCGGCATGGCGCGGGCACAGGGGGTTTATAAGCGCAATGCCAAAGCGGTGGCGTTACTGATTGGGGTGGCGATCGCCATTGCCCTCAATGCCGACTCGCTCCACATGCTGGATCGGCTGTCGCGAGATCCCGCGATTCGCAGTGCTGTCAGCCAAGCCGCTGAAGAACTGGCAAACAGTAATCCCACGGCGTTGGAAGATTTGGATGAGCAGGTCGAGAGTGCCCTGAGTGAGTTGCCGATTCCGCTGGGCTATGGCGAAGCGGTCGTCTCTCGGCAGCAAGAAGCCCAAGCCTCATGGTTTATCCCGTTCATTCCTCGAAGGCTGATTGGGTGGCTGATCACCGGCTTTGCGATTTCGATGGGGTCGACTTTTTGGTTCAGTCTGCTGAAACGTGTGATTAATGTGAAGAACACTGGTAAGGAAGAAGGTCCGGAATAGGGTGTGGGCTGTCTCAACTGCCATTACTCGCTTGCCGGGCATCCGGGTCAAGCACCGGTTCCTTGATCAAGACTTTAGGAGATTGCTCAGCACAAAAATGCCGGGCCTTGGTGCATAACGCTGCGCTCAGGTGATTTCTGCAAAAGGATATACGAGCGTCGTAGGGGCGGGTTTTGCCCAAGACTCGCGGTAAAGACTGATCAGTAAAACCGGCAATTCTTCGAGCTGATTCTAACTGCCTGGGGCAGCCCCAAGTGCCATTAAGCAACCGCTGGAAATTTGTGGCCGAGACAAAGGGCTTGATGTTCGCCAAAACGAGGGCGACAGCGATATAGTCAGGGCGATGACGGGCTGACTATTTTGGGCATGACGATGGGCAACACTCTACAAGACATCCAATCGGCGCAAGGGGCCGTCTTTGAGGCGGGGCAAACCGTGCCCACCACCTTTGGCAATGAGGCCGCTGCTGCCGCCGCCGTGCAGCATGGCGTGGCGCTGTGCGATCGCTCCCACTGGGGCCGGATTCGAGTATCGGACAGCGATCGCCTGCGGTTTTTGCACAATCAGACGACCAACCAGATGCAGTTCTTGCAGCCTGGTCAGGGATGCGACACCGTGTTTGTCAACTCCACGGGGCGCACCATCGACTTGGTGACGGCCTATGTGGACGATGAGTCGGTGCTGCTGTTCACCTCACCGGGGCAAGCCGGGCCGCTGATCGAGTGGATGGATCGCTACATCTTTTTTGCGGACAAAGTCAAACTGACGGATGAAACGGCAACCACCGTCGCCTTCACGCTGTTAGGGCCCGCGAGTCCGAACTGGCTGGCCCAGCTCGGGGTCACGGAGCTTGACCCCGAGGCCCAGGGGAGCCATTGCTCCGTGACCCTCGATGGCATCAAAGTCCAGGTGGCGGTGGGTAGCGGATTGGCGCTGCCGGGGCTGACCCTGATTACGGCGGCGACGGCGGCGGCGCAACTGTGGACCCAGTTGACCGCTGCGGGAGCCGTACCGCTGGGCGATCGCGGTTGGCAAGCTCTCCGCATTGAGCAGGGGCGGCCTATGCCCCCGGCGGAATTGACCGACGCTTACAATCCCCTTGAGGCGGCGCTCTGGCAAGCGGTGTCCTTTGACAAGGGCTGCTACATCGGTCAGGAAACCATTGCTCGGCTGCAGACCTACCAGGGGGTGAAACAACAGCTCTGGGGACTGCGGCTGGCGAGCCCCGTCGAGCCGGGCACCCCCGTGATGTTGGCAGACAGCAAGGTTGGGGTGGTGACGAGTTGTGTCGCGACGACTGACGGCGCGATCGCCCTGGGCTATATCCGCACTAAGGCCGGCGGGCGGGGCTTGGCGGTGGTGGTGGGCGATCGCCCCGCCACGGTGGTTGAGCTGCCGTTTGCCAGTCGCGGTTATCTAGCGGAATCTTAACGCACCCTCATCCCACGGCGATCGGCGCTCCCTTGAGGGCCACGTTCTCCTCAATTCACGACCTGGGGTTCCGCAGTATTACATTAATTCACGCTAATAATCTGCGTCGCAGCAGAATAAGCAAGATAATCTGAGAAGGGTGTGAGGGGCAGGTCAAATAGACTTAAATTAAACAATTGATTCAAGTCAATGATTTTGCCTAAGTTGGAGCACAGTTGTCACAGGTTCCTGTTGTTATGGTTCACAGGATTGAGCAAACCTCAACTATTCTTTTAAAGCCCATTCAGGTTTCACCACGCGGCTTCAAAAGGCAAATAGAAACAGTTTTAGGGGCCTTGGTGCAGCTCAGAATGCGAGCAACTGTGTTCGCAAAACTTCCCAAAGGCATTAGTTGGTCGGCGGATCTAAAGCAATACAGCCAAGCGATTCATCCTCAACCTGACGTGTTTTTATGGGTGCGTGACCAGCACGACGTGCCAGATTGGGCGCAACCGATTTTGATTGCCAAGGCTCATCCCATGCAGGGAGAGTATTTTTTGTTAGCGATTTCTGACTCCGTCAATTGTCATCTGCACGGCCAGCGCGAAGAAACGATCGCCCCTGTAGGCGAAGATGAAGACGCCTCCAAGACCACCAATCCTGAAGACCGGGAACCGCTGCCAGTCGTCAATTATCGCATCACGTTTCAAAAGCCGTTGATTCAAAATTTTGTCAACGAATTGCAACGTTCGGTGCAGAGCAGTTGGGCGGAATATCCGGAGCAAGCGTTTTTGGAAACCTTGCTAGAAAACTGGGGCGATCGCCTGCAGGTTCCAGAGCGATGCCATTCGGCGTTGGTCGATGCGGTGCTCCAGCAGGCGGGGATGCATCAAGAACGGTTGCAGCAGCAGGCTCGGGCTTATCGGCGTCAAGCGATGACGGCTTCGAGCCTCTCCACCCAAAATGAGTCTTTGATGAACACCCTGAAGTTGAAGGACAACTTCCTCAACACGGTGGGACAGGAACTGCGCACCCCGCTGTCGACCATCAAAACGGCATTGCCGTTGCTGTCTTCGCCGAACCTCAAGCCGCCGCAGCGACAGCGTTACCTGGAGATGATCAGCCGGGAGTGCGATCGCCAGGTCAATCTCATCAACGGCGTCTTAGAACTCCTGCATGTCGAACGCACAGTGATGACCGCGCAACCGGAGCCCATCAATTTATTTGACATTCTGCCGGGGGTGGTCAGTACTTACCAACCGTTAGCTCAGGAAAGGGGCATTCGGCTGGCCTACACGGTGCCGAATAACCTACCAGCGATTTGTTGTCCGGAAACGTGGGTCCGGCAAATTGTCATCCAACTGCTCAGCAATAGCATTCGCTATACCGCATCGGGCGGTGAGGTGTGGGTCACAGTGCAACCAGGTGAAGACGACATGCTCACCATCAATATCCGGGATACGGGGGTCGGCATTCCGCAGAATGAATTGCCCCACATTTTTGAGCATTTTTATCGGGGGCGGCAAGTCAATGCGGATGATGATGGTGTGGGCTTAGGGTTGGCGATCGTGCGCCAACTGCTGGTGTATTGTGACGGGCAAATTAGTGTCGAAAGTCAGCCAGAAGTCGGAACTCATTTCACCGTCAAGTTGCCGCTGCATCATCCCGCGTAGGGGGCCGCTCTCCGGGCATGGCTCTGCTCAAGCGCAGCGTCATGCACCACACCCGGTCTTTTTGCTCCTAGCAGTCTCTTCAGTCGAAAAGTGGTTTGGGCGTCAGCATTTTGACCTCTCGGTAGACGGGAGGTTCCTTCAATGGAGGGGGCTGTTGCCGCCGGTTCGGCTTTAGGATACCGAAATTGCCGATTGCTCCAGCAACGGTCATTAGGATGCGGAATGATGAGCCCTCACAGTGCATTTAAGCGCGATCGCTTTACCGGGTTGGCCTATTTGTTGGTCGCCTTTTTCGCTTATTTGCAAGCGGCATGGGGGCCGCTGATGCCCTTTTTGCGCGATGAGTTAGCACTTAGTTATACCCTGGCGGGGTGGCATTTCAGCGCCTTTGCGTTGGGCATGGTGTTGGCGGGGTTGAGCAGTCGGCAGGTGCATCACCATTGGGGCAGCCGCTGGGCAATTTGGGGCGGAGCGGCGGGTATGGCGATCGCGGTCTTGCTGTTGATGGTGAGTCACACCGTCGTCCTGACCCTTGCCAGCGCGTTGCTTATGGGGCTGCTGGGCTCAGTGCTCCAAAACACTCTGCAAGCCAACATTGCGGAACGGCATGACCACTATCGCACCACCGCTTTGACGGAAATGAGTGCCGTTGGCAGCGCCAGCGCCGGACTGGTGCCCCTAGTGATTGGGGGCTTTACCCGCTGGGGGTGGGGTTGGCGACCGGCATTGTTGATGGCGGCGATCGCCCTGGGGCTCATTTTTGGGCAGTATCACCGCGTCCGCCTCCCCGCCGCCCCTGACCGCCGCCCGGCTCAACCTTTACCGCTGCCGTTTTGGGGCTATTGGATGACGTTATTTTTTGGGGTGGCGATCGGCTACTGCCTCACCTATTGGGGAGCCGACTTTTTGCGGACGGTGGTGGGGTTGACACGCAGCGATGCGGCCAGCGCCATGAGTCTGTTCTTATTCACCGGTATGGTTGGACGGGGGGCGGGCAGTCAGCTGAGCAAAAAAATCCCCGATGAGTGTTTGGTGGTGGGGGCGATCGCGGTGGCGACGGTGGGGTTTCTACTGCTCTGGTTGGCTCCCTGGCCCGGGCTCAACCTCACTGGGTTGATGATTACTGGGGTGGGGGCGGCCAATTTTTATCCCCTATTGTTATCGGCCGCCATCAGCACGACGCAGCAGCCCAACCACGCCACCGCTCGCCTTTCGATCGGGGCGGGGCTGGCCATTTTGGTGGCCCCGCTGCTGCTGGGGTGGCTCGCTGACCAAATGGCGTTAGGGCGGGCATTTGGCTTGGTGCTCGGGTTGCTCGTCGCCATCACGGGATGGCTGCTATGGGCGCATCACCAAAAGCAGAAAACGTTGGCCGGGGTGAGTTAGGGCGAGGGCCGGAGCCAGGCCTTACAGGCTTGCCCCCAATGCTCCACACGCCCCTAACTGTGGGCAGCTCATCCCATTCGGTCACCTGAATCTGAGCCTCTGAGGGCGATCGGGGCCTATGGACACCGCTCCGGGGTCAAATTGTTGCCCAGGCCGTTAGGCCCGGTGCTCGCCACCCAATAATCGCCCCGATAGGTTTCGACCTCCAGCCACACCCGACCGTCACTGCTCGTGCGATAAGTGGGGGGAATCGTGCTGGGCGTAATGGCAGAACGGGGGGTAAATTGCAGCCCGGTTGCCGCCCCGGTCACGCTGGGGGTGGCGCGAATGATCAGCGTCGTCCGGGGGCGGAAGCACGTATCTTCCCCAAAGGGCGCATCATCCGAAGGCGGATTGGCGATGGGACCAGAGCAATTGGTCAATTGTGCCGCGTTGATCCACCCGACGGGTTGCGCCGAGGTTAAGTCGCCATTTTCGAGATAAACCTGGGCCGCGGTGTAGGTGCCAGTCTCGCGCAAAACGCCCGTCAAGGCGACTTGCGTACCGGCGTACAGTGTGCCAATTTGGTTTGCCGGTTTGCTAGCGAGGTCGGTGTTGTCGTAAACGATCACGGTGGCTCCTGGCTTGATTTCCCGGCAGCCGCCGATGTAACTCTGGTTTTCAGTCAGGTCCGTATATTGCGCCGCCGCCGGAGTGATGGGCAAAACCAAAGCCGATGCCGACAGCGCCGAAAATAGGGCAGCTTTGCGCACAAGGGGATGAAACACGGGGGCAATTTTCCTCATTTTGCCAGCATTTTATAACAGACCTTCCTTGTCTAAAAGCGCCGTGCACAAAACATTACGCTTTGTGATGCGTCGCCCTGACCGCTGACCAATGGTCCGAACACCGTCACCACGAGAGTACTATCAGGGGAGTGGGACATCAAAGATTATGTTGCTGACCCCCCCTACCCAGAGGCCGGCCCTGCGGGATGCCGTCCGCCCAACCATGGTCGATCGCGACGATTTAGCCACCATTTGTTTACCTCAACAACTGGCTTTTATGACCGCCGGTTTGCTGTCGCGCCTCTGAATCGCCCACGCGGGCTCAACCCTCTGGGATGAAGTTGAGTGAGGGCGATCGCGGCTCTCTTGATTAGTCGCGTTTTTCCTGAGGATGAACGCATTCTCGTTGCAAGCAGCGCCCAACCATATTGCGAAATATATGGCTGCTCGCAGATTTGCCGCCTTTTCCTCAAATTAATAGCCCCAATCGAGTTCTAACATTTTTCCTCAGACTGTAAACCCAACCTTTCTCAAGCGCTGAGATAGGGAAAAATGAAACCAGTCAAGGGCATGTCGCATGATTGAGCTGTCTGGGTATCGCATTTTAGAACCTATCCATAGGGGTAATAAGAGTCTGGTTTACCGAGCAGACAGGATTATCGACGGTCAGCGGGTCGTCATCAAAGTGCTGCGGAACGAAGTGCCAACCTTTAATGAACTGGTACATTTTCGCAATCAGTTTGCGATCGCCCGCCCGCTAAACCTGCCCGAAATCATTCGGCCCTATCACTTGCTGCCCTATGGCCATGGCTATGCCCTGGTCATGGAGGAGTTTGGCGGCATCTCTTTAAAGGCCTGGATGGAACATCGCCGTCCCCGTGGCTCTGGGGGCGTGACGGTGGCCGAGGGGTTAGCGATCGCCCTGCAGCTCAGCGATGCCTTGCAGGGTCTATACCAGCACCGCATCATCCACAAAGACATCAAACCCAGCAACATCTTGATCAACACCGACACCCAGCAGATCAAGTTGACCGACTTTAGTATTGCCTCGCGACTGCCCCGCGAAACCACCACCGCTAAAACCACTCAGCAGTTGGAAGGTACCCTGGCTTACATTTCTCCTGAGCAAACTGGGCGGATGAATCGGGGCCTGGACTACCGCACCGACTACTACTCGCTGGGCGTCACCCTGTATGAGTTGTTGACCGGGCAGTTGCCCTTTGCGGCCACCACCCCGATGGAAATGGTGTATTGCCAAATTGCGCAGTCGCCGCCCCCCTTGCAGCAGCTCAATCCAGCGGTGCCCGCCGCCGTCGCCGCGATCGTGGAAAAGCTCCTCGCCAAAAGCCCCGAAGCCCGCTATCAAAGTGCGCTGGGGCTGCGTCATGATTTAGAAACCGCTCAGGCTCAGTTGGTCAGCAGCGGCACGATTAGGCCGTTTCCGCTGGGGTTACGGGATGTCAGCGATCGCTTCCTGATTCCCGAAAAGCTCTATGGGCGCGAGCCGGAAGTCGCCACTCTCCTGGCGGCCTTTGAGCGGATTGCCGCCCCAGATCAGCATTCCCCCGCCTCGTTGCAGGCTCCGTCGCCTGTCGCCCCCGCCGTGCCCCTGCTGCCGATGACAGCGCCCCACTCCAGCGCGCCGCGATCGCGCCCGGCCACCGCCCCATTCCGCCTCCTACCCGATGCCACCTTGCGGCTGCCCACCGCCGAACTGCTCCTGGTGACGGGCCACTCTGGCATTGGCAAAACTGCCGTAGTCAATGAAGTGCAAAAGCCGATCACCCGCGAGCAGGGATATTTCATCAAAGGCAAATTTGACCAACTGCACCGCAACATCCCTTTTGCTGGATTTGTGGCGGCGCTGCGCGACCTGATGCAGCAGTTGCTCGGCGAGTCAGACTCCCAACTGCAACAATGGCGGACTCAGATCCAGCTAGCGGTGGGCTCCAGTGGGCAATTGCTGATTGACGTGATTCCGGAGCTTGAGCAAATCATTGGGCCACAGCCAGCGGTGGTCTCGCTAGAGGGCAAGGCTGCACAAATTCGGTTTAACTTACTGTTCCAAAGATTTGTGCAAGTGTTTGCCGCCGCTGATCATCCCCTGGTGATGTTCTTAGACGACCTGCAGTGGATTGATCTCGCCTCTCTGGAACTGCTCAGTCGGCTGTTGGAAGTGGGGCGGTGTCATCATCTATTAGTCATTGGCGCTTACCGTGACCACGAGGTGACGGCGGTGCATCCCCTGATGCTGACCCTGACTACCCTGCAAGACCAGGGGGTCACCATGAGCACCCTCACATTGCCGCCCTTGGCGATCGCCGACCTGACCGCCTTGGTCGCCGATACCTTGTCTTGCAGCCCTGCTTTGGCCGAGCCGCTGGCGCTGTTGGTGCATCAAAAAACTCAGGGCAATCCGTTTTTTGCCACCCAATTTTTACAAGCGCTGTATCAAGAACAGGTGATTACCTTTGATCCCCGGCAGGGGTGTTGGCAGTGCGATCTGGTGCAGGTGCAGGCCGCCGCCCTGACCGAGGATGTCGTCACCTTTATGGCGCAGCGGTTGCAAAAGCTCACGCCCCAGACCCAAGCCGTTTTGCAACTGGCCGCTTGTGTGGGCAATCAGTTTGATCTGACGACCCTGGCGGTGATCTCACAACAGACCGCAACGAGGGTGGCGATCGCCCTGTGGCCAGCGTTGGAATGTGGGCTGGTGTTACCGCAGAGCGAGGTTTATACCTTTTACAGCGACCCTACGGCGACGTGGGATCTAGAGCTGCCTGCGCTGCCCGCGCCGGACCTGAACTGTCGCTTTTTGCACGATCGCATTCAGCAGGCGGCCTACGCCTCAATTCCTTCAGCAGAACAGCCCCAGACTCACCTCACCATTGGCCAGCGCTTGCTGCACCAGTCCTCGTCCCCCCAGCAAGAAGAGCAGTTGTTTGCGATTGTCGGCCATTTAAACCAGGGGCGATCGCTCCTCACCACCGCTGCCGCGCGGGAAGATCTGGCGCAACTGAATCTGCAAGCGGGACGCAAAGCCAAGGCCGCCACCGCTTATCATACCGCCGTCGACTACCTCAACCAGGGCATTGAGCTGCTGGGTCTGGCCCCCTGGCAACAGCAATACGAGTTGACCCTGGCGCTACACCAAGAATTGACCGAGGCTTGTTATCTGTGTGCTGAGTTTGAGCAGATGGCGCACTGGGCGGCGATCGTGCGGCAACAGGCCCACACCCTGCTCGAAACGGTGCCGATCTATGAGATTCAACTGTTGGCCGATCGCGCCCAGGGCAATTATCTGGCTGCCGTGCAAACTGGTCGCGAGGTGCTGCACGCCCTGGGGGTCGATTTGCCCACCCACCCCACGCCCCCCGAAATTCAGCAGGCGTTGGCTGACACCCGCCAGCTCTGGAGCGATCGCGAGCCGCTGAGCTTGCTCGCGCTACCCCCGATGAGCGATCGCCAGCGGTTGGCCGCCATGCGCATCATGACCAAGCTCACTGCCCCCACCTATCGAGCGCTACCGTCCTTGATGCCGTTGTTGATGACGCGGCAGGTGGAATTTTCCATTCGGTTTGGCAATTGTCCCATCTCCATCTTTGCCTACGCCGGGTACGGCATGGCCCTGTGCGGCCTGGGGGATATTGACGCCGGATATGCTTTTGGGCAACTGGCTCTGCGCCTCCTTGAGCAACTGCAGGCGACGACGGGCGAAAGTCGCGCGGGCTATCTGGTACACAACTTTGTGAGTCACTGGCGAGAGCCCCTGCGCACCACCCTGCCCGCCTTTGTGCAGGCTTATCAGAGCGGCCTCGCCACAGGCGATGTGGAATGTGTGGTGCTGAATGCGCAGGCCTACTGCCACTATGCCTATTTTGCCGGCCTGGCTCTGGCGGATCTGGAACCCGAGATGGCCGCCTACTGCCAGACCTTGCAGCAGTTTAAGCAAGTGTCGCTAAAGTGTTTGGCAATCGTGCAGCAGGCGGTACTCAACCTGACGGGGGCAGGGGAGACGCCCTGGTTATTGACCGGCAGCGTTTATGATGCCGCCACCGCCGTGCCGTTTCATGAGGCGCATGGCGATCGCACGTCCCTCTTTCATTACCACTTCAACCAGACGGTACTTTACTACCTGTTTGGTCATTATGAGGCCGCCGCCCAGCAGGCCGAGCAAGTTAACGCCTATCTTGATGGCGGTCGCGCCCAGTTTCCCCTGGCACTGTTTGCGTTTTATGACGCGCTGATTGGCCTCGCCCGCTACCCCGAGCGATCGCCCGAGCAGCAGAGGGGGGATTGGGAGCGCATTCAGCAACAGTACGCCCAACTGCAACAATGGGCCGCCTTTGCCCCCGCCAATCACCAGCATCGCTGCCGCCTCATCGAAGCCGAAATCGCCCGCGTGGAGGGGCGCTGGCTCGATGCGATCGCCGCCTATGACGACGCGATCGCGATCGCGGAGGCTCATCAATTCCTGCAAGACAAGGGGTTAGCCAATGAACTCGCCGCTCGCTTTTACGGGCAGTGGGGTCGCCCCAAACTCGCCCAACCCTACTTGCAAGAAGCTTATTACTGCTATGCCCACTGGGGGGCTCGGGCCAAAGTTGAGCAGCTCGCAGCGCAGTATCCTCAGCGCTTACCCGCCGCTGGGTCGCCAGGCTCACTGGACTTTGCCGACAGCGCCGCCCCCTGGCTCATCGACATCACTAGCAGCACCGCCGAGGCCACTTATCTAGATCTGGCCGCTGTGATTCGCGCTTCGCAAGTCATTTCTAAAGAGCTGCTCCCCGAACAACTCACCATCACTCTGATGGGTTTGGTCTTAGAAAATGCCGGGGCGACCCAGGGCTCCCTGGTGCTGCAGCAAGGCGGGGGCCTGATCGTTTTAGCCCATTGTCAACATAACGAAAACTGCGCCCTGCAGTCGGTTCCCCTAGAGTCGAGCGATCGCGTGCCCAAGAGCTTGATTCAACAAGTTGCGCGCACCGCCCAACCGATCTTGATCGACAATCTGCAACTGGAGTCGCGCTTTGCCGCCGATGCCTACCTGCAGCAACACGCTCCCCTCTCGGTGCTGTGTCTACCGCTGATTCACCAGGGGCAGCTGACAGGGGTGTTGTATCTCGAAAATCATCTGACCACCGGGGCCTTTACCCGCGATCGCATCCACATCCTCGAAATTCTGTGTGCTCAGGCGGCCATTTCCCTCGACAATGCCAACCTCTACAAGAGCCTGCAAGCGAGCAATCATCAATTACAGCAGTCCCTCGAAACCCTCCAGACGACCCAAACTCAGCTCTTGCAAGCCACCGAAAAACTTCAGCATGACGCGCTGCACGACAGCCTCACCCATTTGCCCAATCGCGCCTGCTTTTTAGAACTGCTGCATCGAGCCATTCAGGTCAACCGTCGCTACCCCGAGCGGCTCTACGCAGTCCTGTTCATCGATTTAGATCGCTTTAAGAACATCAACGATAGCCTTGGGCACCTGATTGGTGACGAGTTCATTAAGCTGGCGGGTCAGCGCTTACAAACCTGTGTGCGGCCAAAGGATGTCGTTGCCCGCTTTGGGGGCGATGAATTTGCCGTGTTGCTCCCAGATTTGACCAGCCTGCAAGAAGCTTTTGGCATTGCACAGCACATTCAAGAGCAGTTTGGGCTAGCGTTTCGCACCCAAAATTACGAAGCTTTTGCGACTGTGAGTATTGGCATTACCTACAGCCTGTTGAATTATCACACCGCGACCCATGTGCTGCGGGATGCCGATGTGGCGCTGTTTCAGGCCAAAGCCAAGGGCCGCAACCAATTTGTCGTGTTTGATCCGGCCATGCAAACTCAAGTCAAACGCCGGATGCAAATCGAGGGCGAGCTGCGGCGGGCGATCGCTAATCAAGAGTTTTGTGTTTACTATCAGCCCATCGTGGCGATCGCCACCGGCCAAACGCGAGGCTTCGAAGCCCTCCTCCGCTGGCGACACCCGACGCGGGGTCTGGTTTCCCCGGCGGAGTTCATTCCCATTGCCGAAGAAACCGGGCTCATTTGTCAGATTGGCGAATGGGTGTTAGAAACCGCCTGCCGTCAACTCACCCAATGGCTGCCCCAGACGGCGTATCCCCTCACGATGAATGTCAACCTCTCCGCGATGCAGCTCAAGCAACCCAATCTGCGAGAGCAACTCGCCAACATCCTGCAAGCTACTCAAGTACCCCGCGAATGTTTGAAGTTGGAAATCACCGAAAGCTGCATTTTGGAAACTTTTACCTCGGAAGCGCAATCCTTGATTCAGTTGCGATCTCTGGGCATTCGCCTCTGCATCGATGATTTTGGCACCGGCTATTCTTCCCTCAGCCGCCTGCATGAGTTTCCGATCGACACCCTCAAAATCGATCGCTCCTTCGTGCAACGGCTCCATGATAGTTCTTTAGAAACCGTCAAAATGGTGCTCACCCTGGCCCACAGCTTAGACATGGATGTCGTCGCTGAAGGCATCGAAACCGCATCGGAACTGCACACCCTGCAAGGTCTCGGATGTGAGTTTGGCCAGGGCTACTGGTATGCCCCCCCGCTGGATCCTCAACAGGCCAGCGAGTGGTTAGGCCGTCAGGCGGCGGATGAAGTCTGACGCGGCGGGACAGACCGTTACAGACCGTTACTGATCACCCAAGCGATGTGACCACACGCGGGTCGGCAACCCCCAAACGTAAATAAAGCCTTCGGCGGCGCGATGATCAAAGGCATCGTCCGCACCGTAGGTCGCTAGGGCTTCGCTGTAGAGGGCACTGTCGGACTGCCGACCCACAATTTGGGCATTGCCCTTGTGGAGCTTGAACCGCACGGTGCCGGAAACATACTCCTGAGTGTGATCGACAAAGGCATCCAGCGCCGACTTCAGCGGGCTATACCAAAGCCCGTTGTACACCAAGCGGCTGTAGCTTTCTTCGATGCCGCGTTTGTACTGGGTGACATCCGCCGTCAGCGTCAGACTTTCCAGATCCCGGTGAGCCGCGATTAACAACAGGAGCGCGGGCGCTTCATAAATTTCCCGCGATTTGATGCCCACTAGCCGATTTTCGACCATGTCAATGCGGCCAAAGCCATGGTTGCCCGCGATCGCATTCAATTCTTTCACCAGGGCTGTCATCGCCATTTCCTGGCCATTCAGGCTGCAAGGTTCGCCCGCGTTGAAGCCAATTTCCACATATTCCGGCTCGTCCGGCGTGTCAGCGATCGCCTTAGTCATGGCAAACACCTCTTCCAGGGGCTCCGTCCAGGGATTTTCCAATGGCCCCGCCTCAATGCTGCGGCCCAGCAAGTTGTAGTCAATGCTGTAGGGTGACGACTTCTTCACCGGAAAGGCCAACCCAAAATTCTCCCCGTAGGCGATCGCTTCCTCCCGACTCATGCCCCATTCGCGAGCTGGTGCTAATACCTTGAGTTCCGGATTGAGTGCCCCAATCGAGACATCAAACCGCACCTGATCATTGCCCTTACCCGTACAACCGTGGGCCACCGCATCAGCATCACACTGACCCGCCGCTTCGACCAACAGTTTGGCAATCAGCGGTCGGGCCAATGCGGTCGAGAGGGGATAGCGATTTTCGTACAAAGCATTGGCCTTGATGGCCGGCATGGCATAGTGCTTCACCAAAGCTTCCTGGGCGTCAACCACCAGCGATTCCGAGGCCCCAGCTTTGAGCGCCTTTTGGCGAATGGCTTCCAAGTCTTCTCCCTGACCGAGATTAGCCGCCAGCGTAATCACCTCTTTGACCCCAAACTCGTTTTTGAGGTAAGGAATGCATACGGTCGTATCAACCCCGCCGGAATATGCCAAAACCACTCTTTCTGCTCGACCCATCACTCATCACCTAGTGCAACTCACAGGCTTTTTATTCTTGCAGACAAAGGGGCATTTCGTTGATCAAAGCTCGGACATTTTTGCTATGAGTTGTCGAAGGCAGAAATAACCTGGGCAATGCCTCACTAAACTGACGGGTCTAAACGAGACCGTCTCGATTAATCTCCATCGCGTGAACGGGGCTGTTTGCGATATTGGGAACCTTACGCCCGTGCCCCCCCGCTCCTGCCCTTTAGAATAGATAAATAATGGACATTCAACGGACTTCGACCCCCTATGCCAACGCTTCAAGAAATTGCCGCCTATGCTCAAGAGAGCGCCCAAAAGCAGGGTATTCAAAAATATGACGTTTACGGCTCGACGGTAGATGAGACGAGCGTCCAGGTTGACCAGGGCGAACCCAAGCAGGTCAAAGCGTCGCAGCGATCGAGCGTGATCGTGCGGGTGTGGAATGAGCAGGGGTTAGTGGGGGTGACTACCACCACCGATGTCGACCCCAGTGGCATTAGTTTGGCATTGCAAACGGCGGCAGACGCCAGTACGTTTGGCGCTAAAGATCACCTGCCGGACTTTAGCCCCGAGGCGACGGCTCCAACGGCGACGGTGGAGTACGAGACGGTGCCCGCGAGTGATGTGCAAGACCTGATCAAAACGTTGGTCAGGGCCGAGAAAGCGGTTTTAGACGCGCACCCCGCGATCGCGTCCGTTCCCTACAATGGGATTGCCCAGCGTCAGGTCGATCGCTTCTATGTCAATAGCGAGGGGGCGCAGCGGCGAGAGGAGCGGAGCTATGCCTCCCTCTATCTCTATAGCAAGACCGAGCAAGAAGGCCGAAAACCGCGATCGGCGGGGGCAATTCGGGTGCACCGGGGGTTGCCCAAGCTGGATGTCGAAGCCTGCATTCAAGAGGCGACGGAGAAAACCTTAAGCCATCTGGACTATCGCAAAATCGATTCGGGCAAGTATCTGGTCGTGTTTTCTGCCGAAGCGTTTTTGAGTTTGCTCGATGCGTTTTCCAATCTCTTCAACGCCCAGAGCATTTTGGATAATCGCAGCTTGTCGACCGCCGAGTCTTTGGGAACGGCGATCGCCGCCCCGTTGTTGACCGTTTACGATGATGCCCTCCATCCTGACAACGTCAGCGTTGAAACCTTTGATGGAGAAGGCACCCCGACCCGCCGCCTGCCGATCATTGAAAACGGCGTGCTGAGCAATTTTCTCCACAGCGCGGGCACCGCTAAACGGCTGGGAGCCCAGCCCACGGGCCATGCGAGTATTGGGGCTAAGGTCAGCGTCGATGCTAATTTTTACCAGGTCATGCCCGGTCAACCGTCGGCGCAAACCCTCAGTCTCGAAACTGCCGAGAATGTGGTCTTCATCGATGATGTCCAGGCCCTCCACGCTGGGGTGAATGCCCTACAAGGCTCCTTTTCCTTGCCGTTTGATGGCTGGTTGGTAAATCACGGCGAAAAAGTCAGCATTGAGTCAGCGACGGTCGCGGGCGACTTTCGCGAGTTGTTGAAATCCATCCTTCAGGTTGAAGCGAAGGCCGAAGTCACGCCAGGGGGGGTCTGTCCACGCATTTGGGTCGAGTCGCTATCTATCACCGGAGAGGCGTAGCGCTGTCGGCTACCGGTGCTAGGGTGGTGAAGCCCGCCAAGACCTGGTCGGCAGTCGCCGTCCACCCTACGATGCCACCCTGGGCACGGATCATCTCCAGGGTGGCTTGCTTAAAGTCAGGAAAGTAGCTGGCGGTGCCGTCTTCTACCAGCAAGCACTCGTAGCCACGATCGTTGGCTTCGCGCATCGTCGTCTGGACACACACTTCGGTGGTGACGCCAGTAAAGATCAAATGAGTAATGCCGTGTCGCTGCAAAATTGAGGATAACGATGTTGCGTAAAATGCCCCCTTGCCCGGTTTGGCAATGACGATTTCGTCGGCTTGGGGTGCTAATTCCGGGATGATGCCATTACCGGGTTCTCCTAATATGAGGATGCGGCCCATCGGGCCAGGATCGCCGATCTTGAGGCTACTGTTGCCGCGATCGCGCTTGGCCGGCGGACAGTCTGATAGGTCAGGGCGATGCCCCTCAACGGTTTGAATGATCAGCCCACCGCGATCGCGAAACGCCTGTTGCAACTTTTTGACCGTGGGAACGATAGTCCTTAGGGGCAACACATCATTGCCCAGCGCTGCGCCAAAGCCCCCAGGCTCTAAGAAATCACGCTGCATGTCGATAATGACCAGAGCGATGCGATCGGGGGACGGTAGCGGATAGTCGTAGGGTTGGGCAGCGATATGGGCCATGGGTTTTCTCCGAGCGATCTAGTCGTTATACCGAAAAAATGGTGGCAGCAAGATTGTCACCACGAACAATTTTCGGTAGAAACAACCGCGCCGGTCATCGGGCTTGACGCAAAAAACGCCCGATTCGGTCATCTGACGGAATCGGGCGCTTATTCGCAGTTATTTCAAATAAAGTCAAAACTGACTCACTCGTCGGGCGCTGCCGTTAAAGCATTAGCTCCACTTTTGAGCCAGCAATTCCGCCAGGTCAACCACGCGCTGGCTGTAGCCCCACTCGTTGTCATACCAGGCCACGATCTTGACCAGGTCGCCACCGAGCACGATGGTCAGGCTAGAGTCAACGATGGAAGACTCATCCGTTTTACGATAGTCGATGGACACGAGAGGTAAATCGCTGTAACCCAAAATGCCCTTGAGCTTGCCTTCAGCAGCCTCTTTCATCGCGTCGTTGATTTGCTGGGCGATCGCAGGCTTCTCAACCTGAGCCACAAAGTCCACGACAGAGACGTTAGGGGTCGGTACCCGGAGGGCGATCCCGTTGAGCTTGCCCTCAACGGCTGGATAAACTTTAGCCACGGCCTCAGCCGCGCCCGTGGTGGTCGGCACAATGTTAAGCGCGGCGGCCCGAGCCCGGCGCAGATCGCGATGGCTAGCATCCAACAGGCGCTGGTCACCGGTGTAGCTGTGAGTGGTGGTCATCGTGCCTTTAATGATGCCAAAGCTCTCATGCAGAGCCTTCACCACGGGAGCCAGACAGTTAGTCGTACAGCTCGCGTTGCTGACGACATCATAATCTTTGGGATCGTAGTCCTCATGGTTGACCCCCATGACAAAAGTCCCGATATTGCTGCCCTTGCCCGGTGCCGTAATCAAGACTTTCTTAGCCCCCGCTTCAATATGGCGGGAAGCGCCCTCATAGCTCCGGAAAACACCAGTGGCCTCAATGACCAGATCAATTTCCCAAGCTTTCCAGGGCAGGTTATTGGGGTTGCGATCAGAGCAGCACTTAATTGTTTTGCCGTTCACAATCAGACTATCTTCGCCTGCCTGGACGTCTGCATCCAGCCGCCCCAACATGGAGTCATATTTCAATAAGTGAGAATTCGTTTGGGGATCAGACGTGTCATTGATAGCAACGATGTCAAGTTGACTGTCGTTGCGGGTCAACCAACAACGCAGAAAGTTCCGCCCAATCCGTCCAAAACCGTTAATTGCTACTCTAATCACTGCGTTTTACCCTCTGTGCACTCAAAGACTCAATAGGTAACATTTCCTAAACGGGATTATCATATCGCAAAGCCTGCACCCATTTATAGACCCCTGGATAGTGAAAAGATGAGAATCCTGAACTGGGTGGGGATCAGGCGATCGCCTGACAACTCGCTACAGACTGCTATCCACCTCCCGCTTGTCTTACATCGACCCTTAAGCAACAGATTGTCCCACTTCCCCTTTCTCCTACGCTCTGAGGAACGGCATGAACCCCTCATCGGCAGACTCATCCATGGGTGCCGGGATTTTTTTGCTAACAGCGTAGCCTTGCTGGGTGAGGTACATTTCTCTGCCTGAGAGCCAGGGTTCTGAGCGGTTTCTAGACCTCACCCAGCAGAAATGGGGCATTGAAATAATTTCATTGGTCGGCAGTATGGAGTAGGCAAGAGCCTAGATGTCGGAGCATCAGGGGAATTTAAAAAAGAAATGCCCAGACTGTGCAGAGAAATCTGAGCACTAAGGAGAGTGTTCAGAAAATCTTGCTTTACTGCCTGAGCATCTTTGAATTTTGTATTCCTTAAAGTCAGAACCTTCGGAGAAATCAGAACCCCTTCGGAATTCATGCGTTCTATTGCTGGCTCAGCTTCTTGCGTAGAGCGTAGCCTGCTCCCAGGGCTCCCAGAGCTAAAATACCAGTCGTTGCCCCTGGTTCAGGAATAGAGACGGGATCATCGTCGTCTTTTTCTTTGTCTTTGTCTTTATCCTTCTCGTCTTTTTCTTTTTCTTTGTCTTTGTCTTTATCCTTCTCGTCTTTTTCTTTTTCTTTGTCTTTGTCTTTATCCTTCTCGTCTTTGTCTTTATCCTTCTC
>Ga0008836_100289_pt1 | contig 40774 bp, 39 predicted proteins | sample HotLakConsUCCR28_FD_62214 | JGI IMG/M metagenome (GOLD analysis project Ga0008836, IMG submission 62214) | Hypersaline microbial mat communities from Hot Lake, Washington, USA - Hot Lake Consortium UCC-R28 (Hybrid Assembly) ... | reverse complement strand
AATGCCAGTACATATTATAATTAGGCGGGGAAAATCCCTCCACCAGTAATCCCCACCACTTGTCCCGCTCGCCAAAATTGACCGGTCCATCCATGGCCTCCATCCCCTGCGCCTGCAACCAATCCCGGGCCACATCAAATAGCAAAAAGGCAGCCGCTTTATCTTGAATACACTCGAAAAAACCCATGCCTCCCGTGGGCTGCTTTTCTTTCCATTTGGGGTTGACAAAGGCTGCATTGCGGCCAATCGTTTGTCCCTGATCATCCAGCAATAGCCAGCGGATGGCCTTACCGCCACTTTTATACAATTTATTTGTTTCGGGATGAAACAGGTCCTCTATGTCCTTATCCAGGGGCCGGATCCAGTTCTTCTCCTCCCGGTACAGCCGGACGGCCATTTCAATAAACTCCTTGCTCTGGGCTTGGGTACTTACTTCTACTACACGCATGAATGTATGTCAGTTTATGGTCAAAGAAAAAATAAATGCCTGCTACTGTACTCAGACTACATCTCCATAGAGGTCAAACTCCGTGGCTCCGGTGATCTTGACTGAAACAAAATCCCCAACCGGGCAATAAAACTTGCCGGCATCTATCAGGACCTCATTGTCTACCTCCACCGAATCATAGGCCGTTCTGCCTACAAAATGTCCGCTTTCCTTTTTATCAATGAGCACTTTAAAGGTTTTGCCTACTTTCTGCTGATTCAGTTCGAAGGAAATCTGTTCCTGCACCTCCATGATCCTGTTGGCCCTTTCCTGCTTCATCGCTGCCGGCACATGATCTTCCAGGGTATGGGCGTGGGTGTCCTCTTCATGGGAATAGGTAAAAACCCCCAGGCGCTCAAAACGCATCCGATGCACAAAGTCCACCATCTCTTCAAATTCCTTTTCCCCTTCCCCGGGATGACCGGCGATCAGGGTGGTCCGGATCGCAATATCCGGTATTTTTGCCCTGATGGTTTGAATCAATTCCTCTTGCTTCTCCCTGCTGGTACCCCTGCGCATGGTTTTCAATACTTCAGTAGATCCATGTTGCAAAGGGATGTCCAGGTAATTACAGATGTTTTCCCGCGCCGCCATCACATCCAGTACATCCATCGGGAAGCCTGTCGGATAGGCATAATGCAAGCGAATCCATTCTATGCCTGCTACATCGGCAAGTGCGTTCAGGAGATCAGCCAGCCGCCTTTTTTTGTATAAATCCAGTCCATAATAAGTAGAATCCTGCGCAATCAGGAGCAACTCTTTCGTCCCCTGGGCAGCCTTGTGCCTGGCTTCTTTCACCAGCTCCTCAATGGGCCGGGACACATGACCCCCACGCATCAGCGGAATGGCGCAGAAGGAGCAGGGCCGGTCACAGCCTTCGGAAATCTTCATATAGGCGTAGTGCGCCGAATGACTCAGTAGCCTTTCCCCGACCAATTCATGCTTGTAATCCGCTTTAAATTTCTTCAGCAAAGCCGGCAAATCCCGGGTACCGAAAAAGGCATCAACCTGGGGGATCTCTGCCTCCAGGTCATCCTTGTACCTTTGAGACAGGCATCCGGTCACATACACTTTGTCCACCAATCCTTTGTCCTTGGCAGCAGCATACTCCAGAATGGTATTGACCGATTCCTGCTTGGCATTATCGATAAAGCCACAGGTATTGATGATGACGATGTTATTGTCCCGGGCATTGGATTCATGCCGGGCATCAATACCATTTCCCTTCAGTTGGCTCAACAGCACTTCAGAGTCCACCAGGTTTTTGGAACAACCCATGGTGATGATATTGACTTTATCTTTCTTTATGGTTCTTGCTTTCATAATTTCCTGTAAAAGTACAAAAATAACCGTACACTGAGCCATCAATAAAGGCGCTTTCCCAAGATGTTACTGAATTATTAATATTGCCCGGATTAAATAAAGAATCCTTAACGGTCAATGGCCCGAACGAAAAAAAATAAAGGCATACTTTTGAAGCAGTAATACAGCGACAATTTTTTTATTACTCCTTACAACATTTTTACAAAAGGCCTCAGTGTCCACTGGGGCCTTTTTCTTTTCCCTGATGCCATTCCTGAAAAGAATGGATTTAAAACTTTATCTTTGGAAAGGGAAAACGATGATTGATGATGACTCAAGCCGGTGAAAGGAAACAAAGCCTGAAGGAAGAATTTGCCAACAGCATTACCCACCTGATCGGGATATTATTCAGTATCGTGGCCATTGCCCTGCTGGTGGTTTTTTCGGTGATGAACGGAACGGCCATTCATGTGTTCAGCTGTAGTATTTTCGGGGCTACTATTTTGCTCCTATATACCTTTTCTACCCTTTATCATGCCATACCATCCGAAACCATCAAACCCCTGCTCCGGACTTTTGATCATATCAGCATTTACTTTTTGATAGCGGGTACTTATACCCCCTTCTTGCTGATTGGTTTGGGAGGGCTCAGCGGTTGGGTCTACTTTGTCATCATTTGGGGATTGACCCTGATCGGCCTGGTATTCAAAATTTTCCATACCCACCGATTTTCCAAACTTTCCCTGATCCTTTACCTGAGCATGGGCTGGATGCTCTTGTTCTTTATCCGGCCCTTAATGGCCAATCTTACCCAGGACATCATTATCCTGATGGCTGCTGGGGGCCTGGCCTATACCAGCGGAGTAATTTTTTATGCCAACAAAAAAATGCGCTATGCTCATGCCGTCTGGCATTTGTTCGTATTGACCGGTACTGTCCTTCACTTTGTAGCGATCCTATTGATGATCACCTGATTGGCTGTCAATCATTGGGGCTCGCTTGAAGTTCGGTCCTTTAGGGTTAGGTTTAATAAATGGTACCAATAAAATGGCTTTTCGAACATTTATTAGCTTTGATTGAAAGTCAAGGGTTGAGAAAAGCGAGTGGGCCGGCACAAAACCTGCCTGTCCTGAATTTTTTCAGGAGGGTGCGGGAGGATTGCGGGGAGAAGGATTTTTGTGCCTTGACTTTTTTGGTACTTTTTTGCTTGACCAAAAAAGTACAAAAGGAAGTTGCATTTACTACTCCCATCAACCTTCAAATCAACAAATTATTCCTTCATTACCTCCTCCCTCAGTCCCATTTTTTGGTAATGAGTTAATGGCTGGTTACAGGGAGCGCTGTTCAAATTGGGCATTAGGGCTCGCATGAAGTTCGGTCTCTTAGTTTAAGGGTTAATAAATAACCGTCACCGGAAACCCGATAAGGACACCAGATAAAAGGGGATTTGTAATCCCCAAAACAGTCTCGAATTTGTTTTGAGCTGGGTGCAATTTATTCACGGGCACAACAGCAGGATTGCAAATCCTGCGTTATCTGGGTTCGACATTGCAAATGTCAAACAGCACGAGCGATAAGAATACCTCCACGCAGGCGGACAATGTGACCATGGTCACCGTTCTTCTACCATAGATTCACTATCTTGAAGTTTTAACACCAAAAAACACATACTATGAACTATCACATGGATAAAATATTGGAAGCAAGTTCTATGGAGTCTGTCAAAGAAAAAGTAACGGCAGCACTTAAATCAGAAGGCTTCGGGGTATTGACAGAAATCGATATTCAATCTGTCATGAAGAAAAAACTGGATAAGGATTACAAGCCCATGTTGATTCTTGGTGCCTGCAACCCTGTTTTTGCGGACAAGGTGCTCAGTATAGACCCCCACATGACGGCCATGCTTCCCTGCAATGTAACCATCAGGGAATTACCGGACGGGAAATTTGAGGTATCCGCAATCGATCCCGAGACCGCTATGGTGCCATTGGGAAATGAATCCATCAAGCCGCTGGCCAAAGAAGTGAAAGAAAAACTTTACCGGGCAGTAGCAGCAGTATCCTGAAAAAAAGGGGATTAAAAAATCCCCTTTTTTTATTTTTATTGCTCAAAAACCAAAGCTTCCGGATTGGCTCCCAACTCTTTGAGGGCTTTATCTACTGCTGTCATGAATCCCTCCGGCCCACAGATATAAAAATGTTGGTTTTTGAAATCATTAATTTTACTTTTCAGATAATCCTTATCGATCCTACCCTGGTCATAGGCAGTATCTGCCTGTTTTTCAATGATATTGTAAAACTTATGGCCCAGAATGGTCTTCAACTCCTCAAATAAAATGATATCCTCATTTGTTTTGTTGGCGAAAATCAGTTGATTGTTACCAATCTGATTCTTCTGCCTGAGGTCTCTGAAAATGGAGATAAAGGGCGTGACTCCTGCACCTCCGGCAATGAATACCCCTTCTCCTTTATATTCAATCGCACCCCAGGCATCTCCTATTTCTACCTGATCACCTGGCACGGCTTCTCCCAGCCTTTTGGTAACCCCCTCATGGTCATCGTATGTTTTTATGGTAAACTCCAGAAAATCGTCGGATGGTAAGCTCGTAAAGGTAAAGGGGCGTTTCTCTTCCTCCCACCCATCTTTGAGTAAACTCAGTTCCGTAGCCTGTCCCGGCTGAAACCTGTAGCCACCTGGTTTTTCAACTTTAAAAGAATAGGTGTCATGTGTTACTTGTTTTTTCTCTAAGATCTGCAATTGGAAAGTATCCATGTTTAAAAGACTTTTTTCTTGTTAAAACTGCTTTAAAACACTACAAACATTAAACCAACAATGTAAATTCAGCTTTTTAATTTTATATTTTAGCAACTACCTGATTTTCATAATTCATGAACAAAAAGAAAGAACTGGCCGAAAGGGCCTATGAGTGGATCACAGATGAGGGTGAATTACGGGTTTGTGATAATATTTCAGCATCGGCTTGTAAAGAAACGCCCTTAAATTTTTTTAAAAACACCTTTAGTGGCTCCGTATCGAAATTAGCGGAGCAGCTGGTCAGCCCGGGAACCACCCTTCCCTGGATTTTCTCGGCTTTGGGAATGCCCAATGCCTTTACGGGGGCATTGGTTCCGATCAAAGACGCAGGCTCTTTAATGCCCCAATTGTTTGTATCTGCTAAAATACGCTCCTTTCCCCGAAGGAAATGGTTCTGGGTGATCCCTGCCTGGGTTCAGGCTTTGGCCTTATTGGGTATGGCCTTTACCGTACTAAAGCTGGAAGGCAGCACAGCCGGTTGGCTGATATTGATTTTGCTGGCATTGTACAGCTGCTGTAGCGGAGTGGCCAGTATCGCCTTTAAGGATGTGACAGCCAAAACCATCTCCAAGGGAAAAAGGGGGCAAATGCTTGGCATGCGGGCTACACTGGGAGGGGTATTCACCCTCCTGGCCGGGGGGCTCATTCTCGCAGATCTATCCGGGGTAACCGATCGGAATCCGCTCTTTTTATTGGTATTGTCCGGGGCCCTGCTTTGGGTAGTTTCGGGTTTTATTTTCAGTTTGATCAAAGAAGACAAAGGGGCTACATCGGGGGGCAGGAGCCCTGCAGAAGAGGTCAGAACTGCCTGGCAGTTTTGGAAAAATGATGCCAATTTACGGCGGTTTATCCTTACCAGGGGACTTTTAATGGCCATTCCCCTGGCCCAGCCCTTCTTTGTCATTCTGGGAAAAGAGGAAATTGGAAGTGAGGTAGCCAACCTGGGCATTTTGGTCATCGCAGCCGGGCTGGCCAATGTGATCAGCAGTCCCTTTTGGGGCAGGTTTGCCGATAAATCCAGTAAAAAAATGATAGTGGTCGTGGGTCTGCTTGGTGCCTTGAATATTGTCCTCATGTCGCTATTCCCATTTTGGCCGGAGCAGCTGCAAAACAGCTATGTCTTTGCTTTTTTATTTTTAGTGCAGGTTATGGCGCATGGAGGTGCCCGGTTGAGCAGAAAAACTTACCTGATAGATTTTGCTCCGAAGGAGGAAAGACCCTCTTATGTTTCCCTGGCCAATACGGCCATTGGCATTTTTACCCTGATCGGCGCAGGTCTGGGTGCCCTGGCCGGCATTTTGGGCGTACAAATCACCCTCTGGATGTTTGCAGGATTACTCCTGCTGGCCAGCGGTATCGGCACCCGCTTAAAGGAAGTCTGATGGTCTGAAACTCGGCGATAATTGGATTCAAACTGCTGAAGACCAAAAACTCCCCCGTTATTTGATAGGTGATATTATGAAATACAGGCCATGTTATTTGCATTTTATTATAATAATACAATGTTTTCATAATTTTATTTTATTATTATTAAATAATTGATTACTTTTCACTGTATTTTAATGCATTCATTAAGTTTTAGGGCTAGGGTAAAATTGATTTTGACATGAGGGATATTGCAATTTTGGGAGAAAGCAAACTGGCCAGGACTTTGGGAAACCGATACATGGGCAGGGGCATCAATGTGACTTTTGGCGTTAAAAAAGGTTTTGAAATCACAGATATTGAATGGAAAATTTACAACAAACTTTCGGACAAGGTACTTCCATATAAAGAAGCCATCGAAAAGTCAGAAGTGGTCTTCATTTGCTGTGAAAACGATTGTTTGAAAACCATTTGCAACCTGTTGCAACAGGCGGAAAGTCAAAAAAAGATGATCGTGGATTGCACCAATGGGGTATATGGTGCAGGGTTGGAATGCAATACCTCAGCCATAAAAAAACTTTTGGGCGGTAAAAATTTATTCAAAGCCTTCAATAATTTAGGCTTGGATTATCCCAATTCTGATCCTTTGGGAATCATTCAGGAAACGTATTATTGTGGGGATAACAACGAGAATAAGCTAAAGCTCAAAAAGTGGATCGAGCTGGCGGGATTTAAAGCCATAGATGCCGGAGCGTTTGAAAATGCCACCCTATTGGAAGCCTTTTATCACCTCAAAATGAAAATATCCCACCAGCAGGAACAAAGAAACAATTGCCATTTTAAACTGATATCGGTTTGAGATAAAAGTTGCTTTAAACCTGAAAAAAGATTTTTATATTAACGAAATTTTATACTCAGGTTTATTAATTATAAGCAATGCATTATACCCTTAATCAGTTACAGGTATTTCTAAAAGTAGCCCAAACACAAAGTGTAACCAAAACGGCAGAAGCCCTTCACCTTACCCAGCCGGCCATTTCCATCCAACTGAAAAACTTTCAGGATCAATTCGATATCCCCCTCACAGAGGTGGTGGGAAGGAGAATATATATTACCGACTTTGGTAAGGAAATCGCATTGGCCGCCGAGCAAATCATCAATCAGGTCAATGCCATCAATCAGAAAACACTGCAATACAAGGGGCAGCTGGCCGGTAGAATGAAAATCACCATTGTCTCCACCGCCAAATACGTCATGCCCTATTTCCTATCTGATTTTTTACAACGCAATCCGGGAATAGAATTGCTAATGGATGTCACCAATAAGCAAAGGGTGATCGACAGCCTGGCAGACAATGAAGTAGATTTTTCCATGGTATCCATTTTGCCAGACAAGCTGCAATTGGAGCACATAGACCTGCTGCCGAATAAACTTTTCCTGGTGGGAAGTGCCAAAGCCCGTTTCGATGAAAGCCGCCTCCTGGCCGAACAATTGGGCGAATTGAATTGGATATACAGGGAAAAAGGCTCCGGAACCAGGCAAATGATGGAAGCCTTCGTGGAGCAAAACCACTGGGCCATCGCCAAAAAACTGGAGCTGACTTCCAACGAAGCGGTCAAACAAGCCGTTATTGCAGGCCTTGGATTTTCCATCATGCCACTGATTGGAATCAAAAATGAGCTGAATAATGGTGACCTGAAGATTTACCCCATTCAGGGCTTGCCCCAATCCACCATGTGGCAACTGGTATGGATGAAGGGAAAAAATCACAGCCCGGTGACAGCAGCCTTTATCTCCTACATCAAACAGGAAGTACAAACCGTCATCGAGAAGAATTTTGAATGGTACCTCAAGTACTAACGGGAGTTCGACCTATTTTCATAATAAAACTGCCATTCCGAGAATTAATTTTTTTTAACCCGGACTTTGCATTAGGAATCGTAATGAGCGCTGAAACTGCAAGAAAATCAATCAGTTTGGAGATTGAGGCAAAGCATCGCTATGGTGAAATCGTAAACAGCAGCTTAGCGGCTGATTTTGAAGCAGTTTAAGGTCCTAATAGATAGGCTAATGCCTATTTCGGATTTAAACGCAGAAATCAAATCACCTCCCCCAGCCCCCACCTGTTTTCAGGAGGAGGAGAGAGGCGCTGGTTAAAATCTGTCATCGGTAGAACTAACATTTTTTAAACGCAGAAATAGGGATGACGATGTAGGTTTTTAATTCATTGATTTACAGTCTTTTAAGAGACGAATCATCGGTAGGTAGGCCAATTGCACTCCAAAAAAGAATCATTTCTCCGGCTGCCAATTGCTACAGACATTCTATCAAAGTATTGGAATTCAATACTTTATAAAATATACTTTCTGATTCATAAAATTATTTAATCTATTAGATAAGAATTATAAATTTTCATTTATGAAATACAGCCTTTATTTTCGCAGGAAACAAAAATAAAACTCCATGCAAAAAAATCTTTATTTAGTTTGTCCTACCCATCAGCTGGAAGCCTATATCCAAAGTAAATTTGGAACCCACCATTTATTTTTGACGGCATTGGGAAGTGTCTTTCGATTCGAAGAAGTCCGCTTTGTCGAAAAAGTAGCTGATTTCCTGATGCAGGATGCCATAGATCGCATCACCATTGTTCATGACCTGAACTGTCCTTTTAAAAATAAGATCATCAACCACGAAAAGGGACTGCACTCCTATGCTGAAGAGTATCTTTTTGAAATATACATTGATCACTACTACCGCATCAATCAATTCGAATCAAGGAAAGAAAAAGCCAGAGAAATGGCATTGATCCATTCGGAAAACCTGACCCATACCCTTTACCATCACCCCTTACTTGAAAAACCCATCCGGCAGAAAGGCATCGCCATCAACAGTTTACTGGTGGACTGGAAAACCAATCAGTTGGAAAAGGTGAAGACAAGCCTTTCTACCGCTGGTACTGCCGCCTGACGATTGCCTGCTCTCAAACTCAATATTAGCAACTATGGATATAAAACTACTGCTGGAAAGCCTTACCAACCCCGCTTTATTGTTCTTTTTTTTGGGAATATTAGCGGTTAAGTTTAAAAGCGATTTAAAAATACCTGAAAACTCATCCAAATTCATATCCCTGTACCTGCTTTTTGCCATAGGCTTTAAAGGCGGACAGGAATTGGCGCACAGTGAATTCGGAATGGGCATATTGTGGGCGATCTCCTTTGGAATTGGCACGGCCTGCCTGATACCCATTTACACCTTCTTTGTCTTGAAAAAGCGGCTGGGTTTGGAAAATGCCGGTGCCATTGCCGCCGCTTACGGCTCTGTCAGTGCGGTGACCTTTGTGACGGCGGCAAGCTTTCTGGAGATGCAGTACCTCCAGTTTAGCGGGCATATGGTAGCCATCATGGCCCTAATGGAAGCTCCTGCCATCATTATCGGCGTATTATTGATCCGCTGGTTTGGCAATGGAAAGAGCGGGCAAACCAGCTTATGGGGTATACTGAAGCATTCCATTACCAATGGCAGCGTATTTTTAATTATTGGGAGTCTGATTATCGGTTTTCTCGCCAATGAACATGAGGCGGAAGGTATCAAACCTTTTACCACCGACATTTTCAAAGGATTTCTGGCCATTTTTCTGCTCGATATGGGTATCAGCAGTGGTAAAAAACTGAAGGATTTCCTGCAATCCGGTTGGTTTACCACTGCCTTCGCCATCGTTACCCCACTTGTAAATGGCGTATTGGTAGCTTACCTGAGCAGCTGGGTGAGCCCTGCACCCGGAGACCGCTTCATGCTGGCCATATTGGCTGCATCGGCCTCTTATATTGCCGTACCGGCTGCCATGAAGATGGCCGTACCCAAAGCCAACCCCGGTATATTCCTGCCCATGGCCCTGGCAGTGACCTTCCCGGTAAATATTACCATAGGCTTTCCCTTATATTTTATGGTCATCAATTTATGAGACAAGCCATGACAGGAATCTCTGTCTCCCGGGTAAGCAGGTAAGAAAAGCTTACCTGGATCCGGTGGCAAAGATACGGTTGACATTAAAGCCCAACCTGAAACCTTCCCCTGGTACCCCATTACCTCCTGCGAGCAGGTATTGCTCATTCAGGGCCTGAGAAGTGACAAAATACATTTGAAAAACATGCCCGCCGGCTTCAATGTCTATTCCAATACCCACATTACTTCTCAGGTCACTGTTTAAATTAGGCATCCATTGCAGGGTCAGTGATGACTTTCCCGTCAGCTTATATTTACCTGATATCCCCAGGGCCAGATAAAGATTTTGCTCCCCTTCCATTAAATAGGCTGCCATCGGCGCATTGAAGTAGGCCAGGGAAGGGCTTAGCTGAACACTGATTTTATCGGAGAATTTTCTGGCAAGTAGCAGCTGGAAGGCAAAGCTGCTTCTTTCGGAAAAATCCGGTGCCTCTTCCTGCAGGAAGGCATAGTCTGCCGTATTGACACCTGCGGCAGCCATCAGGGACAAAGAAAACGGCACAGCCCCGCTTTTTTTCTGTCGAAATAAATGGTACCTGCCATACAAATTGTAAAACTTGTCCCTGCCGGACCGGGAGGCTCCCAGAGAAAACCGGTCATCGAAAGCATACTCGAAGCTGAATTGAATATTGGCCCCATTGTCCAGGCCATACAAGTTTCTAACGCCTTCTTTTAACGGCCCGAAGGTGTGCATGATGGCAAAATGAAGGGTTTTTTCCTCCAGTGGCTCTACTGTCAGCAGGTTGATCTGCCGGGGCGCATGAAAAATAAGCTCCACTTCCGGATCAGCCGTTACCAATTTTCTTTCCAGCTGTGCCAGGGCATTTCCATAAAACAGCAACAACAGCAGGGGTAAAACCAGCCTTTTGACCATACGATTCACAAACAGTTGATCCATGATTTATTTTTTTAATTTAGCGTTGATTTTAACTTGCTGGGTTTCCGATAATTCGTAAAACATCACCTGGGGAATGGCGATACCAAAGTCACCCAGCTTCACTTCAAAATTGGCCTCAAGCAAGATCTCATTAGGGCCAAGCGGAGTTAGGCTGCCATCCACTTCCAGGTACCTTTCCTTGCCATGGATTTTAAAAATCCCCATGGCTTTGACTTTCCGGGTTTGATTTATTTCAAAATTTATCGCTCCCTGCATTTTCCCTGTAAACTCAGCAAAGGGATATTTTTCGGTTTCCAGGTAATTGTCCCGCATGTGACGGTCCCTGAGGCCGATACCGGTCTTCAGGGTATTCAGGTCTACATAAAAATCAATCAAATTTTTTTCCGGGTCCAGCAAGCCATGGAGCTGGTCAGATTTCCCTGTAAACTCATTCAATGAAGCCTGCGACAAAAAGCGCACTTCTCCCCTGGTAGTTTTGAATTCCTGTGCCTGCACCTCCCCCACCATCAGCAGATACATCAGGGGCAATAGCCATAACCGCCTCCACTTCATGACAGGCTGATGATCAGGTTTCCATTTTCTTCCGTGACGGCATAGGAGGTCAGGGGCTGAGTGGCCGGTCCATTGATCACCCCTCCCTGCGTATCAAACCTGGAACCATGACAGGTGCAGGTAAATACCTGATTACCAAATGTCCAGTTTCTGTCACATTGGGAATGTGTGCAGACGGATGTAAGGGCGCTGTACTGATTGTCAAGGTTGACTACCAATAACCTGGCTTCCCGGATCAGCATCCATCCCCCCGAAGCCAGCAAACCTTCATTTTTGGCCAGGTCAATGGTGACTTGCTGGTTATTGACCAGTATACCATCTCCATTCTCCTGTTGATCATTATCGGGAAGCATGTCCGCCTCATTGCTACAACCGGTAAAAAATGCCACCCCGAAAAGAGACATGATAGATAATGAACCGGCCCTGTTCAGGAAGTCCCTTCTTCCGGATTGAAGCCTGCCTTGTTGAATCTTTCTATTTGTTTCCATGCTCCCATTTACGCAACAAACCAGCGCAATGGATTGCAGCCAGGTAAAAAATTAATTCCCTATGCCCCGAACCCCACTTTTAGCACCACTGTCTTTTCCATTAATTGATTTTTTGGTTGCAATTTTCCACAGCCCGACTTACTTTTCAGTTCACAATTTGCCCCCTATGAAAAACTCTTGCGCCTGTTTACTTTGGATATGGTTTCTTCTTCATCCGCTTCCTGATTTTGCGCAAAATGCCAGGTTGCCAAAAGTGGCTGATTTCGAGGAAGCTTTTTATGGCCTCGCAGCGTCCCCAGATAAAATCACTTTTACAAATAACCTGACCTTTGATCAGCAGGGTGGCCATTTACAAGGCATTCAGCGCTACCGGGAAAACACCCTTTATTTAAGTGGCAGCTCGTCCAACTACAGTTACCTCATCAGCGGAGATCTAGAGCAAAAGCGCCTTACTGCAGTAGACACCCTCCTGCTCTCCCCGTTCCGGCATGCCGGTGGATTTCAAATTTATGATCGGTTTCTGGCAGTAGGCATAGAAGACAACCAAAAAAGAGACCTGTCGAAAGTACTGGTTTACGACCTGGAAAAGGACAGGCCCTGGCAAAACCCTCTGGTGAGTCTGGAAAGAAAAGGTGCACCTGAAAGAGTGACTGCAGGTGCAGTGGGCTTTACCGCTTTCAATGGTAAGATGTGGCTTTTGGTAGCCAACTGGGACAGTCGGGTGTTGGATTTTTATACCTGTTCTGAGCAGAACTTTTATGACGGAAACATTGATTTCCGGTTACAAATGAGTATAGAAATGAGCGGGCAAAACCGACAGGACTGGGTCAACCCGGATTGGTTATCTTACCAGAATCTCAACCTTTTTACGGATGCAAGAGAACAATTATACCTGGCCGGAACTGCTCAAACAACAGATGGAAAGCAGGTAGCAGATCTTTTTCGATTGACTCCAGATCCGGACAATCCACTACTTATTAAAATCTCCAGCAAAACCTTTTTCCCCAGTGAAACGGTAAGTTTTAAGGCTGCAGCAGGGCTACAAATCACAAGTGAAGGCAGGCTTTTACTTTTGGGGGCTCCCTACCAAATAGCTGATAAAATTGTTGTAGATGTGTTTTCTCAAAGGAAATAAAGGTGGTAGCTATTGCCCTTCCTTCCCCTGGATCACCTGGTATTTTTCACGAAGTCCCTAACCCACCTGAAAGCCCTTCCAGGAGTATACAAAAACTGCACGATCATGGGCACATGTCTTTTGTTTTTTTGAATTCTAAAGTCAGGTTCAGGTTCAAAACGGCGGTAAACCTCCATAAAGCGACCGGTTCCTTCCAGGATACTTTCGTAGGTTTTACCCCCCATTAAAAATATCATGGGAGGCATGTCCTCCTGTAAAAAATAAATGGGGGAAGTGGCTTTCCATACCTCAGGATCATCTGTAAAGGTCTTCAGATGCGAGGTTCCCGGGGCATCATTTTTTTCCCGGAGATAATGGTACATGTCCAGGCCGGCTGCATCTATAAGTGCTGCCCCAGCTACAGGGCTTTCCACTCCCAGGCTATCAAAATAAACATCTCTGACAGCCACCAAACTGGCCAGGTGCCCGCCCGCAGAATGGCCCGAAACCACTATTCTATCCGGGTCTCCGCCATAATCAGCAATGCTCCCTGATACCCAATCCAGGGCTTTGGCTACTGCCAAGCCCATGGAGTGGATTTTAAAATCCGGACTCAGGGGGTAATCAATGATTACCGTTACTATTTCTCTTCGCGCCATCCTTCTGCCCAGAAACCCATACCGCTCTTTACTTCCGGATCGCCAACTGCCTCCATGGACAAACACCAAAACCGGTAGCGGTTCATTGCTTTTCCTGGGATAAAAAATATTCAATTGTTTTCCAGGCATTTTACCCAAAAAACCTTCTTCCATATAGGTGATGTTTTCTGAAACCGTTATTCCCCTCAGTGAGCAGGAGCCCAAAATCAATACCGTTAAAACCAATAAAACAAAATGCCCCATAATTGCTTTTAAATAATGTACGCTGCTGCGCCATGAATAGACCATTAGGAATACCTGGGTCAGAAAAACACTTTAATTCCAGTTTGCACTGCTCCATGCTTGCTTCGGTCCTTAAAGCTTGCCTAATTTAGCGCCTCAATTCATAATATCACGGTATGACTACCAAAAACTTCATCAAGTTTTTAGATCTGAATGCGATCAACAGGCGTTTTGAACCGCTGCTCAGCCAAACCATCCGGGAGGTGGTACAAAGTGGCCGGTACCTGAAGGGAGAACAAACGGCGGGGTTCGAAAAAGAATTTGCTGCCTATATCGGGACTAAACATTGCATAGGCGTAGGAAATGGTACCAATGCCCTGGAAATTATCTTTCGGGCCTACCTGGAAATGGGGCTGCTCAAAAAAAATGATGAGGTACTGGTCCCTGCAAATACTTTTTTTGCCACTTTTCTGGCCATCATCAATCAGGGCTTGATCCCCGTTCCGGTAGAACCAGAACTCCCTACTTTCCTACTGAAGGCTACTGCCATAGCAAAGCTCATCAATCCCAGGACCAAAGCCATGGTGATGGTCCACCTTTATGGCAGAAATGCCTACCATGAAAACATCCATGCCCTGCTGAAGGCCAATGGAATTCTTTTGATAGAGGACAATGCCCAGGCGGTCGGAAGTCAATTCCTTGAAAGGAAAAGTGGTAGCCTGGGAGATGCTGCTGCCCATAGTTTTTATCCGGCAAAAAACCTGGGGGCTATCGGAGATGCCGGGGCGATTACCACCAATAATAACCAATTGGCGGAAATTTCCAGGGCCCTGGCCAATTATGGCAGCCTTACAAAATACCAATTCACCTATTCCGGCACCAACTCTAAAATGGATGAGATACAGGCTGCCGTATTGCGGGTAAAGTTACCCTACCTGGAAGCGGACAATACCCTACGTAACCGGATGGCCATTCGCTACATTTCTCAGATCAGTCATCCGAAAATCCAGCTACCCCAGCCAGCCAATCCCGCAGAACCCTACCAGCATACCTGGCATCTTTTTACCATATTGGCAGCGGAAAGGCAACGCTTAATGACCTACCTGAGAAAGTATGGAGTAGAAGCGGCCATACATTATCCCGTTCCTCCACATCAACAGCCTGCTTTTGAGAAATCTTTTCAGGGCCATGAATTACCCCTGACAGAGAAAATCCACCGGGAAACGCTCAGCTTACCGCTGCATCCGGCCTTGCAGGAAAGGGAGCTGGAATTCATTATTGACCGGCTAAACCGTTGGTAAATCAAGCCCACCTGTTGGGCAGGGTATGTTTGGCCAGGATTCTTCTGGCCTCCTCTTTTACCAGGCCCAGGTCCTGTGCTTTCCAGATGCGGTCTCTTGCTTTTTGGGCGGCAAGCTCCGGATCCAGTAAAGGCATGGGATAATTTTTCCCCAATTCGAAACCCAAAAAGTGAAGCTCCAGGGGAGGTGTTTTCCATGGCTCATGGATATATTGTGGCGGCAGGGCACTCAATTCCGGCACCCACTTGCGGATAAAAATGCCCTTCGGGTCATGGTCCCGGGATTGCTTTACGGGATTGTAAATCCTTATAGTATGGATACCCGTAACCCCTGCCTGCATCTGTAGTTGGGGATAATGAATACCTGGTTCAAAATCCAGGAACAGCTGCGCAAGGTGATCTGCTCCCGCCCTCCAGTCCATCCCCATTTGGTGGGTTAAGAATGAAACCAACATGGCCCGCATCCTGAAATTCAAAAATCCCGTATGATGCAGGCAACGCATGCAGGCATCTACCAGTGGAATCCCGGTTTGTCCTTTTTTCCAGGCTTCCAGTGCCCCTTCATTTTCCTCATAGGCCGTATCCAGAAAACCCCTGTTAATGGGTTCAAATTCCATCCTTGGCTCCATCTCAAACTTTTGTATAAAGTGGCAATGCCATCGGAGCCTGGACTGAAAATGCTGCAATGCTCCCGAATATTTCCCTTCTTTAATTTGGAGGGCAGAAGCCTGATAAACCTGCCGCACGGACAAGTTGCCCCAGGCCAGATATGGGGAAAGTCTGGAACAACTGCTTCTGCTCTCCTGAGGTTTACTGATATGGCGATTGTAATTCCCGGCTCTGGTACTCAAAAAACTTTGCAGGTATTTGCTACCTGTGGATTCTCCACCCTGCTGCCTGCCATCAGGAGAAGAGGTGCTGGTAGAAATTGAGTCCGAAACAGAAAAATTTCTCAGTGTCTGGGGTATTTCATTTAAGTAATGCCCTCCGGGCAGATCGGGTTCAGCCATGGGCTTTTCCATAAAGGCATGCCATTGCCTGCTCCATGCCGTTCTATCCTTTCTACCCCTGTCCACTCCCTGCTGTTTGTATTCTTTCCAGGTGATTCCTTTTTCCAGACAAAATTGTTTCACCTGCTTGTCCCTTTCAAAAGTTAAGCCTATACCCGTCTCTTGATGAGAAAAAATTTGACTGATAACATAATGAGCTGAGATTTTATATAGCCCGGACAATACCGGGTAATGAAATACATGAATCCGGGTACCGAGTTTCCCTAATTTCTGATTGGTATCCGCCAAACTTTCCCTGATAAAACGCCAATGCCTGGGATCACTTTGAGCAGCCTCCTTCAGCGCTGGCTCCAGAAAATAAACCAACAGCAAGGGCAAACCTTCCTCAATGGCAGACTTTAACGGAGCATGATCAGTCAGCCTCAAATCCCTTTTAAACCAAACCAGATTGATCTTTTCCATCAACTTTGAACCAAATGGAGGGCTAAAAGTTTACCATTTATGGATCTATTAACTCAGCTGACGGATAGAGATAAGGACCGGATCATCGAGATGGCCTGGGAAGACCGGACCCCTTTCGATGCCATCTTCCGCCAATTTGGCATACCCGAAAAAGAAGTCATCAAATTGATGCGCCGGGAAATGAAAGAAAGCACTTTCAAAAGGTGGAGAAAAAGGGTTCAAAATCGAAGTACAAAGCATCAAAAGCTCAGAACAAACCTGGATATAAACCGCTTCAAATCCTACCGTCAGAAAAGCATCAGCCAAAACAAAATTACCTGATCAGGGATTCAACCTTGCCGTCCAAGCCTATCAATCCTTCCTGAACTCCTTAAATGCATTGATCAATCCGTTAGTAGAAGCGTCATGTCCGCTCACCTTTTCCGGTGCGGCCAATTCCGGCAAAATGGTTTTAGCCAATACTTTCCCCAGTTCAACCCCCCATTGGTCAAAGCTGTAAATGTTCCATATCGCTCCCTGCACGAAAATTTTATGCTCATACATGGCAATTAATGCACCTAAAGTCGCCGGATTAATCTTTTTCACCAGAATGGAATTGGTAGGTTTGTTGCCTTCAAAAACACGGTGCGGGGCAATTTTCTCGATAGTGTCGGGGGATTTCCCTTCTTTCTTCATTTCTTGCTGAACTTCCTCCAGCGACTTCCCATTCATCAAAGCTTCTGTCTGGGCAAAGAAATTGGACATCAGTTTGACATGGTGATCGCCTACCGGATTATGGGTTTGTGCAGGCGCAATAAAATCGCAGGGAATCAGCTGGGTACCCTGATGGATCAATTGGTAAAAAGCATGCTGCCCATTGGTTCCGGGTTCGCCCCATATGATGGGTCCGGTGGCATAGCCTACCTTGTTCCCTTGCCGGTCGATGCATTTGCCATTACTCTCCATATTCCCCTGCTGAAAATAAGCTGGAAAACGGTGCATGTATTGATCGTAGGGAAGGATGGTTTCTGAAGCAGCACCCAGAAAATTGGTGTTCCATATACCGATTAAAGCCAGCAAAACCGGTAGGTTTTTTTCAAAGGGTTCATTGGCAAAGTGCTTGTCCATGGCATGGGCACCTTCCAGCAGCTTACGGAAATTATCAAAACCTACCGAACAGGCGATGGTAAGGCCGATGGCCGACCAGAGGGAATACCTGCCCCCTACCCAATCCCAGAACTCAAACATATTATTTAAATCAATCCCGAATTCCCTCACGGCATTGCCATTGGTAGACATGGCAACAAAGTGTTTGGCAACCTCATTTTTATCATGCGCATTTTCCAAAAACCAGTCCCTGGCTGTATGGGCATTGGTCATGGTTTCCTGGGTGGTGAAAGTTTTTGAAGCAATAAAAAACAAAGTGGTTTCGGGATTTACCTGTTTCAACACCTCAGTGATATGAGACCCATCTACATTGGATACGAAATAGGCCTTAATATGAGGAAATTGGTAGGGTTTTAAGGCCTCTGTGACCATTACCGGACCCAAATCACTCCCACCAATACCAATATTCACCAGGGATTTTATGGGCTTACCCGTATATCCCTTCCATACGCCCTTGGCCACTTTTTCAGAAAAAATCCTCATCTTCTCCAATACCTTGTTTACATCCGGCATGACATCTTTTCCATCCACATATACGGGGGTGTTGGACCTGTTTCTCAGGGCGGTATGCAGCACAGCCCTGTTTTCTGTTCCATTGATGACCTTTCCATCAAACATGGAAGATATGGCAGCCCTGAGTGCTGTTTGATCTGCCAGGTCCAACAAGGATTTGAATACATCTTCGTTGATCCTGTTTTTAGAAAAATCCAATAAGATATCTTTAAACCTGACATGAAAATTGTCAAACCTTTCCGGGTCTTCTTCAAATAAAGTTTTGATCTCTAAAGGGGATTTTGAAGCAGCTACAAGTGCTTTCCACGCATCAGTGGTAGTGGGGTTGATATCCTTCATTGCATTGAGTTTTCAGGTACAAAACGTAAAGCTAAAAATAAAAATGCAAGCATCTAAATAACAATTTTATTTTGTCAACGGGGAAAAGGACACATCCAGGATCCGGACAGCATAAAGAATGAATAGGTAAGAAATCCAAAACGCGAAATGAAGGAACATACCAACAATTTTTTACAACTGGTATACAATACTTTACGTTTATTAGCTTTATATATGAGGATGGGATGTTTCCATTCAGAATATTCAAATACAAGAAAATCTTATTTTTATTCATTTTTTAACTGAAAATAGCTATAAATCAAACCATAATGAATAAATTAGCCTGTCCAGTAACAAGAGTAGATATAAAAAAAATACAGATCTTTTTGGTTTATAAAGTTTTAAATTTCTTTACCAGGTTTAAATTTGTTATATTATTAAACTGATAGGTTTACGGTTCTGAGGACTTGAATTTCAAATTGAGAATACCTTTCATATTTGAAAAAATTATCAGAACAGCATCATTTTTGCAACAAAATTCACGTATTCAAACAAAAAATACGAAAAAACTTGAAAGTGTTTTTGAATTTCAATAAGTTTTTTTATGCTTCTGTACTTTTTGCAGTGGTATTGTTTTCTCATTTTTCTTTTGGTCAAAAAAGAGAAGTTGATTCGCTTAAATCAAGCATTCAGTTATTGGAAAACAATGAAAATTTTTCCCCGGACAAACCCTATATAGATCTGCTTAACCGGGCCGGAGAGTTGTATTACAATTTGAACCCGGACAGCACTTTTTTACTGGGGATGAAAAGCCTGGAAGCCAGTGAAAAGGTCGGATATAAAGATGGAATAGTAGATGCCTACAGGAACATCGGTGCGTTTTACAACATCCGGGGTGAATATACACAGGCGATGAATTATTTCAACGAAGGGCTCAGCCTGGCAGAGGAAAATGAGTATTGGCTGGGTATGGCCAATATTTACAATAGCATGGGCTTGAACCATTATGACAGAGGTAATTTTTCGGAGGCCGTAGCGCATTACCTCCAGGCTTTGGAAATCAAGGAAAGGCACCTCTCGGAAAATGAACAAAGCAAAACGCTAAGTAATCTGGGATTGGTCTTTTCCGACATGGATGAATATGAACAGGCACTGAATTTTCACAACAGGGCCCTTGAAATACGCAAAAAGTTAAATAACAAACTTGGAATGGCTTCCAGCCTGGCCAATATTGGACTCATTTACAAGAAAAAGGGGGATTTGGAAGAGGCCCTGGAAAGTTTTACTTCTACCCTGGAAATCGGTAAGGAGCTAAAAAACAACCAACTGGCTTCAGTAAGTCATTTCAACTTAGGCGAAATTTTGCTTTCGCAGGGGGACTATGAGGGTTCCCTGTTCCATTTTGAGGCCGCCCTTGAAGTGGACACTGAAATGGAGGACAAAGCAGGGATTAGCGATGACTTGCTGGGTATAGGAGAAGTTAAGGCCAAATTGGGAAATTTAGCGGAGGCCAGGAAATCCATTCAAAGAAGCCTTGACCTCTCCATGGAAAGTGGCATTAAAAGCAACATAGCGAAAAGTCACTTATTGCTCTCTGAAATTTTTGAAAAGGAAAAGAACAGCAGGGAAGCATTGTACCATTTCAAATTGCACACGGCCTACAAGGACAGTGTCCTCAACCTGGAATCGGAAAAGCAAATCCAGGAAATCGCTGCCAAATATGAGTTTGATAAAAAAGAAGCGGCGATGCGGCAGGAGCAGCGGGAAGTTGACTTGGAAAATGAAAAATTAATGGAAAAGCGGCTCCGTATCGGCTTCAGCATTATTTTAGTCATTTTATTGATTGCTTTTTTTATAGCTTTAAGATCGATCAGGTACCAGGTAAAAGCCAAAACCCTGGTTACCCAACAGAAAAACAGCCTGGAAGCCCTTAACAAAAAAATCCTACAGCAAAAAAAAGAAATAGAACAAGTTGCCAAAAAGCTTTTTGAGGTCAATAAAACCAAGGACAAGCTGTTCAGTATCGTAGGACATGATCTTAAAAGCCCTATCAATAGCTTGAAGGGGCTGATGCAATATGTTGTAGATGAAAAACTAAGTCAGGATGAATTTTTATTGGTTTCCACCCAATTAAGAAATGAGGTCGAGCACGTTCACTTTACCCTGATCAATTTGCTTCATTGGGCCAAAAGCCAGATGAAAGGTATCGTCACAGACACGGAAAAAGTATCTGTCAATAGAATATTGCAGGAAAACATTAACCTGTATAAACCTGTATCTGAAACCAAACAAATCCAGATCGAAGATCATTTGATTCCTGAAACCAATTGCCTTGCTGATAGGGAACAGTGTAACCTTATCATAAGGAATTTGCTAAACAACGCCTTGAAATTCACCAATCGGGGAGGAAAAATCACCGTGTGCAGCAAAAAAATCAATGACACTCATTGGGAGATTTCTATTCAGGACAACGGCATTGGTATGGATAAACAAACCGTATCCAAGCTTTTTCAACCTGTCATCAGGGGCAAACAAAAATATGGTACGGCCGGAGAAAAGGGTACCGGATTGGGCCTTCAGCTTACCAAAGATTTTATCTTGAAAAATGGTGGGGATATCCAGGTCACTAGCGAGCCGGGCAAAGGCAGTACTTTTTCCTTTACCTTACCCATGGCATAAGGCCTCATTTGAAATAATATGCCGGTTTCGGATTGGTAAAATGGTATAATTTTTCTTTATTTATGAAGCAGGAGGAAAGCAGGCTTTTCAAGGTAGCACAAAGCTGAAAAAGCCACCCGTAACCTGCCCGTAAATAGTTGAGGCTTTGTTTAGTTTGCATGCAGAGCGGTAACCCATTTAAATTACCTAAAAATATGAAGGATCCGGATTTCAAAGTGTTTAAAATTAAAATAGCTATTGCTTTAAGCCTTGTATTGTTCTTAATATTTGCAAAAAGCCTCGTGGACAAAAGTAATGTAGATGAGTTGGAAGCCTCCTTCGTTACCGTGTATGAGGATCGGCTGGTGGTGCAGGATTATATCTTCAACATCACCGAATTGCTTTTCCGCATGCGCTTACTGGTGGCCAATACTGAATCCCTGGATCAATACCTTTCCATCAAGAGCCAGGTAATGGATTACCATGACCAGATATTGAATATTATATCAGATTTTGAAAAAACCCACCTCACGCCCAAGGAGTCGGATTACTTGCAGGAATTCAAAAGTCTGGTCCGGGATAAGCTTGAAATCGAAAGCTATTTTTCCGGTTTGGAAAAGTCTGATCGGAATTACCAAAGCAGCATGGAGAAATTCAATACTGATTTTGAAAAGGTTTTCTATGACCTGCGCGAGCTTTCGAAAATTCAACTCCGGGAGGGAGAGAAACTCACCAACCTCAGCTACAGGATCAAAGCCCGTTCTGATATCTGGCTTCAATTTGAATATGCGGTGCTTTTTGTGCTCCTGATCATCATCAGTATGTTGATTTATTCATCCAGAGGAATAAGGAAAAAAGAAACCTATTCCAATTAAAATAGAGGTGTTCATTTCTTATTGGCCCAGGCCGAAAGCAAAAAACCTACCAGAAAAATAACCAGGGTACCAAATACAATGGTGAGGTTGGCATGGAAGGGGCTTCTGAATACTGCCCCTTCCTCCAAAATCACCGGAGATAAACTCATCCATCCTATGACCAAAACACCCAACACTACCCCTATGGCTGCATAGCTGCGTTTGATGTTTTTTCCAATAAATCCAAGCAGAAACAAGCCCAGGATGCCTCCACTAAAAATTGCCGAAAGTGCCCACCAGGCATCCAAAGCACTTTTCACGCCATTGAAAGCAATGGCCACCACTATACTCAGCAAACCCATGGCCAGGGAGGCAATAACCAGAACCTTCATTTCAGCTTTCTCCTTTAAATCAGGTGAAATGTATTTTTTGAAATGATCCGTTAAAATGATAGTTGCCGAACTATTGATACTGGTAGATATGGTACTCATGCCTGCTGCAAAAATAGAGGCAATCAACAGACCGGTCATACCTACCGGCAGACCGCTAACTATGAAGAATGGAAACACCTTATCCGCCTGGTCTCCTTGTTTAAAAGCCTCCGGCAACAATTCCGGCATGGCCTGGTAATAGGCAAACAAGGCCGTGCCAATAAAGAAAAACAAAAGCGAGACCGGAACGTACAACAAGCTTCCCAACAGGGTGGATTTTACTGCTTCCTTGTCCGTCTTTGCACTGAGATACCGCTGTACATAATTCTGGTCCACACCAAAATTCTGCAGATTAATAAAAAGGCCGTAAATCAAAATTACCCAGAATGTGGCCTCCGAAAGCCCCCATCCAAAACTTCCCAGGCTAAACTTGTCATGGGCGGCAGCAATGGTGAACACCTGACCCGGGCCCTCTGGCATGGAAAGAAAAATAATGACCAGGCATGCCACTGCGCCTGATATCAGGATGATCCCCTGTATGGCATCTGTCCAGATCACTGCTGCAAAACCTCCCATAATGGAATATATCAATACACTGATACCAGTCACCACGATAATGACGGGAATGCTCCAACCAAACAATACATTCATGGGTAATGCCAGTAAATACATGATAGCACCCATCCTGGCCAGCTGGGTAAGCAGGTAACAAATAGAGGCATAGGTCCTTGCCCAACTTCCAAACCTGGTTTCCAGGTAATAGTAAGCAGAGGGACTTTTAATCCCCCTGTAGAGTGGTACAAAAAACTTCACCGCCAATATGGCAGCAATAGGAATGGATAAGCTGAAAACAAAGCCATTCCAATTGGACAGGTAAGCATTTCCGGGCAAAGCCAGGAAACTGATACTACTGACAAAAGTAGCAAATATGGACATCCCTATGGCCCAGGACGGAAGCTTTCCCCCTCCAGTGATAAAATCGGTAGACGAGCGTTTTTTATAATAAAAAGAGGCGCCGAATAAAACTATGGCCAACATGTAAACTAAAAAAACAATTAAATCAATGAGGGGTAATTCCATGCTTGCGATTTTTATAATATCCAACTAATTTCAGGCATATACCTTGTAAGCTTCCAATTCCTTTAAATTTTTCTCCACCTGCTTCAATTCGGCCTCTCCGAAGGAACTCAGGGGGGAGGCCAGGTATCCTGTACCTAATCCCAATATTGCCATGGCAGCTTTCAATCCTTTTAGAAAACTGGACCCATAGCTCCCCAGGGCATAGACCTGAGCAGAAATTTCCATGACCATTTGCTGCAAGCGAGCCACTTCTTTTAAATCTCCCCTTTCCGCTGCAGTATACAAATCCACATAAAGCCTGGGAAACAAATTGGCACCACCACTGACTCCACCATGTCCGCCCATCAGTACAGCTGATGCCATCATTTCCTCAGGACCCACCAACAAGGTGAAATCTGACCTGTCTTTAAAAGCAAAAAGCATGGCATTAAAATACACTGCATTTCCAGAGCTATCCTTCAATCCCAGAATATTGGGATGCTCGGAAAGGGCAACTACGGCTTTTTGGGTGAGCGTGGTCTTGGTATGTGACGGCATGTTGTACAGGTAAAGGGGCAATGGCAGCGCATCAGCCAGCTTGGTGAAATAGGCAATCAGTTCACTTTCTCCCAAACCAAAATAATAGGGCGGAGCAGCTACCACGGCATCGGCTCCTTCATCCGCTGCCACCTGGGCCAGAAAAAGGCTTTCGGCAAAAGATGTATCTGTCACTCCTACCAGCACCGGGACGCGACCATTGACTTCTTTGCAGGTCACTTTAATCAATTCTTTCCTTAACCGGTAAGAAATGTTGGTACACTCTCCTGTGGTACCTAATACAAATAATCCGTGAACGCCTCCTTTTAGGAGGTGAGAAATCAGCCTGCTGGTACTTTGATGGTCTAACTGATGGTCATCCTGAAGCAAGGTAGCCATAGGAGGTATGATCCCTTTCAAGGGTTTATTTTTTAAGTCTATTCGCATTTTTAAAGTTTATCTGTGCTGAAAAATAGGACAGGTAATGCAGGCTTACCATTATCCAAAAACCCTTTATATCTTCTCGGGATCAACGACCACATATTTGACAGTTTCCCTATCGTAGGTATAGGATATATGTACCAATCCATCCTTGCTTTGAATGATGGCAGGATAGCTGTACCCCGCCTTATTGGGTTCGTTTTCCAATGTCATAAAGGGTTCCCAATTTTTACCATCTGATGAAATGGCCAGGTTTAGGATGTTCCTGCCCTTGGGTTCTTCCCCTTCTTTGGTACTGTGATTATAAACCAGGAGATGCCTGCCATCTTGCAAGGTAACCGCATCTGTACCAGAATTTGGATTAGGTAAGGAAGTGGCAGCCATCTCAGACCAGGACCGGCCCTGATCCCGGGACCAACTTTCTGAAATTACATCCTGCCTGGTCCTGCAGAGCACCTGCAATTCACCGCCATCATGGATCAGGATGCTTGGCTGTATGGCATCAAATGCCACCCCATCATTGATGGGCCCTACTACCTCCCAGGTCTTCCCGTTATCCTCACTGATTTCAAAATGCACTTTCCAGTAGGTCTCCCCGTCCTGTTCCAGCTCGATACTGGAAGGACTGATGATGGTACCGTCTTCCAGCTGCTCCGGTTTGTTTTTTACCGGTCCTATGAGGTGACCGATGGCCGGATCTTCTCCTAACTTTTGCGGTGAAGACCATGTCTTGCCTCCATCGGCTGAGCTGACCAACATCCCCCACCAGTCCCTGGGAGTTGGTCCAACTTTATAAAACAACAGGAGAGGCCCATCTTTAGGTTGAAACAATACGGGGTTCCAGCAGGGATAGCGTAAAGTGTCATTCTGAACGCCATTGACTACCTCCTCCGGCCAGGACCATTGCCCGTTTTCCAAATGACTTACCCTGATGCCCACATCCGGATTCCTTTCGTGGGTTCCCGAAAAAAAAGCGGCCACAATTCCGGTAGGAGTCTCTACCAGTGTGGAAGCATGCACCTGAGGGGTGGGCCGGTTATCCAAAGGATAAATCAGTTCAGCATGAACCAAAGCTCCCTCACCCACTTCGGCTTTTGGCGGCAGGTGATAATTTCCGGTAATATCATTATTAGCTTCCTGCTGATCACTATTGGATTGGTCTTTATCGCCTCCATTACCGCAGGCAGCAATAAAAAACACCAGGAAAATCTGGAGAAAATTCGAAATCGGGTTCTTACTTTTCATATTTTAATATTAGCTTTTCAATGGTCAAAACTTGTCAGGAACTACAAGCCGGGGTAGGCTGTCCCAATTCCAAAAGGGGAGTATCTCCCCATACTTATCATCTCCCTGTCTGCGGATCTTATCATACCCGATATCATAGGCCACACAGGGCTGTTTTTATTCCCAATTCGTTCATGGCCGCCGCTTTCGCATAACAGGCCTCCAGGGCTTTCTCTTTATCGGTAGCATAGACTACCTGTATGTGGTTGGCCTTGTGCCTGGCCATCATCTGGTCACGGCTTACTCCCTCCAGAATCCCATGCATGACAGGCCATTGAGGCGTGGTCATTTCCCATCTTCTCCGGGTTTCTTCTGGGGGGAGTGCTGCCACCCGGCCAATGCCCAAATCGCAGTGCAACTGATCATTCATAATAAACACCCTACTCCAAACGATATGGCCGGGTCTGCTTATACCCTTCAGGCTTCCCCCTCCCAATTTAAAATACATGGGGGGCTGCCTTTCACTACTGGCGCCAGCATAGCCGTCGATAAAATGAGAAGGAGGTGCTGCTCCGGAAATCAAAAACACCCATACAAAAACCTTCTCCCCATCTAACATAAAATCCTCTCCATACCTGAGATCATGTAGGGTATTGTCTCCGGATAAACCCAGTTTTTCCCATAAACGATAGGTGATCAGGCTATCCAATCCTGCGCATTCATCCACCTCATTAAAATGAGGTAGCGCCCTGCCCGGTAATATTTCTCTGCCTTCTTTTGTAAAGGCGGGTGGACGATCGGAATTATTCAACAGGCCTTCCGCCAGATCACTGGCCACTGCCAGGTCCTTCAGGCCCTGCTGGTATTGAATGCCGATGGTATCACAGCCAAATTCATCAGCCAGCCTCAAAGCAGCCAGGTACATTTTACATTGTTCCAGGGTCTGCTCTCTGGTCAATTCGGATTCAGGGTCTTTCCCCCATTGAAAACTAACTCCCTTTTCAAGCAACCATTTCAGTACTTCTTCCGCCTCCCCATCCTGTATGGTATGCATGGCTGCATAGAGTCCGGACTGGCTTAACCTTTCCTTAAAGATTCCGGTTGGATGCAAGAGTTGATCAGGTATGATGGCATTAAACATCCCCATACAGCCTTCATCAAAAACACCCATGATGGCCTTTTCCTTTCTGAATGACCGGGCAAAGCTCTCTCCTATTTCTACCGCTTTGCCAGGGGCCTGGCGAGGATCAAAGTCCTTTACATGACTGAGATCATGGGTAATTTTGCCGGAATGTAACCACTCCCCGAGACCATGAAGAAAAAAATCATCTGTAAAATCCTTACTCCAAAGGGTAGAATAAGTTACCCCAGCTTTGGTCAGGGAACCGTTGAGGTTGAGCATTCCTACCAGACCGGGCCATTGCCCGCTCCAATTGGCCAGGGTAAGAATGGGACCCTTATGTGTGGTAAGTCCGGGGAGAACATGGTGAGAATATTGCCACACGCTTTCTGCCACAATGATGGGTTTATGTGAGTCCAAATCCCGAAAGACCTGCATACCCATTTTTTGAGAGTCTATAAAGCCATGCCCCTTATCTTTATCAAAAGGATGTGCCCGGGTGACCTTGACACCTAACCTATCCAATACCTCTTGCAGGCTGCTCTCCATTTCCTTTTGTGCCAGCCAGCAAGTCCGGTTGGCGGACAACCTCAGGTCCCCACTGGCAACCAGATAAACTTCTTTGATCATTATCTTTGGTTTATACTTAATTTATTTGAATTTATTTCAGTTTTAGCCTCCGGCAGTATTACTGGAAAAAGACGCTTTCAGGCCCTTGCACCCTTCAAAAAAAACACTACCGGCCATTTACTTATTTTAGTGGATTTTCATACCAGATGACTCCCAGCCCGCTCTTGCTTCCATCCTCAGCGGTTTCTTCCGAAGTCAATACATCCAGATCTCCGTCTCCATCCAAATCTATCAAGGTTATGAAATCATACTTCACCCCATCCAGTCCACTGATATCCAGCACCTCAGAGGAAGTCCTTTGGAAATCCAGTATGGCTATTACCCCTGATTTACCCAACGCACCTTCGAAGGATGCCAGCAGGTCCTTGGTACCATCCTGATCAATATCTGCCACCTGCACAGATTTTCCCCTGTACCCGGATCCTTCGGGATAAGGAATGAATTCTTGCTGCCATTCTCCTTTCTCTCTTATAAAGTGTATCCATCCATTTACCAAATCCGGTACAATTATATTAGGCAAATGGCTGTTTTCATCTGCATACAAACCCATAAACATGGGCTCCCCCTCCTGCAGGCCAATAAAATGGTTTTTCCAAGGCTGATCAGCGGTACCAGGGCCTGGGTTTTCCAGCCACCTTAGCCCCCGCAAATCTCCTTTCCGGTCTGTAATCAGCAAATCCTTTCGCCCATTATCGTTCATGTCTATCAATTCGATGGACATGATCCAACCCGCCTCCGAAATCTCATGGTATTCCCAGGCTTCCATGTTTCTGGGATCTTCAGGAGAAGCCAACCAACCTAGGGTCCCGCTTGGATTTTTGGAACCCACTATCAGGTCTAATCCATTTTTGCCATCTATATCCATTGCTCTTCCAAACATCCATTTGGATCTACCTACCGTCTCGGGAAAATCAGCTGATTTCCAGGCCTGGCTGTTTAATATGTCACTTTCTTCTTTTGGCCCCCAATGAACCGTAACCCTTTGGTGATTGCCCTCAGAAAGTGTAATCAAGTCCTGCCGTCCATCGCCATCCAGGTCTATGGCAAAGGCATCCTCCACATCCGGAGCCTTCACCTCTACAAAGGACCATGCTGTCTTCGGATTTTCAGGCTGAAAATATAGCCTGCCAACTCCACCTTCTTCCCAACCTACAACCACATCCAATTTACCATCGCCATTAACGTCTGACATTTTAGAGCCATCCGCTCCAAGGGAGGTATTGTCTATGCGGTGCATTTTCCATGGTGTAGTGCCGCTGTTACTTTTCTCTCGCTGTCCATGAGAGATAAGGGGCATTAATAGCAAAATCAACAACTTGATACAGTTATTCATGATGGGCTTATTCAATTTCTACGTTGGCAAACCAGGCTTCTTCCAGTGTTTGAGGCTCATGGGAACAGATAAATAAGCCCAGGAATACTTTTTTATCCATGTCCGGCATGGTTTGCGCACCAATGAGCTGGTAATCTCCCTCCTTTTCAAGGGCACCTTTCAGGATGAATTCATTCCCCTTCCGCTCCAGCATAAGAAACCGATAATGGCTTTCAGGGGCAAATATTTCATCTTCCGGATCCCGCATGGGCATTCCCTTTTTTGTTCTCCATTGCAACACGGTAAGTCCATCTCCGTGAACGGTGCCAGAGATATGCGCTGCATTATCAGCAACATCTTCCCTCACCATGATGCCAATTTTCCGGTGGGGATCCTTCCCTTCTCCGGTAAAACCCAGCTCAGTCTTGATAACAAAATCTCCCCGTTCCGCTCTGAAAAGGTAATGAAACTCATCCCTTTCAAACCAAATGTTATAACCGGAACCTTTCAAGGTATATTTTCGCTCCATCTGATCATAGCTGGAACTTCCTTGAATGGCTGGATTTCCTATATCCAGTGATTGCTGAAACAGGCCCAAATTGTTTTCCAGACAGCCCTGGGTGAGCAGGCCTATCAATGATAAAATTAAAATGGGTTTTATTTTCCCGGACGCCATATATGATGAGTTTTCAATCTGACAATTTATTCCTTATTTATGATAAATCAACCTAAAGCTATTGATTAGGGATGCCTGTACTGGCTTGTTCGCTACCCCATTTATTTTTATTCCTTATCTGCGCCTCAAGCCTTGCCAGCAAGTTAACCTTTTTGGACCCGAAGTAGGCATTAGCCTATCTGTTACGATTCCCAATGCATAGTCCAGGTTAAACTTTCGCCACCCGGCAGGCCATCCAGCTGATTCCCTTGTTCTGGTCAGCTGTCCCGGCTTTTCAGATAAAGGGATTTAAGACCAACATCCCTATTGGTTTTTAAAATGTCCACCAATGTACTCGACCTGATGCTATTCAACAGAAGATTGGGTATTTCTGAAAAATACTACAAGAATTTGCCCTTTGAAAGAAAATGAGGTGAAAAGTCATTATTCAAACCAAAAAGTAATATGCTGAGGGATAAATTTTATATATTGACTGATTAAAACAGATAAACTCTCTATTTCAATGAACCCTTTTAAAATCGACAGAAGAAAATTTATCAAAGGAGGCACCGCATTAATGGCACTTAGCAGCGTAGGCGTACAAGCCATGGATTGGCAGGCCAGGAAAGCTGCCTATAAAGTTGGTCTGATCGGCACCGGCTGGTATGGCAAAAGTGACCTGTTCAGGTTGATCCAGGTAGCAGAAGTTGAGGTGGTAGCCTTAGCAGATCCTGATCAAAGATTATTGGATGAGGCGGCAAAACTGGTCAGTCAACGCCAAAGTTCAGGCCATACACCCCAAACCTACAACCATTACAGGCAAATGCTTGAAGCGCATGATCTGGACATTGTATTGGTAGGAAGCCCGGACCACTGGCATGCCTTGCAAGCCATAGATGCGATTCAGGCAGGAGCACATGTCTATTTACAAAAGCCCATCAGTGTGGATGTCATTGAAGGAGAAGCCATTTTGGCCGCTGCCAGAAAATACAATAAAGTAGTACAAATAGGCACTCAAAGAAGGAGCACCCCACACCTGGTGGAGGCCAAGAAAAACATTGTGGACAAGGGCTTGCTGGGTAAAATATCCCATGCCGAGATGTGCTGTTACTACCACATGAGGGCCAATGGCACCCCTGAAGTACAGCCTGTTCCCGATTTTTTCGACTATGACCTCTGGGTAGGGCCCGGTCCGATGCGGCCCTTTGATGGGCTCCCCCACAGGCGATGGTGGCGGACCATGATGGAATACAGCAATGGCATCACCGGGGACATGTGTGTTCACATGTTTGATGCTGTCAGGTGGACCTTAGGACTGGGATGGCCAAAAAGTGTTTTTGCTACCGGTGGCATATATGTCCAAAAAGGAGGAAAGTCTACCATTGCCGATACTCAAACGGCTACTTTCCATTACGATGAACTGGATTGTGTCTGGACCCATCGGTCCTGGGGTACTGCTCAGGACCCAGAATATCCCTGGGCCTATAAGATCTACGGAGATAAGGGGACGCTGAAAGCATCCGTCATGAAATATGAATTTATCCCGCATGGGGATGGGGAAACCATCACCGGCGATGTGGTCTTTGAACGGGAAAAATATCCGGAGGACCTGGATGAAAAAGACATTGAATTGCATGCTGCACCAGCTACCAGGGACCATATGAGAAATTTTCTCCAGGCCATAGAACAGGGTGGCCGGCCAGTAGCAGATATAGAAGAAGGACATATTTCTACCGCCAGTTGCATACTGGCAAATATCTCCATGGAATTGGGTCGCCCTTTGGCCTATGACCCTGAAAAAATGATTGTCCGGGATGATACGGAAGCCACACGCTTATTGAGAAGACCCTACCGGGCTCCCTTCCAGCATCCTGACCCCAAATTCGTCTAGTAAGAGCGTCTGACCTGGAAATGCAGCCTATTTTGAGCCCTTTTATTTTGGTCAGAGCCAAAGACTGAAAGAAGGAATCATCCGCTTCAAGGCAGAAGACCCCGGCATCCACTGCTTACACGCTGATAGTTCCCGACCTGTTCTTGAAGACTGGCAGGCCTGATCCGAATTATAACCTGCTTTTTTTCGACGTCCTCTACCAATCATTGGCTAGGGAATAAAAAAACTCCACCAATTTTTTACTGGTGGAGTTTTTTTAATTCTCTGGATAGGAGGTTAAACCCGGATTATATATTAGGTTTCGTCACGAAGGCCGAAAATGCAAGAAAATCAGGCATTTTGGAAACTAGCACCGCTAAGGCGAAGGTGAAAACCGCAACGATTGACTGATTTTGAAGTAATTTCAATCTGCAATAGAATTCCTAATGCCTATTCGGGTTAAACTTTAAAACCTTCCCTGTAGGTCCTTCCTACAAACTGGTTGGCTTCTTCCAAATTGGTAATGCGCATGTTTTCTCCATCCCAAAGCAATTTTTTACGGCCAAAGAATTCCGCCTGTCCATTGCTGTTTTCTCTTCTCAACATGTAGCTTCGGATAGCCAGATTACCCATTAAAACTGTTTCAGTCATAGGCCCGGCATAATCAAATGAAGAGGTAAGTCCCTTATGTTCGGCACTGTTGTATCCGGCTTTACAAGCATCCACCCACTTGCGCTGGTGCCCGTATTCCGGCTCTTCATTATCTTCGACCTCCGGACCAAATTCTGTGGTGCCGTCGTTCAGGTAAAGTTTAGGCATCAAGGTGGAGCTATCATTGATGTTGGTGGAAATGATTCCCTTTTCTCCAATAATTAACACTCCGTTAGCACTATTATTTCCTCCAATATCATCATCTGCAGGAATAATATCCGGGTGGGAAGGCCGGATTCCACCATCACTCCAGGTCATCTCTATCGGAGCCTTGCTTTTTGTGGTGGCATCAAAATGAAGGGTAATGAATGAAGCAGGCGGACAGCCCTTTGGATAATAATCAGCGGTCCACATATCGGTGTATATAGAGGCTACACTACATTCCGCATCAGTAGGATACTTCAATCCCAGCGTTCGGAAAGGAATATCAATCAGGTGACATCCCACATCTCCCAAAGCGCCGGTTCCATAGTCCCACCAGCCTCTCCAGTTAAATGGGTGAAGATTTGGCGTGTAGGGAATATTTTCGGAGGGGCCTAACCAGAGATCCCAATGCAGGTCATCTGGCTTTTTGGAGGGCTCAGGCTCTGGAAAGGGTATACCCTGAGGCCAGACAGGGCGGTTGGTCCAGACCTGCACTTTGGCCACCTTCCCGATTTTATCCTCATCAATCCAGTTTTGCACCATATCCAGTAAAGGATTAGAGCCTCCCTGATTACCCATTTGACTCACGATCTTATGCGTTCTTGCCATCTCGGTAAGCATTCTGGCTTCCCTGATATTATGGGTCATGGGTTTTTGAACGTACACATGTTTGCCTCGCTCCATGGCATAGGCGGCGGCCGGACCATGAACATGATCAGGGGTAGATATGGTTACCGCATCAATGTCTTTTTCCTTATCCAACATCTCCCGGAAATCATGGTAGCGTTTTGCATTGGGGAAATTTTCTACCGATCGGGATGCTGAGCCTGAAAAGTCTACATCGCAGAGGGCTACTACCCGCTCTCTTCCATTGACGGATGCATTTTTGATATCACTGGCTCCCTTGCCACCTGCACCGATGGCAGCCAGGTTCAACTGATCACTGGGGGCAGTGAAACCTACGCCTCCAAGTACATGCCTGGGAACAAAAATTATGGAGGAGGCTATGGCGGCATTTTTAATAAATGAACGCCTACCCGAATCCTGCTTTTCCTTTTTTGGTATTTTCATGGTTATTTCGAGTTATTTAATTTGGTGAAATGATTATACTGGCAATATACATGGATCTGAATAAATAATCCCTTCTTTTATATACTTACTCAGCCTGGGTTAAGGCAATCAAAAAAGGAAAAATTTCTCTTACAGGTCTTAATGTACAAATCAAAATGCTTTTTATTAGTTTATTGGATGATCAGGGTTTCTCCCTGCTTTTAGATTGCAAATACAATTCCTCCACTTTACTTCTCGCCCAGGGTGTTTTCCTCAAAAATGTCAAACTGGATTTGATCGAGGGATTATTGGTAAAACACCGGATAGGAATTTGATCTCCCAATGCTTTCCAGCCATAGGCATCCAGCAAATACTCCAATATATCTACCAATCTGATCCCATGTAGCGGATTTTTGGGTTGCTCTTCTTTTTCCATAAGGCTAAAATAAGGAAATTTCAGTTTTTTCTCTAATGAAAACCGTTGGCTTTCCGTTAAACGCCACATCCATCCCTGAGGCAGACTTGCCCTAGAACAAAAAAAACCGGGCAAATGGATCTGCCCGGTCTGAATTAGAATATGCAAACCTTCATGCCTTACCTGATTAGTGATGGCAAGGTTGGATTTTTTTCAAAATCAAAGGTGATGGGTAATACCGAAAGAGAGGCTACCTGCACATTGTCAATTGCTGCTGGCTCCCATTCTCCGGAAGTTGCTTTCAGCGCACTTATGGCTTGCTGCTCCAGGTCCTCCAAATACATTTCTACAGAAGTATCGATATTGCTGGAGGTAGTAGCAAAAGGTATGGATCCATTTTCATCGACCACAAACTTGATAAAGATGGTGCCTTCCAGCCCCCAGTTTTTGGCCTCGTGAGGATACTCCAAATTGCTCAGAACACTGGTTTTCAGTGCCTCCTCACCACCTTTGAATTCCGCTTCTTCATCCACAGAATAGAAAACGCCCATCCGATTGGCAGTTGTTTTCATTTTGTTCCTGTTGCTTTTCAGGTCAAATAAGACTACCTCTAATTTTTTTCGATCCATTTCATTGTCCACTCCTGTGACCACTACATCCTGAAGTTTTCCATCATCCATTTTATAAGAATAGGAAAAAGCAGGGTAATTCTTTACGATCTCATTGATCTGGATCAGGTAATTCATGTTTCTATCTTCCAATCTCTCCAGTTCACTTTCGGACAAGCTTTCTCCTTTTTGTTGTGCTTGTAAGGGAGAAAACAGGATCAGTAAGATCAAGGCTATTACCAGACCTGATATTGACTTGATTCGATGTAATCTCTCTAAAGTATTTATGACAATTATTTTTTTTAGTTTAATATTTGGCTCTTATCCATCTGCTTATGGAAAGAACACTTAAAATATTGAACTGCTTTAAATTCGGTAATAAAAAGTCCAAAATGCATGCCAAAAAGACTGTAAAAATCTAAATAAAAGAATAATCCACGGAAAAATTAATTCCAACTTAAAAACCTACCAAACATCAAGGATTTTGATTTCCTGACCACGAAAATTTGACATGTCCCCCCTTTTTTTTCCAATCAGGGATTGAATCAATGGGGAGTTGACCGATACCAGCTGGATCTCCCGGCCCTCCAGCTCAAGTTTCCCCAATGAAACAGCCACCCAGATCCAGCCCAGGTTTAATTCAATCAGTGCCCCCTCACCCACCTCCGTTTGAGGTTTGTTTCCAATTTTCCTCAACAAACCATCCCATTGCTTCACCAGGGCCCACTGTTTTTCCAGCATATTTCTGCTTTGGTTGATGCTTTCCCTTCCCGTTTCATATTTATCCCCAGCACTACTTTTAGTTTCTGATCGGCTGGCTTCCTGTAGTGCAGCCAACTGGGAATTCAAATCATCCATTTTTTCCTGAACCACTGCCAAAGCTCTGTTTTGCAATTTTCCTTTCCATGCGCTTGCATCTGGTAAAGAATGGTCCTTATCCTTGATCGAACTCATCTCCGTAAGGGCTCAATTATTCGTTCATCAGGGTTTCGATTTCCTCCGGATCAATCGGAATATTTTTCATCAGGTCGCGATACCCATTTTCTTCGATAACAATGTTGTTTTCCAACCTTATTCCCAAACCTTCCTCTAAGATATAAATCCCCGGTTCCACCGTAAAAACCATCCCTGCTTGAATCGGATCATGCATGGTACCTACATCATGCACGTCCAGGCCCAGGTGGTGGGAAGTCCCATGCATGAAATATTTTCTGTAGGCAGGTTTTTCAGGATCTTGATTTTTGATATCTGTCTGGTCTATCAATCCCAGGCTTACCAATTCTGACTGCATGATCAGACCAATCTCTTTGTGATATGCCTGAATGGAAATCCCCGGCCGTAACAGGTTCATGGCCTCACGCTGAACCCTCAACACCGCATCATAGACTTGCCGCTGCCTTTTGGAAAACCGACCGTTCACAGGAATAGACCTGCTCATATCCGCATTATAATTGCCATATTCTGCCCCGACATCAAAAAGTATCAGATCTCCGTCCTGGCAAGAACCATTGTTTTGGATGTAATGAAGTACACAGGCATTTTTTCCTGAGGCAATGATGGGCTCATAGGCAAATCCCCTGCTACCCTGTTTTACAAATTCGTGTAGGTACTCTGCTTCTATCTCATACTCCAGGACAGCAGGTTTGACAAAGGACAATACCCTTCTGAAACCACTTTCGGTGATATCACAAGCTTTCTGCAATTGTATGATTTCTTCAGGCTCTTTAACTGAACGAAATTTATGCATCATCGGCGCAACCCGGTGATACTGGTGCAGGGGGAATTTTTCCTTGCAATCCTTAATGAAACGTGCATCCCTGGTTTGCACCTTAACATCGGCCCTGAGGTGCTCATTGGTATTCAGAAAAACATGCTTACTCAAAGTCATTAAAGATTGAAAAATCGATTCAAAATCCGTGGTCCATTTGATATTAGTAATTCCTGAAAGGGTTTTAGCTTCCTCCTGGGTGAACTTATGGCCCTCCCAGATGGCTATTTGCTCACTGGTAGGTTTGATAAAAAGCATCTCCCGCATAGATGGCTCAGGATAATCCGGACAAATCACCAAAATGGTTTCTTCCTGATCAATGCCACAAAGATAAAGCAGGTCGTTGTTCTGCCTGAACCGCATGGTGCCATCTGCATTGGTGGGCAGTATATCGTTGGAGTGAAAAACGGCAATGGATTTGGAAGGAAGCCGCTCTATGACCTTATTTCTGTTTTTCTTGTAAAGGGAGGCGGAAGCTGGTTGGTATCTCATAAAAGCATTTTTATTTATGCAAAGGTAGAAAATATCCCCGCCTTGCAAATGTAAATTATAGGTGATTGTTCTGGTAAAAAAATGTGGATTCAAAAGCCGGCTTCCTGCACCCCGAAAGCGCAGTTTAAAACCTTCAGGCAGCACTCTGAAACAGGTGCTTTTTCAGGTATGAAATTAAATAACCCCCCATTTAACAGACTGTGATTTCCTGTCAGGTCCATCTCAGCCGGGCTCATTGGCTCCAATCAGGAAAGACCTGTTTCTATTCAGGATCAACGCCAAACATATTGAAAACATCCCGGGTACCATCCAAAGTCAATGCATATTCTCCCGGGGGTAATGAAGGTATTTCCAGCAGGTACGAACTGCTTTGATATTTTGCTGCGCGAAAGGGTAGGAATTCAATAGCTGCTGCAGTGGACTTATTAAAATTCACAGTTCCGGTAACGATCATTCTTCTGTCTTTATCCGGATCAGGTTCCAGGGAAAAAAGGTTGATCACCTCCACAGGATCCCGGAGGTTATCATTGGCTTTAACAATTAACCTGATGCTATTGGTCTGATTCATTCTGACAGGACTTTTAGCTCCGTTGACAAAATTCATTCCTTTCGCTTTGGCGACGCCAAATAATGCCGCTCCTACGCTGGCTTTTGACCCGGAAGAGGCTTTTTGCTTTTCCAATTGCTCTCCTGATAGCTGGTCTCTGACAAGCAAGATGATTCCTGAGAAATCAGGCTCTGGAATTTCTATTTGCTGCGCATGAAGGAAATTCAAAAGAAAAAAGAACAGCAAGAAGGATAAGGCATGGCTGGCAGGCTTCATAGATGGGTAGTTTATGGGGATTGAACGACTTGTCCTGGTTCGTCTTACCCTGATCACACTACCACCCAAACCCGGATTCAAATGTCAATCCATTGATTGTACCTCATAAATTTAAAATAAAAAGCGGATAATTGCAATAGTCAATAGTAGTGTCGACCAGCCAGCCGGCTACAAAACCTTAGCGGAGCCTTTGGCAAGCCCCCATTTAAGAAACACCTTCGAAACACTGACAATAAGCCCGGTGGTAATGGTCCAGGCCAATACTTCACTGAGAGAATTCTTTTGGTCATAGGAGTTGGTAGGAGGTTCCTTGCCGGTCGCTTTTTCCCAGGTGTTTTCCAGGGCCCTTTTAATCAAAAATGATCCAAGTAAGGTTCCCCCGACCACCAAAAGGGATTGCAGGTCTTCTTTGTTTTTCTTTTTCATAAACAGCATGTAAAGGGTTTTTCACACAGAATACAAGGTAATAATCATGCCAAACTACCTAACTCCCTCATGAAGTTTTATTATCAAACCTTAATATACCATTTATTTTTATCCATCCACCAGCCTACCAGCCAAATGAGCAACATGAAACAAATCGCAAAAATCAAACTTGCGGCTTTAGGCGGAAAATACGGTACGAAAAGCCCCTGGTAGGCCCAGGATTTAAAAGCCTGATCTCCCACCTTTACCATCAGCATGATGCGAACCAATACGCCGGAAAGCACATATAAAATGAGGGGATTTTTCCCGAATACCTCGAAAAAATAGGCCCACTTTTTCCACTTTACAACCTCCAGCACGTACATGAGGCAAGCCAACAGGATAGTAGCATATCCGACACTAACCAGTACAAAAGAACTCGTCCAGATTTTTTTATTGATGGGAAACCAAACACCCCATAGGTACCCGAGGAATAATAGCCCTGAGGCCAGCAGAAGTAAGGTGAAAACAGTTTTTACTTTACCCCCCTCTCTTTGTAACCATACACCGATGGCATAGCCCAAAAGCACATTGACCACAGCCGGAATGGTGCTCAAAACACCTTCAGGATCGAAGGGGATACCCTCTCCCCTATACAAGTTGGCCGTACCGATCAACCAAAGATCCAACTTCCTGGCTGCATTGCCTTCCAATGCATAGGGGTCTGCTCCCGGAGCTCCAAAAAAATACATCAGAAACCAATAGCCTACCAACATGCATGCACCGATGATCAGGCTTCCTTTAAGTTTAAAGAAATAAATCAAGGTAGCTGCTATACCATAACACAAGGCAATTCTTTGCAACACCCCTAAAACCCTGATTTTAGTGAAATCAAAAGGAATGATTCCTGCGTCCGATAGCCTGAAAAAGGGGAAAACCGTAAGTAAAAGACCTATTCCAAAAATAATGATAGTTCGTTTCATCACCTTTTGAAAATATTTTCCAGGTCCCTTATCCTGAAGTTTTGAAAGGCTAAAGCTCATGGCATTTCCCACCACAAACAAAAAGGATGGAAATACCAAATCGGTAATGGTCAGACCGTGCCAGGAAGCATGCAGCAGGGGTGAAAAGTTGGTGCTCCAGTCTCCCGGGGTATTGACAATGATCATCAAAGCCACTGTCAGCCCCCTTAAAACATCCAATGATTGGTACCTGGTCATTTGTGTCTTGTTAGCAGAAATCCTTGAATCTTGAAGGTTATTATTTTATTTAGAGGCCTTTTCATCAAACATCCGGACGAAGGTCACCCAAGGCTCCTCCACTTCATCCATTTTTTCTTTACCATCTGCATGCACATAGCTCTCAAAGCCATCTAAGAAAGAGTCCGCTCCAGACCAGACGGTAAGCATTACCCCTTTAAACCTCTCTCTCATTTCCCTGGTTTGGTGGGTTCTGTAGCGAATCATATCCTCTTTCTGCCCTACTCCTACCTCAGGCTTTCGCCAGGAGCAGCTGATCACATCAAAGCCCTTCATGGCAAACATGACAGGAGTCTGGTCAGGCCTTTCGTAGTGCCAGTCACAGATAACCACATCCTTGGGAATCATGTCAATGGCCCTGTGGGTATTGTTCATGCTGGCTTCCCACATGCCTATCCCGGTGGTTTTTCCATCGATCAGCCGGTCACCCCAAATCCAGAGTCTTTTATCCTGCATTTTCAGGTGATTCCTGATCTTACTTACCTCTCCTGCAAATAGTTCGGCTTTATCCCTGCCGCCACACCGGGGACATTGTTCATCCCCTATGTAAAAGACCTCATCCATGCCGGCATGAAAGTCATCCGCTTCAAATACCGTCACAATTTCGTCGACCAAATCAAAAACTACCCCATGTACCTCCGGGTGTAAGGGGCAATAGCTCTTGCAGTATAATCCATCCTCATTTGGCCATTCATAATTCTCCGGAATGGCTACATGGGGCGTCTCATCAAATTCGGGATACTCCTTCAATAAATTGCCCAGCGATGAAGCCCAGGATTGGTGACCAAGCAAATTGATTTGGGGAACGAGTTTAATCCCATGCCGGGAAGCACTCGCTACTATTTTTTTGACGTCCGATTTGGATAAGACCTCCTCATTTCTCAACTCCGGATGGCTTTCATAGGCATAATTGAAATCCACCCGCAATACCAGCACATTTACGCCTCTGGGAGCCAATTCATCATCCATAAATTTTACAAACCTATCTACCCCATCTTTTTGAGGAGCAGCAATGGCAAAACCTCGGACAGGAAGATCGGTGAATGAAATTTGTTGGGACCATCCCCGAAATACTACGAGCTGGATAAGCAGGATGGCGCAAAACACCAAGGTTTTCGAAGGTAAATTTATCATGATAGGTTGGGTTTTGGTATCAATTTAGATTTTTAAACGGAGGTTTTTCTTTTCAAGTAAGCCGGTAATCAGGATAATGACCAGGGCATAAAGCATGGATTTAAACAATCCCAACAAGCCTGTTCGGAAAAACAGGGGCAACACCCAGCCGCTGAGTGCCAGGAGACCGTAATGGATATAGGGCAATAAGTAACAGGTAAGGGTACTTGTGCCTGCAGGCTTTATCCATTTGAACCAGTCCTTATGTTTCTTTATTTCCACCAGCCAAATCAAAAACCCAAAGGTAAGTATACTGATGCTGATACAAATCAAAACCCAGGAGGGAGAAGATCCTATTTTATGGATCCCCCAAAGCGGTCGGCTGATAAAGCCTAAAATCAGGCCGGAAACTGACAGCAATGCCCAAATGATCCAAAACCGGGCCTGGCCACCGGATTTAAAGTAAGTACGATAATAAAGGCTAAGCAGCATACCGGAGATGGCCAGAGCTGGGGTGGCACCATCGTCAATTAACCAAAAATA